>Ga0233423_10000073_pt1 | contig 59072 bp, 64 predicted proteins | sample Watercolumn_Mata_FD_180713 | JGI IMG/M metagenome (GOLD analysis project Ga0233423, IMG submission 180713) | Freshwater microbial communities from Lake Matano, South Sulawesi, Indonesia - Watercolumn_Matano_2014_112_MG | ecosystem: Environmental > Aquatic > Freshwater > Lake | place: Indonesia... | reverse complement strand
AGATGTCGGATACCAGTTTGTCAACTGGACCGGCGATACAGCCACCATTGCCGATGTCGATGCTGCCGATACCACCATCACCATGAACGGCAACTACGCCATCACCGCCAACTTCGAGGAAATACCGCCGGTTCAATATGACCTGACAGTGGACAGCACCATTGGTGGTGATGTAACCGACCCTGGTGAGGGGACTTTTACCTACCCCCAGGGCACTGTGGTTGACTTGCTGGCAGAACCAGATGTCGGATACCAGTTTGTCAACTGGACCGGCGATACAGCCACCATTGCCGATGTCGATGCTGCCGATACCACCATCACCATGAACGGCAACTACGCCATCACCGCCAACTTCGAGGAAATACCGGTATCACCCGCTGACCAGAAGCTGATCGGCGCTGATGATGCTTCTGGTTCTAATTCATCAAGCGGTTATTTTAGATTAAGCCGCTTTCAGGCTGTAGCCTCCGGCAATATGACCGAGTTTAAGGTCAAGGCTGGGGCTATTGGCAATGTCAAATGCGCCTTATATACCGATAAGGCGGGTGGGCCAGGCTCTTTGATTACCGCCATGAATACAGGGCAGGCGGTAACTAGTGGCTGGAATACCTTAAGTTTTACCTCGACACCAATTACTAGTGGAATTTACTACTGGCTGGCTATGAATATAGATACCAGTGGTGCGGCTCAATATGTCCTTTCCCCAGGTGCGGGATACAGGTATAAGGCACAGGCATATAGCGGGTTTACCTTCCCCGAAACACTCTCTGGGCTTACTACGGATAACCTGTATTATGACCTATCGGCTGGCTGGGATGGCACGGGAGTGCCTGGGCAGCCGCCAGCTGCCCCCACCCGCAACTGCTCGGTTCTTACTCTCAGATGGAATGCCTCTGCGGGAGCCACGAATTACATTCTCCAGGTCAATACCAGCGCTGACTTCACAGGTACCTATGTGTTCAACGGCGAGGTGGGCAATGTTACCTCCCGTGAGGTGACCGGTTTAACCGCTGGCACCACATACTACTACCGTATTATGGCTGGCAATGTTGCCGGTTGGAGTGGCTGGTCTTCAGCAGGAAGCATGCGTTGCGGAGGTGTGGAGTAGTTTTTATAAAGGAGGTCGCTTAACAATCTGTTTCGACCCATTCCGGGCGAGTATTTAAAGCCATCGGAAGGCAAGCTCCGGTTGATGATTAATCGGAGTTTGCCGCTTCCGATGAACAGTTAAATGCAGAAACAGATATTTCAGACTCGTGTGAATTAACCTGGAGGTGAAAATGATGAGAAAGTTAGGTCCAACTTATCTGATATTGTTAATGCTGCTGGCGCTGATGCTGGGAATAGCTCAGCCAGCTCATGCCCAACCGCCACCAATGCCTCACGGATTCTACGGCAATGTTACCATTGACGGCAACCCGGCACCACCGGGCACACCGGTCTCTGTCAGCATAGGCGGCACCGAGGTTGCCTCAGCCGCCACAGATGCCCAGGGAATGTATTCATGTACTGTTTCGGGCACCAATGGTGCCGCTGTGGAATTTTATGTAAATGGTGCCAAATCTCAGCAGGCTTACACACTCAGCTCCGGCGCCATAACCAAGCTCAACTTGAGCACCGGCGCTGGTTCATCTCCATCTCCATCACCTCCACCCCCACCACCTCCAGCACCAGCACCATCGCCCGACACCAAACAGTCGCCATCACCCTCACCAAGCAAAGTGGCGGTATCAACATCCTTCCTGGGACATGCTGGCACTCTCACCTTGAGCCAGGCTGGGATGGTGGAAAGTGCTACCACGCTGAGCAGCGCTGACGGAGCAGTAGCGCTCAGCTTCAAAACTAACACCAAGGTGACCATGCAGGGACAGTCGCTCACGGTAACCAGAGAGACATCGCCACCATCACCGCCAATAGACGCCAAGATTATTGTTGCTTACAAGTTCAGTCCGGATAAGGCTACTTTTGGACCCCCGCTGACCTTGACCATCAAATATGACGTGGCGGCTCTGCCCGCGGGAGTGGCAGAATCAGGGCTGTTTATCGCCTACTGGGATGGCTCGAAGTGGTCGGTGCTATCCAGCACCATTGATGTCCAGGCTAAGAATTTAACAGCGCAGGTAAGCCACTTCACCGTATTTGCAGTCATGGGCACGGTGGGTAAGGCGACTCCATTAGCGCCTGCCAGCTTTACCGTCTCCAACCTGAAAATAAAACCGACCTCGGTAAAGCTGGGCGAGCAGGTGACCATAACCGCCACAGTAACCAACAGTGGCGGCACCGAGGACAGCTATAAGGTGGTTCTCAAAATAAATGGCGTTGATGAGGCGGAGCAAGAAGTCACGCTGGGACCAAAAGAAAAACAAAAGATAACCTTTATCACCAGCAAGGAGACCGCAGGTAGCTATGATGTGACCATTGGTGATACTAGTAATAGTTTTGAAGTAAGCACGCCGACTACGGCATCACTGGAGAAGAAGCCGCCATGGCCCCTGATTGGCGGCATTGCCGGTGGCGTGTTCCTGATTATATTCCTTATCATCGTACTGGTACGGCTCCGAGCCTATCGCTACTAAAAATGACGGTAAAGCTTGAGTGTGAGTGACCCTGGAGGATTCCAGGCTTCCGAGTGACTGCGCCCCTCCAGGGTCATGAGGTACTATTTAAGTATGGGGCTAAAATCCCACCGCCAACTCACTTCGCTCTGGTCTTAATGCCCAGCATTTTTCTTGCCTCGTCCGGGGTAGCAGGTGCTCGACCGAGACAAGAGGCTATCTTAACTGCCCATTCCACCTGTTCCCAGCTACCTTTAGCCAATTCGCCGTTGGGGATGCGGACATTGTCTTCAAGCCCAACACGCATATGACCTCCCATCAAACATGATTGGGTGATAGCCGGGAACTGCTCGATACCTATGCCGCAGGTGGTGAAGTTGGAGTTCGGTGGCAACATTTGCACCATGCTGGCGAAGGTAATCGGTCTGAATCTCTGACCGCCGGCAACGCCCCAGACGAAATTGAAATCGTAAGGCTTGCTGAAAAATCCCTGCTTTGAGATGAGAAACCAGTTGTCCAGTCCACCGATATCGTATATTTCTGGTTCCGGCTTTACTCCCAGTTCCTCCATCTTCTTGCCGAAATCCTGCAGCATGGTGAAGGTATTTGTGAAAACGCTATCGAAGACAATCTGCCCGGTTTTCCTGTCTAAAGCGCTGAAGTTCATGGTGTTGGTATTCAGCGACGACATCTCTGGCTTGATGGCGATAATAGGAGCTATCCTGTCTTCATAGGTCGGTCCCACCGAAGATGATATCTGAATTATCAATTCAGGTGTCTTTTGCTTAATGGCGTCGTAGACTATTCTCACAGTTTCTACATCGCAGGTAGGTAAGCCGCTTTTTGCTTCCCGGGCATGGACATGAACTATAGCAGCACCAGACTTGTATGCCTTATTGGCTTCCTGGGCAAATTCAGCAGGTGTATAGGGGAGGGCAGGGTTCTGGTGCTTGAAAACGCCTGACCCGGACAAAGCCGCGGTAATAATGACTTTCTTTTCCATTCAGACCTCCAAATTTTCTGAAATCGATTATAAGCTATTCTTGAGGTTGTATAAAGGTGAGTATAATGCTTCCGGCGTGACCTTTCTCAGCTTAACAAAATTCTTCAGGCGATAGCAAGATGTTTTCTTGTCATTGCGAGGAGTCCTTCCCCGGAAGGGCGACGTGGCAATCTCTGTGATGGCAAGTAGACTTAGATTCTTCGCGGAGTTTATCCTGAGTGAGATTCTTCGGTCGCTTCGCTCCATCAGAATGACAAAGAGGATAGCTCAGAATGACAGTTTGGGCTTGTATTGTAAAAAAGCTAATGGCGGCATAAAATACCGCAACAAAGCAGATAAAAGACAAGGAGCATAATAAGATGGATTTTCAGTTAAGCGAAGAACAGAAGATGCTGAAAAAAATGGTGTACGACATAGCTGATAAAGAATTCCGCCCAAAAGCTGCGGAGTGGGAAACCAATGCTGAACACATACCCCGAGAGTATGTAAAAAAGCTGGCAGACTTAGGTCTCTTGGGTCTGTGCCTGCCGGTCAAATATGGAGGACAGGGACGTTCAGCTTTCGAAGCCATACTGGCAATCGAAGGGCTGGCACGGATTTCATGTTTGTGCGCTTCACCTGTTTTCGAATCTAATGTTGGTCCGGTCAAAGTGATAGAGCAATTCGGTACCGAGGCACAGAAGCGGAAATACATACCTCCTGTGTGCACCGGTGATTCGATGATTTCCGTCGGCATGACCGAACCTGAGGCTGGCTCAGCACTGACTGACCTGACTACCAGAGCGGTATTGAAGGGCGACCACTATGTGGTTAATGGCATGAAACGGTTTATCACAGGTGGTGGTGAGTCTGATGTTTATGTGGTATATGTGAGGCTCAGCGAGCAGAAAGGCGCTAAAGGCATCGGTGGGCTAATCATTGAAAAGGGGATGCCGGGCTTTTCATTCGGCAAGCAGGAGCAGTTTATGGGCTTGAGAGGCTTTCCCAGTTGCGACTTGATTTTTGAGGACTGCCGCGTGCCAAAAGAAAACCTGGTCGTCAAGGAAGGTGAGTTTAAGAAATTGATGACTGCGTTCGACCTTGAGCGCTGTGGTAACGCCACCATGTGTTTAGGTATAGCCCAGGGTGCTCTCGAAGAAGCCATGGCTTACTCGCAACAGAGAAAGCAGTGGGGCAAAGAGATATGTGAATTTCAGGCAATACAGTTTATGCTGGCAGAGATGGCTATGAAGGTCGAGGCTGCCCGCCTTCTCATCTACAGAGCCACAGCCAATGCCGACAGGGGATTACCTGTTCCGCTGGAGGCTAACCTAGCTAAGTGCTTTGCTAACCAGATGGTTAGAGAGGTTACCGGCATGGCTCTACAAATACACGGCGGCTATGGTTACTCTAAGGAATATCCCGTGGAACGGATGATGCGTGATGGCTGGGGCTGGGGGGTTGCCGGCGGAACCATAGAAATTCAAAGGGTCACCATTGCCTCTTTCTTACTCGGTCGTAGGTTCGACCAGCGAAAATAGAGGCTGTGATTTTATGAAGGAGCTGAGATGAGAGAATGCAAAGTCGAGGAAAACAAAGCCAGGTGTAACTGTACCTATGAGCCGTGTTCCAGAAAAGGTATTTGCTGCGAATGTCTGACTTATCACCAAAGGTTGGGTGAATTGCCAGCCTGTTTCTTCCCTGCCGATGTGGAGAGAACCTACGACCGCTCCATTGAGAAATTTATTGAGACCTACCGCAAAAGAGGACGGTAGCAAGTGTCCCTTCGTTATCCGGAGCCCTTCGCTTTATGTCATTCTGAGGGAGCGAAGCGACCGAAGAATCCCATCAGTAAAAATGCTAAGCACTAAATTCCAAATCTTAAACAAATTCGAATCACCAAAATACAAATTTATGATTTAGCCACGACCCTTTATGGTCGTGCTGATGGTTTTAAGCTGTATATGCAGCCACAATAGTTCTGCCGGTAAAGCTCCCACTGCCTGGCTAACTGTACAGCCCGCTTGAAGCCATCCTTTTTCTTAAAATCTCTCTTTAAAAATTTCTCCCCACCGATTTCATGCCCTATCTTATTGATTGCCTGTGCCGACTTATGAGGGCTTATTGTTAAAGTAGTGGTGAAGGCATCTGCTCCACAGGACATCATATAATCATAAGTCTTTTCCAACCTGAGTCTGTAGCAAACCTGGCATCTTTTACCGCCTTCGGGCTCATCTTTCCAAGAACTGGTCTGTCTCAGCCATTCCTCTGGCTCATAAGCTGGCACTTCTAATTGTAATTTTAATTCCTGAGCCACCCGCCGGGCAGTCTCCAGCCTTCTTTGATATTCCTCCACCGGGTAAATGTTTGGATTGTAAAAGAATCCGATAACATGATGTTTCTCTCCAGACAATGCCTCAATGGCGCCGGCAGCGCAGACCCCGCAGCATATATGTAAAACAACTTTCATCATTGCACCTTTTGAGCGCGCATCAAGACGAGCATGATGACCAGACCAACAGCCAGACTGGCAGCGCAGGCGAGGAACATCGCCTCAAAACTGCTCATCTGGGCTACAAACCCCATGACAGTAGGACCCGCGGCTAATCCGACCTGAAAGAAACAAGTAGGTATAGCCATTGACAGCGCTCTACCGCTGGCTGAAGAAAAATCAGCCGCCATAACCAGACTTGCTGGCATGGCTATTCCCATGCCGATGCCGAAGACAATGCCTATGATTATAAATTGTGATAGGCTGTGGAAGAAAGAAAAAAGAGACACAGCAACGGCGCTCAGCCCTACACCACCGATAAGCAGCAGCTTCCTGTCGACCCTGTCGGCTAATCTGCCGGCTGGAGCCCGTAATAAAGCTGAACTGGCATAAACGGCGGTGATGATGGCTCCGGCATCAGCCTCGGTCATGCCGAACTCCATGCCGTAAAGTGGTATGTAGCTGCCGATGGTGCCTGAGCCCACAGCCACCAGCAACGGGGCTAACAATACTGCAATCGCCAGAGGTCGTCCCAGCCAGTGCCACGATGAGCTGACTTTATCTGGAGTGGCTGTAGGGCGGTGGACAATAACATCAAGCCGGGAGAGAACAAAAGCCAAGCCTACCAGCGAGACGGCGCTACATCCGTAGAAGGCGGCGTCGAAACCAAACTTAGTTGCCAGAAAGCCGCCAGTTATAGGTCCTGCCATCAAGCCCAGTTGCAGTGAGGCTGTATACCAGCCGATAGCCGTACCTCGCTTTGCTTCCGTGGTTAAATCGACTACTATGGCAATGGCTGTAGGAAGAAAAGCGGCTGCTGCCAAGCCATGAATTGCTCTGACCAGGATGAGCTGTTCGGGGTTGTTAGCCAGAGGGTAGAGCAGCGGAGCCAGCGTAAAGATGACTAAACCACCGACCAGAAGTTTGTGACGACCGAATCTATCGGCAAGTATGCCGAATGGAATCAAAAAGAAAGCGGTAACATAGGAGATAGTAGCTACTATAACTCCTACCTCCGCCACTGTGGCGCCGAGTTCAGCAGCATAAAGGGGTATCACCGGAAACATAAAGCTGAAACCGGCGAATCCAACGAAGGCTACTATATATAGTGTTATAAGGGTAAAGATGTTCTTCAATCTCGATTTCCGTGGCTATACACTTTATCATAAAAACTTGCCAGGGCAAAACCTGTACAAATCGTTACTGGTATGTGAGGACAAACGATGGTGTGGTAGAATAGTCTAACTTAAATGGAACGTGGCAAGGTATATCTGGTAGGTGCGGGACCTGGTGACCCGGCGCTCATCACTGTGAAAGGGCTGGAATGCCTCAGGAAAGCTGATGTTGTCATCTATGACCGGCTTATCGATGATAGTCTGCTTGAAGAGGTAGCACCTGATGCTGAGAAGATATATGTGGGTAAGGGACGTGGCTGTCATGCTATGGAGCAGAAGGAGATTAACTTGCTAGTGGTCAGCAAAGCCCGTGAAAACAATGCAGTGGTCAGGCTTAAAGGCGGTGACCCTTTCGTCCTGGGGCGGGGTGGCGAAGAGGCGGAAGTTCTGGCTGCCAACCAGATTCCTTTTGAGGTAGTGCCCGGTGTATCGTCGGCTTATGCCGTACCTGCTTATGCCGGCATTCCGGTGACGCACCGTAGCCTGGCTTCCTCGTTCACTGTTATCACCGGACACGAAGACCCTGGAAAGGATGAATCCCGCATTTCCTGGGATAAGCTGAGCACCGGTAGTGATACCCTGGTCTTCCTGATGGGCGTGGCGAATTTGGCACATATAGTCAAACAATTGGTACATAATGGTAGGTCGTCGTCTACTCCGGTGGCGTTGATAAGCCAGGGCACCAGCCCGAAGCAGCGGACGATAGTCGGCACGATTGAGAATATCGTAACTAAAGCTAAAAAAGAGAGCTTTGAGCCACCGGCGGTGATAGTGGTTGGTGAGATAGTTAAGCTTCGTGAGCAAATCCGCTGGTTCGACAATCTGCCTCTCTTCGGTAAGCGAGTATTGGTGACCAGGGCTGAGCATCAGGCTAAAGAGCTGAGCCAGCTTCTCTTATCGCGGGGGGCTTTGCCTGTACAGGTGCCGGTCATAGAAATAAGCCCGCCGCGTAACTGGCGGGAGCTTGACCGGGCTATTCGTAACCTGAAAAGCTATGGCTGGACAGTGTTCACCAGCGTTAATGCCGTGGAGATATTCTGGAAAAGAATATATGCCCTGGACATGGATTCGCGTTGTCTGGCTGATATCAGGATTGGAGCCATAGGTCCGGCTACGGCTAGCGCACTTGTGAAGAGAGGCATCCAGCCCGATTACGTTCCAGAGATATATACCAGCCAGGGCTTCCTTGCTGGACTCAAAAAGAAGGACATCGCCGGCTGCAAGGTTCTTCTACCTCGGGCTGATATAGCCGATAGCGAAATTTGTGATGGACTCGCCAAGCTCGGAGCCGAAGTCCATCAGGTAACGGCGTATAGAACCACAACTGCTGTTAGGTCAGCTTCACAGGCAAAACAGATGCTTTCGAGAGGCGAAATCGATGTAATCACCTTCACCAGTGCTTCGACGGTGACCAGTCTGTTGGCTATACTGGGGCAGAAATGGGAGGTTATAAAACAAATCACGCTGGCTTGCATCGGTCCAAAGACAGCCGCAGTTCTTGCCGAGAAGGGCATAAAGGCTGATATAGTTGCCCAGGAGCATACTATGCCCGGGCTGGTAGAGGCTATAGAGTTATACTTTACAAGATTACGGAGATGGAAGTAGATTACAGCGATAGAGACAGGGACCCGTTGACAGAAAAGATAATTGCGGCTTGCTATCAGGTTCACAGCGAATTGGGTCCTGGTTTTGTTGAGCGGATATATCGATCAGCGCTTAAAGCAGCCCTAAAGAAATCGGAGCTGAATTATGAAGAGGAAAAAGAATTCAGCGTTTCATTTCAGGGAGAGAAGGTCGGCAAGTTCAGGACTGATCTTGTCGTTGAGGACAAGGTGATTGTAGAGATAAAAGCGCTCGAAGGTAGAATGCCGAGAGTGTTCGAATCGCAGGTTATATCTTACTTAAAAGCTTCTGGCTTAAATGTGGGACTGCTTGTTAACTTCGGCAACAGGAGTTGTGAAGTGCGTCGTTTAATGAATCATCGGCATAATCGCCGTAAACCTTATAACCACCGTAACCTATAGTAATCGTTGTAATCTTGAATTAATCTTTGTAATCATATAGAGAAGGAGGGAAAGATGAGTGAATTTCCGCAAACGCGCCTACGCCGCCTCCGCCGCCTCCGCCGCAGTGAAGCCCTGAGGGCACTGGTTCGAGAGACCAAAGTTGAGGTCGGGGACCTGATATATCCTCTCTTTGTCGTCGAGGGCAAAAAGGCGAAGCAGGAAATAAGCTCAATGCCCGGTCTGTACCGCCTTTCCAAAGACCTGCTGCCTGAGGAAGTCGAGGAAATCTCCAGGCTTGGCATTCCGGCAATAATACTCTTCGGCATACCTCAGAAGAAAGATGATGTCGGCTCCTCCGCCTATCATCCAAAGGGAGTAGTGCAGGAGGCAATACGAGCCATCAAAAAGACGACACCCGGGTTAATGGTCATAACCGACGTTTGCCTCTGCGAATACACCAGCCATGGTCACTGCGGCGTCGTGATGGACGGCTATGTTGACAACGATAAAACTCTGGAATTACTTGCCAGGACAGCTTTATCTCATGCTGAAGCCGGGGCTGATATGGTAGCTCCTTCAGATATGATGGATGGCAGAGTTAAGGCAATCCGACAGGCACTTGACGGAAAGGGCTTCCGGGATATACCCATTCTTGCCTATGCGGCAAAATATGCCTCTGCCTTCTACGGACCTTTCCGTGAAGCCGCCGAATCAGCGCCGCAATTTGGTGACCGCCGCTCCTATCAGATGGACCCGCCTAACTGGCGGGAGGCTTTAAGGGAGATAGAGCAGGATATAGCCGAGGGGGCGGATATCGTAATGGTTAAGCCAGCCTTGCCTTATCTGGATGTAATACGCAAGGTGCGTGATACCTTCAATCATCCGCTAGCTGCCTACAGCGTCAGCGGCGAGTATGCCATGGTGAAAGCAGCGGCACAACGAGGCTGGCTGGATGAGAGGGCAATAGTCCTGGAGATACTTACTGCCGTCAAGAGAGCCGGCGCTGATATCATCATAACTTACTACGCCAAGGAGGCAGCCCGCTGGTTGTAACTTTTCCCTGTCATTCTGAAGTAGCGAAGCGACTGAAGAATCTTACTCAGGATGACATTCAGCCATCGGCAAGATAAGTAATAACATGAAAAACCTCAACCGCTCCGAACACCTTTTTGAAGAAGCCCAGCGCTATTTACCCGGCGGCGTGGATAGTCCGGTGCGCGCCTTTAAGGCAGTTGGTGGAACGCCGATTTTTATCAAGCGAGGCGAAGGCTCCAGGCTGTATGACGAAGATGGCAATGAATTCATAGATTACGTATGCTCTTGGGGTCCGCTAATACTGGGTCATGCTCATCCCGGTGTGGTGAAGGCTATCAAAAAGGCAGTGGAACGTGGCTCTAGCTTTGGGGCTCCGACCGAACTGGAAACGAAGCTGGCAAAGTTAATCTGCGCAGCTATGCCTTCCATCGAGATGATGCGATTCGTTAACTCGGGCACAGAAGCTACCATGAGCGCCATCAGGCTGGCTCGAGCCTTTACCGGTAGAAACAAGGTGGTGAAGTTTGCCGGCTGTTATCATGGTCATTCGGATGGACTGTTGGCTAAGGCGGGGTCTGGAGTGGCTACACTGGGCATACCCGCCTCTCCGGGCGTGCCCGCAGCTTTAACTTCCGATACTTTGGTTGCCCCTTACAATAATATGGAGGCGGTAGGGCAGCTTTTCAAAGACTCCGCTTCTGAAATCGCTGCCGTTATAGTTGAGCCTATAGCCGGCAATATGGGTGTCGTGCTGCCGTCTCCCGGGTTTCTGGACTGTCTACGCAGCTTGACTCGTGAGCACGGAGCCCTGCTCATCTTTGACGAGGTCATAACCGGCTTTCGAGTGGCTTACGGCGGTGCCCAGCAGCTATATGGAATAACTCCAGACCTGACCTGTTTGGGAAAGATTATAGGTGGCGGTTTACCTGTGGGAGCCTATGGCGGTCGCAGAGACATTATGCATATGGTGGCACCTCTAGGGCTGGTTTATCAGGCAGGGACGCTTGCCGGAAACCCATTAGCCATGACCGCAGGCATTGAGACTATCATGGTTCTGAAGGAATCAAGCGCTTACGAAGAGCTTGCGAAAAAGGCATCTTTTCTGGAGACAGGCATTATTGAAGCGGCAAGTAAGACCGGTGTAGATATACAGATGCCTCGAATAGGCTCGATGTTCACCATCTTTTTCACCACAACCACGGTGATTGACTATGAAACTGCAACCAAAGCAGACACTAGGCTTTATGCCAGATTCTTCCATGAGATGTTGTCTCAAGGCATATATCTGCCACCCTCCCAATTCGAAGCCGCCTTTGTCTCCTTAGCTCACAGCTATAAGGACATTCAGCTTACTGTTAATGCTGTTGAGAGAGCTTTCACCTCTTAGTAGTTAACGCCGATTACGCTGAAGATTTACGCAGAAGAACATAGCGTCGAGCTGCTGACAAATTTTTTTGGATTGGGGGGTTCAGGAAAGCCTGTTTTGTTACTTCTGAGCAAACGGATGACCGAATTAGTGCTCTGGTATAAACCCGGTCCCTTTAGGCTAGCGACGAGATTGAGTTTCTTCGGCAACCAGTCTTCTGTAACTTGACATAAGCCGTTTGGTCATCGGTCCTGGCTTACCTGAGCCGATGGGCTTAGCATCAAGCCGGGTCAGGGGCATGATTTCAATTGTGGAGCTGGTTAAGAAAGCCTCGTTGGCTCTGAGCAGTTCGCCAAGCTCCACCTGTCTGACTATCGGCATCATTCCCATGGATTGAGCTAACTCCAAAACAGCCTGGCGGGTGATTCCGGGCAGGGCACCGCTTTCTATGGAGGGTGTAATTAGCATATCACCGTCTGCTAGGAATATATTGGTGGAACTGCCTTCAGTCACAAAGCCTTTTTCGTTAAGCAGCACTACTTCATTAACACCAGCAGACCTAGCTTCCTGCCGGGCTAAGAAGTTTTCCAGATAGCTGGTGGACTTGAGCCTGGAGAGCGGCGACTGGCTGTTTCGCCGATGGGATGACAGGATTGCCGCATAGCCTCGCTGATAGCTTTCCGGCGGTGGCGGCACAAGTTTTTGAGCAGCGATGAATATGGTGATGCCTCTACAGGTATCGGGATTGGGAATCATATCGCCCTCGCCAGCGGTTACGGTGAGCCTCAGGCGGGCATTGATGAGATTATTGGCTTTTAAGACGTCATGGCAGGCTTTCTCCAGGTCGAAAGCGGTCAGCTTGTGAGCTATGTTCAGCACCTCAGCTCCATGGTGTAGCCTTGCCAGATGGCGGTCAAGGCGAAAGAGTGAACCACCATAAGAGCGCATGGTCTCAAAGATGCCATAGCCGTAAAGGAAGCCGTGGTCAAAGGGCGATAGCTTAGCCTGAGAGCGGGGAATCAGTTCGCCGTTAAGGTAAATAATTTCTTCCATTTGTGGACTCTAGTGCCATAAGGGGTCGGTGAAGTGGAGGAAGTTAGCCAGCAAGTCGTGCCCTGCTTCGGTGAGTATGGATTCGGGGTGTATCTGGGCTCCTTCAACTACGTAGTGTTTGTGCCTCAGCCCCATTATCTCCCCTTCCTGGGTTCGAGCAGTGACCTTGAGGCAGGAGGGCAGCGATTCAGATTCGATAATCAATGAATGATAGCGGGCTGCCGGGAAAGGGTTCTCTATGCCATGATAGATAGTTTCGCCATCATGGTAGATGAGAGAAGTCTTACCATGTGTTGGTACCGAGGCTCGTCCCACAACGCCGCCATAGACGTGACCGATGCACTGGTGCCCCAGGCAGACGCCTAGGATGGGGACTTTGCCGCCGAAGTGAAGTATTACGTCGTTGGAAATACCAGCCTCCAACGGTGTGCATGGTCCAGGGGAAATGACTATGTGACTGGGGGCAAGTTTCTCGATTTCGGCTATGGTTATCTGGTCGTTGCGATAGACCAGTGGCTCCCAGCCTAACTCGCCCAGATATTGAGCCAGGTTGTAAACGAAGGAGTCGTAATTGTCGATTACCAGTATCATTTTTTGTTTTCACCCTCACCCTAACCCTCTCCCGTCAAGGGAGAGGGGATGAGATTGCCACGCCCTCGATGTACTCGGGCTGGCAATGACAGAAAGGGATTTGATGGTATCATTTGGTCTCCACAGCCACCCTCGGTGCCAGCCGAAGTGCCTGAATCAGCGCCTTAGCCTTATCCAGAGTTTCCTGGTATTCCGCCTCGGCATTGGAATCGTAGATTATGCCGCCGCCAACCTGGAAATATGCTTTGTTGCCCTTAATTATGAAGGTGCGGATGACTATGTTGAGGTCGAGGTTACGTCCGAAGCTCAGGTAGCCGATGGCGCCGGTGTAGATGCTTCTTCTTGTCGGCTCAAGCTCATCGATAATCTCCATAGCCCGTACCTTGGGGGCGCCTGTGATGGAGCCGCCGGGGAACGAAGCTTTGAGCAGGTCAATGCGGTTCTTGTCTGTACGCAACTTGCCGATAACGGTGGAAGTCAGATGAAAAACAGTAGGAAAGGTCTCGAGTATAGCCAGTTCGGTTACCTTTACCGTGCCATACTGGCAGACTCTACCTAAGTCGTTCCTTTCCAGGTCAACAATCATCACGTTCTCGGCGCGGTCTTTGACGCTATTGACCAGCTCTTGAGCCAGTATGGCATCTTCAGTTGCGTCTTTGCCTCTTGGTCTGGTGCCTTTTATGGGTCGTGTCTCTACCCAGTCGCCGTCTACGTGGAGAAATCTCTCCGGCGAGGTGCTGACAATGGTGACGCCATCGAAGTTGAGATAGCTGGCAAAAGGTGCCGGGTTGAGTTGTCTCAGACGGCGGTAAAGTTCGTAAGGAGGAACGGTCAGCTCGGTCTCGAAGCGCTGGGAGAGATTGACCTGGAAGACATCGCCGGCGGCGATATATTCCCTGACCCTGTCAACAGCCTCCATATAGCCTTCAGGAGTGAAGTTAGATTTGAGCACAGCCTCGGATGGTTTTCTGATGCTTTCTGTGTTCTCTTCAGGTGTGTTGGGGGGGGTCGAAAATAGGCGGTTCTTCATCTCCTCCAGTTGCAGTTCGGCTCTTTTGAGTCTTTTGCTCTTGTCGAGTTCGGGGAAACCTGTGGAGGCGATATAAGTCCTGTTTTCCAGATTGTCGAAAACAATGACAGTGTCATAGAAACCGAAATAGCTTTCCGGTAGTTTCAGGTCATCTATAGCTGTGGCGGGGAGACGTTCGATGAAGTGGCAGAGGTCATAGCTGAGATAGCCCACAGCACCGCCACAGAATGGAATTGGTGATGGGAAAGAGTCCAGCCGATATGTCTCCAATAGCTTGCCCAGAATGTCGAAGGGATTGCCCTCTTTGTTCTCTTGCTTACCTTGTCTTGTAAGCCTGACCTGATTGCCTCGGCTATTCATCACTAGAAATGGGTCGGTTCCGATAAAGGAATATCTACCTAGCCTCTGGGGGTCCATGCCGCTATCGAGGAAAAAGCTGTGAAGCTGGTTGTAGAATAGCTCGAAAACCTCCGGTGCAGTTAAGGGTATATGGATTTCTTCAATCAGCGGGTAACGTTCCATTGTGTAGTGTCCTATAAGCCCCTATTATCTCTCCAGCACTTTCTTCATGGTGATTCCGATTTCAGCCGGGCTGGGGGCTATGGTAGCTCCAGCAGCGGCTAGGGCTGCCATTTTATCCTGGGCTGTGCCTGAGCTGCCGCTGATAATAGCTCCGGCGTGCCCCATTCTCCTTCCCGGTGGGGCTGTGGCTCCGGCAACGAAAGCGACCACCGGCTTGGTCATCTTCTCTTTGATAAATCTGGCAGCTTCCTGTTCCGTGGTGCCGCCGATTTCGCCGATAAGTACCACTGCCCTGGTGTCCTTATCTTTCTGGAATAGCTTCAGTATGTCAACGAAAGTGCTACCGGGCATAGGGTCGCCACCGATGCCTACACAGGTGGATTGACCGATACCCAGGCTGGTTAGCTGGGCAACTGTTTCGTAGGTCAGTGTGCCACTGCGAGAGACGACGCCGATGTTGCCCTGTAGATGAATCTCACCAGCCATTATCCCTACCTTGCACTTTCCCGGAGAGATTAATCCAGGGCAATTTGGACCGATAAGTCTGGTTTGTTTTCCCTTGAGATAGTTATGTACTACAACCATATCTGAGACTGGGATGCCTTCGGTGATACATACGACCAGTGGAATACCGGCATCGGCGGCTTCTAGGATGGCATCAGCAGCAAAGGCAGCAGGCACAAAAATCATGCTGGCGTTGGCTCTGGTTTTCTCTACCGCCGCCTCTACGGTATTGAATACGGGTACGCCTAATATTTCACTGCCTCCCTTTCCCGGTGTCATGCCGGCAACGACACGGGTGCCATACTCGATACAACGCTGGGTATGAAAGCTGCCCTCGCCGCCGGTTATCCCTTGAACGAGCAGTCGAGTCTTTTTATCAATTAAGATACTCATTTGTTACTCCCTTTGGCTGCAGCTACCGCTTTGCGGGCGGCGTCATAGAAATCAGTTGCTTCAATAAAATCAATTCCAGATTCAGCCAGTATACTTTTACCTTCGTCGACATTTGTCCCAGCCAGCCTGACAACCAGGGGGAGATTTATGTCCATGTGTTTGTGAGCTTCAACTATGCCCTGAGCGATGATGTCCACCCTTGCCATACCGCCGAATATATTGACTAGAATCGCCTTAACGCTGGGGTCGGTGGTAAAAATCTTAAAAGCGCTTACAACACGGCTGACGTCGTTAACGGTGCCGATGTCCAGAAAGTTAGCTGGACTGCCGCCGGCGTGGGTGATAAGGTCCATGACTGCCATAGCTAAGCCAGCCCCGTTGACCAGGCAGCCGATATTGCCGTCCATTTTGATGTAATTCTTGACCCCCAGTTCGTTAGCCTTGGCTTCAAGCGGGTCCTCCTGTTCTATATCGTGGAGCTGCTCTATGTCACTGTGACGGAAAAGGGCATTGTCATCGAAGTTCAGCTTGGCGTCGAGTGCCAGTAGTTCGCCATCGGCGGTAACGACCAGGGGATTTATTTCGGCTAAGGAGCAGTCTTTAGCTTGAAAGAGCTTGTACAGGTTTGTCATCAGGCTGGTGGCTGCTCTCACCTGGGCTGAGTTTAGGTTCATCCCGTAAGCCAGCTTGCGTCCCTGGAAGGCTTGAAAACCAGCCGCCTGGTCAATATATTCCAGGAGGATTTTCTCCGGGCTTACTCGTGCCACCTCCTCGATATCCATGCCGCCAGCCTCGCTTGCCATCATTACCGGCATTCGATTGGCGGTAGCCACGATAATGCTCAGATAAAGCTCACGTTCTACGTTTACAGCCTTCTCTACAAGGACTTTGTTCACCGGTACTCCTTCCGGAGTCGTTTGGTGTGTTACCAGTTTGGTGCCGAGCATTTGCCCCGCCAGTTTTTCTGCCTCCTCAGGAGTGTTTGCCATCTTTATACCTCCGGCTTTACCTCTGCCGCCGGCGTAGACCTGAGCTTTGATGGCTACTTTGCCCTCTAGTTCGGCGGCTATCCTTTTAGCTTCGGCTGGCGTGGTGGCTACAGAGCCTTTGGGGACCGGGATGCCGAATTCAGATAACAGCGCCTTTGCCTGATATTCGTGGATTTTCACCCAGCTCTCTCCTTCATTGATTACGGCGATTAATATTGGTTACATTAATTTGGCGGAGGGGGTGGGATTCGAACCCACGTTCGCTTTCGCGAAAACGGTTTTCAAGACCGTCGCCATAGTCCACTCGGCCACCCCTCCAAAACCATCCTAGTATAGGAAATCGAATTGGGTTTGGCAACCCTTCATAGTACCATTCTTCGCCCCGATGCAATCGGGGCGAAGAATCTCCACCCCCCGCTCATCCTGAGCTTGTCTAAGGATACGAGTCCTTCCCATTCGGGAAGGACTCCTCGTAATGACAATAGTTAAATACACGAGGCTGAAACCTCGCCGCCAGCCGGGTTACTGCGTCTGGAGGGTATCGAGTATTTCTTCTATATCATCGGGGCTAGAGAAGGGGTCTTCCTGTATTTCTTTGATGATGCCCTCGGCATCGATGAAGAAAGTCCTGGGTATAGTGGTTCCAGTGACAAAGCCGTACTCTTCGGCAACCTTTCCATCGGGGTCGAGCAGGAAAGTAAATGTGTACTCTGGATTATCTTGGAGGAAATAACGTACGTCTTTGTCAGATTGGTTTTCATCAATGGAAGTAATGGCAAATATCTGTAAGTCCCCCGACCAGTCTTGGGCGATTTCCTGGAAGTGAGGCAGTTCGTTGACGCAGGGCTGGCACCAGGTTGCCCAGAAGTTGACCATCACTATCTTGCCCCGGTAATCGCTTAATTTCCACACTGTTCCATTAACGTCTTCCAGGGCAAACTCGGGAGCGAGGTCGTCAATTTCATAGCCGACCGGGATGGTGGATTTGGTGGTGAATGTCTGGCTCTCTGCAAGCTCGGCTTCATTTCCAGCAGCATCCTTCGATATCACCTTGAAGTAATAGGTCGTGTCATCATCCAGTTCGGTCAGGGTGACACTGTGGGAGCGGACAAGATTTGTATTTTCCGGAGTTTCCGAGCCGTATTCTTCAGTTTGTCCGTACTTAACCTGGCTTGTGGCAGTTTCATCTGTTGTCCAGGTGATAATGGCGCTTGATTCGGTAATGCTGGAAATGCCGACCCCTGAAATACTTGGCTCGGTTTCATCGGCTGCGGCTAAGGTTTTGAAGCTCCCTTCTTCTGTGGTTTCATTTCCGGTGGCATCCCTTGATGTTACCTTGAAATAATAGGTTGTGTCGGGGTCAAGTCCGGGCAATGGGACACTGTGGCTGGTGGAAAGATTTTCATCCAACCGCGTCATCGGGTTTTCCGTTGCAGTTTTCCAGTACTTAACCTCACCTCTAGTAGGCTCGTCGGTTTTCCAGGTGATAGTGGCGCCTGTTGTGGTTGTCGATGAAGCCGGGACGTCTTGGATGCTGGGAGGTGTGTTGTCTATAGTGTTTTCGGGCGGTGGAGTGGTTTCTGTCTGAGTGACGAAATAGTAGATGCTACCGCCGATAATAACACATACGATTATAATAAACAGGGTAGTGATGATTCTTGTTAATCCCCGCCTCCCCGAGTCCGGGACACCTCGTTCCCTGGGTATGGTTGGCACTGCTTGATAGGGATATGGCTTTGCCGCCAATGTCGGTGGTGGCAGACCTGCCGATGTGGCACCGGCGGCTGCAGGTGTGGCACTTGGTATGGGCATTTGCATACCGATGTTTGGCATGGCACCAGGCGAGCCGTAATTTTGACGCTGTCCCGAAGTGGGAGGGGGGCTATATTGAGGCATCATACCCCGGGCTACTGATGGCTGTTGGACTGTGGGAGTTTGTGGTCGTGGTACCAGAGGAGGGCGTGCTGATGTAGTAGATGCTGTTTGTTGCTGCGTTACCCTATGCCTGATTCCATAAAGCAAGCCGCAGCTTGAACAACGCCCTGACTCATGGTCGATGTCAGCGCCGCACCTGGGGCAGTTATTTCGAAGCTGTGGAACTGGTACTACGGATGGTTGCTGCCGTATGGCAGACCGTGCGACAGGTTGTGCTACGGGTTGTGGTGGTGCACTCGGGACTGCTGGAATGGGCATAGCCTGTTGCCTTGCTGGTGCGGCAGGCGCAACTGGTTGGGTGGTTGCGCTAGGTTGCTCTGTGATGCAGAGGTAGCCACATTTTGGACAAAACCTCGACCTTCGAGGCAAAGGCTCACGGCAATGCGGGCATAGCACTGCGCCGCAGTTCTTGCAAATTGGCTGGCCCGGGGGCATCTGTGAGTGGCAGACAGAACAAAGGGTTATTCTGGGCTGCACGTTATTACCATTCTCCGATTTTTGATATTTCTTTTGCCTTCTCTTTGGCTTTACAGAACATTCTGTTTACCTTCTCTATATTATTATAACCTAGCTAAGACATAAAGTAGAACATTGGATGGTGTCTCATAAATTTCAGGCTTCGGTTTGTGGGCGACCTATCTTCCACTGATTGGTGTACCACATGTGGCAGATTACAAACACATAGTTATGGGTTTTAGTCATACCACGAGCGTAAAGGCTTAGTCGAGAGATTCGAATATGGCTTCTATCTCCTCTTCGCTTTTGAAGCGTCCAATCTTGATCTCCCGTATGATTCCGTCTGAGTCGATGAAGAATGTTTTAGGTATCATCAAGGCTTGATAACTATCCTTGACTGGTTTTTCCTCTGTGTCAATCAGGATGGGAAATGTAAAAAGCCCTATTTCATCGTGGTACTTATTTTCAAGTTTCTTAATCCGGTCTGCTCTTCTATCAATACATACAGTAAGTACGACAAATTCAGAATTAGAATTCTTATTGCCCCATCTTTCGTCTTCATAAACCGCCTTGATATAGGGAAATTCTCCAAGACAGGCTCCGCAGAATGTATCCCAGAGGTTGAGCAACACCTTTTTGCCTCTGAATTGGCTCAGTGCTACAGTCTCACCATTGTTAGGCGATATCGGATTATCATCCTGGTATTCTCGTAATTGAAAGTCTGGGGCGCGGTTACCGATTTTATCTCCTACCAACATTGTACGTAGGGTGGTCAGCATTTCTGTTTTGGTGGCTTGGTTTCCGCATTCGTCTGCTGACTTCACCATGAAGTAATAAGTCTTATTTGGCTCCAGCGCGGTTAACCGGACCTTGTGGCTGGTGGTTGGTTTGTCACCGGATGTTGCGCTCAAGCCGTAGGCTTTTGTTTTTCCATACTCGACTTGACTGGTGGCAGGCTCGCTGGTTTCCCAGGTTATGGTAGCGCTTACATCGGAATAGCTAGGAACTTTGACCTCCGAAATAGTTGGTGGTGTTGTGTCTTTGAGCGTGAAATGTGCCACAACGGTTTTATCTGAATCCATGGTAATGGTGGCGGTCTCAGATGAACTTGATGTGCCATCCCAGTAGCTAAATTTGTAGCATGTGTCGTTTGGGACAGCCATCAGTTTTATTTGGCTGCCGGACTCAAATGTCCCGCTGCTGGATGAAGGGGACACTATCCTAATCTCACCTCCTGTTTCGGGAATCACGCTTGTGCTCAGGGTGTAGGTTTTGGATGTGCTAGGAGTTGGGAATAATGGTTCATTGCCAGGCTCAGCAGCACTCTGACTAACCAATCGTGCGATGTAGATTCCTCCCATGACGAGTCCGCTGAGCACGATAACAACCAGCAGGCTAGCCATGGCTGGTCTTATAAAGCGCTTTAGCGGGGGAAAATCCCACCCCCTCCGCTCAGCCCCTGCAATTTCTTTTAGAAACGGACTTCGCGTTTGCGTAATACTTCGTTTCTTTGGTGGTGAATACGGCGTTTTGTCAAAGAATGAGCCTATCGGTGCGGCAGGTCTCGCTGCTGTAGATGCAGCATTGGTAGGCAAAGTTTTTGCTGGTTGATATTTAGCCCCAAGTAAGCCACAGCTTGGGCAATCTCTATTAGTGGCATCTACGCTGGTACCACATTTAGGACATGTATACTGGAGCTTGGCTTGATTAGGTTCATCCAGCTTTTTGGATTCATAGCTTTTTTGCTTGGCTTTCTGTGCATTCTGCCACAGGTAGTAATTAGGGTCTTCCCAGCCACAGTATGGGCAGATTTTGCCGTCGAAGATGTGGGCTTTAGGGCATAATCTGGCATCACAATTCGGACATATAAGCTCGCCTAAGTTATCTTTCTTTACCTGCACGTGGCACTTAGGACACAATATTATTCTTTGCACACAGCCCTCATTATGTATTTACTTAGCATCTCTTTTAACTTCTACTTTTCTCAGTTAGTTGTGATGACCTGTCTGTTAATACTGCGTCAATAGTGAGTAATCTTTAGTGAGTTGTTATTTTGGCTTTAGCTTGCTGATGGTGCTTGTCTGCATAGGACCGACGTAGCCACAACTACGATAGTTTGGGCAGCGCCCGTATGCTTTGCTGGTCTTGGCGCTACAGCGAGGGCATGTGTATCGTGACATGGCAGCCGAGGTTTTTGCTTGCTTTTGCTTTGTAGTGTCTGACGATGCTGTCGGTGGATCAACTATTATCGGCTTGCCTGCAGCATTTGTTCCTCGAAGATACATATCCTTGTGTTCCATGCCACCGATGAAGCCACATTTCGGGCAGCTTCCGAACTGGTCGTGCATTTTAGTTGCACACTGTGGGCAAGCGTAACGCGGCTTGGAATCGTGTCGCATTGGTTTCAGTTCTTGGTTATTACTTCTGTTCCCATATACGGTTGCAGTGCTTGGGGCACTTTTATATTACCGTCGGCTTGTTGGTAATTTTCTAGTAGTGCTATTACTACGCGGGGCAAAGCCAGCCCGGAGCCGTTAAGTGTGTTTAGGAAGCTGGGCTTAGCTTTAGCCTCTGGGCGATAGCGGATATTTGCCCGCCTGGCTTGGAAGTCACCACAGTTGCTGCATGAGCTGACCTCCAGCCATTCGCCACAGCCGGGAGCGTATATCTCAATATCGAACGATTTAACTGAGGCGAAGCCCAGGTCGCCGGTACATAGTTGCACCACATGATGTGGCATGTCCAGGCGGCGGCATACATCTTCAGCATCACTCACCAGCCTGTCTAGTTCCAGGTCAGAGTTTTCCGGCTCGGTGAACTTATATAACTCGACTTTGTCGAACTGGTGACCTCTTTTGATGCCTCTGGTGTCCTTGCCCGCTGCCATCTTCTCGCGGCGGAAGCATGCGGTATAGGCAACATAGTAAAGAGGTAAGGTGCCCGGCGGCAGGATTTCATCACGATGTAGATTGGTTAAGGGTACTTCAGCGGTGGGTACAAACCAGAAATCGTCATCTTCATCGTGATATAGGTTATCAGCAAATTTAGGCAGGTTCCCCGAGCCGAACATGCATTCACGTTTCACCATGAAAGGCGGGTAGATTTCTGTGTAGCCGTGCTCCTTTATGTGCAGGTCAAGCATAAAAGAGATGAGCGCTCGTTGCAAGTGAGCCCCCTGCCCTTTAAGGACATAAAAACGGCTGCCAGAAAGTTTGGCTCCACGTTGAAAATCGATAATATCTAGTTTTTCACCTAGTTCCCAATGGGGTAATGGTGTGAAGGGAAATTTTGCTGGCTTCCCCCAGGAGCGCACCACTATGTTGTCCTGTGCATCTTTGCCGACAGGCACATCAGCCGCCGGGATATTGGGCAACCGCAGTAGAAGGTCTTCCAGTTCAGATTCGAATTGACCTATTTCTGTCTCCAGACAAGTGACCTTTTCTCCGAGTTGGCGCATGTCGGCAATAAGCTGAGGCGGCTTATCCTGCATCTTGCCCAATTCTTTGCTGACTTCGTTACGCTGCGCCCGTAGCGTTTCCATCTCGTGTAGAAACTGACGACGTCGCTCGTCAAGGCTTATGATTTGGTCAAGCTGAGCGCTCTCACCTCGCTTTTTTAATGCTTGGCGTACTAAGTCAGGGTTGTCACGGATTAACTTTATGTCCAGCATGGTAGCTTAACTTTTTGTTATTTTACTTTTAATTGAGGGAAAAGGATAATCTCACGTATGGATTGTTTGTCGGCAAATAACATCGTCAGACGGTCTATGCCTATTCCTAGCCCGCCCGTGGGAGGCATGCCGTATTCTAGAGCCTGTAAAAAATCCTCGTCAATAGCCTCAGTTTCCGGCTCTTCATCACCTGTTTTAGCTGTCATTAATCCGGTAGATTGTATAGCTTTCTGTTGGCGAAAGCGCTCTCTTTGTTCCAGTGGGTCATTAAGCTCGGTGAAGGCATTGGCGATTTCCATGCCGCCGATAAAAGCCTCGAAGCGCTCCACCAGGTGGTCATTGTCTCGCTTTCTCTTGGCTAGAGGCGACATCTCTACCGGATAATCTACAAGAAAGGTGGGTTGCATCAGTCCAGGCTCGACAAACGTGGAGATGAGCTCATCTACCAGTCTGCCTCTGTCCTTGCTGGGGTCAACTTCTAGTTTCAGCTTTTCCATTCTTATCCGCAGTGACTTAGCGTCGGGGTAGTCCTCAAAGTCGATTTCACAACGCTCTTTGATTGCCTCACGCAGACAGATCCGTTGCCACGGAGGTGTCAGGTTGATGAGTTCTTCACCGAACTTAATTTCAGTCTTGCCTATGACTTCTGTGGCAATATAGCATACCATATCTTCAACCAGTTTCATCATGTCATTATAGTCAGCATAGGCTTCGTAGATTTCCACCATAGTGAATTCAGGATTATGTTTGGTGGATATACCTTCATTGCGGAACACTCGACCGAGCTCGTATACTTTGTCGAAGCCGCCTATTATTAGCCGTTTGAGATAAAGCTCTAGTGCAATGCGAAGATATAAGTCCTGGTCTAGGGCTTGATGATGGGTTTTGAAGCGTCGTGCCAGAGCTCCTCCTGCAACCGGCTGTAATACTGGCGTCTCTACCTCAATAAATCCCCGCTTGTTTAGGAACTGCCTCGAAGCTGAGATAATCTGGCTCCGTAGTTTGAACACAGGCTTTGTTTCTTCGTTGGAGATTAGGTCCAGGTAACGCTGCCGGTAACGCTTCTCAACATCAACCAGACCGTGCCATTTCTCAGGCAAGGGTTGAAGGGATTTAGCCAATAGAGTGAAATCATTTGCCTCAAGGCTGATTTCACCGGTCTTAGTTCTGAAAAGCTTGCCCTTGGCACCGATTATGTCACCGATATCTATTTCGTGAAGGAATTCATATCTTTCATTACCGAGGAGGTCACGGCTAAAGAAAACTTGGATTTTGCCTGAACTATCGCGAATATCGGAGAATGCGACCTTACCCATGAAGCGTATGGCTGTAATTCTGCCAGCGAGGCTCAATTCTGGGCTCTGGGTGGTCTGCGGGCTTGATTCTATTTGCTCATAAATAGTAACTGCTTCTTGGGTAGTATGGCTGCGGTGATACGAATGGGGATACGGATTTATTCCCTTGCCTCTAATTTTATCTAGCTTTTCCTGTCGCTGTTGGGCAATATGCTTTAATCTTGCCATGAGTGTTTAACATCCCTTGAAAAACTCGCTATTTCTGTGTCCCATACCAATTCTCTAATTTGGTAGTGCCCTGCATTAAAGGAAAATCTCTGATTTTTGCTGGGTTAATTTCATGGGCAAATGGTTAACTAACATCCATTATCAATAATCTAAGCACTCCAGCCGGGGTCCCTACCTCGACTTCATCGCCGATTTTCCTGCCCAATAGGGCTTTCCCTACCGGTGATTCGTTGGAAATCTTGCCCTCGACAGGATTAGCTTCAGCGCTACCTACAATGGCAAATTGCTCTATCTTGCCGTCCTGGTTTTGGATGAGCACCTTATCGCCCACCTCGACTACACCTGGCAATGCTGGCGATTCTATGACCGTAGCGTTCTTGACGATATTCTCTAGCGTAAGTATTCTGCCCTCGACAAAAGCCTGGTCATTCTTGGCATCTTCATATTCGGCGTTGTTCTCAGTGCCTCCCATTTCTCGAGCGCGTTTAATCTTACTGGCTACCTCCTGCCTTCGTATTGAAAGTAGGTGCTCCAGCTCAGATTGGAGTTTGTCTAAACCCTCTTTGGTGATAAGGATTTTCTTTTGGCTCATGCGATTTCTCCTGTATCGAAAACTAGTAAAAAACTGAGAGTTTGGTAACCCTCAGTTGGCGTTGAAGTTTGGCACATATTATAGGCTGCTTTGGTTTGGTTGTAAAGAGAGACGCAAGGTAATATAATTGCAAAAGTTCAAGTTTAGGAGGTAATGTGGTTGCTCTATATATAACATCTATGGAAGGTGCTGGGAAAACGGCTTTGTGTGCTGGCATTGGTAAAAAAATGCTTGACCGAGGGGTAAAGGTAGGCTTTGTTATTCCAGTCCAGCTTTTTGAAACTGGCATCACTGATGGTAATGAAGATATTGCTTTCATCAAGGAAATCTTCGATTTGCCAGAATCTGGCGAGCAGCTTTCTCCTGTTCGTTTATCCCCAAGTGAATTGTGGCAAAGCTTAACCGACGAAGTAACCGACTTCACAGATAATGTTAGACAGGTATATCGTGAAATATCACGGAATAGAGACGTCGTTATTATGGAGGGGCTCGGCAATTTGGGTATGGATAAAGTCTCTACTCTCGCTTGTTACACGATTGCTGAGGCAGTGGAGGCTACGGTGATTATTGCACTTCGTTATTCATCGACTCTGGATGTGTCGAAAGTTGTGCACATAGGTGAAAAGCTGGGGCAACCCTTGGGAGTTGTGGTAAATTTTGTGCCTGACTCCAAGATAGATGAGGTAAGGCTAGATTTGACTACCTTATTTAATGAGGCTGGAATAAAGGTCTTTGGTGTATTTCCTGAGATTGGGAGCTTGCTTGGCGTAACTGTCAAAGAGCTGTCTGAAATTCTTGGTGGAGAGATCCTGACTTCTCAGGAGAGTGCTGATGAGATAGCGGAAAATGTAATGTTAGGGGCGATGACTATTGACTCTGGGACAAGCTATTTCAACCGTAAAGAAAATAAGGCGGTAGTCCTTCGTGGCGATCGTGCTGATATGCAGCTAGCTGCTTTGGAAACCTCAACCAAATGCCTGATTCTTACTAATAATCTAAAACCTTTGCCTGTTGTTATCTCTCGGGCTCAAGATAAACATGTGCCAATAATTATGGCTAAACAAGATGATTCTACAGCTATAGCTGGCATTGAAGAGGCTCTAACAAAAGCCAGCTTTCGCAACCCTCGCAAACTGGAGACGTTTAGCAATGTTTTGGATTGCTATTTTGATTTTAAGGCTCTTTATTCAGAGCTTGGACTGAAGGCTTAATATCTCTCGCCTTTCACATCAGCTAGTATCTCTTTGGCACGTTGAGCCAGAGAATATGGTACTTGTACTGTTACCTGCCCCAGTCCGTCAATGGTAATGCCGTAGATAAGCCCAGCGGCTTCGTAGCGAAGTATAGCTGGGACACCTTCGCTCTCGAGTCGTCCTTTTACGATTTCTGCCTCTAGTTGTCCATTGGCGACATAGACTGTGATGAGCTCGGTCTTTTCAGACACAAGATAGCTCCCCTTGTTTATGAAGATAGTTAACGGTGTAACCTAAGCTAATGTCTGACGAGGAGCAAAGAAGCCGCTCAGGCCCAAATTGGGAAGTTAGCCGCGCCATAACATGGCACTTTATAGGGAAAAGAAGCCCCGCCTGCGGGTTAATGCTCCCCTCAGCCAGGGCTTCACAATCTCTCTATTTTCTCAGGAAGAAGATTTGCTTCTATTATTTTATGTTTTATTACGGTAGTACCGAAGGAGTAGCTCCTGCTGGCGCGCAATTCCCGCTGGCGAAACAGTTGTCCTGCAGACACCAAGTTAATGAGCAGCTTTCTGTATGCGGGCACCCGCTGAGTCCCCAGTCACCGCCTTGGTTGCCACCATAACATTCGCTGGTACCTTTGTGGTTGAGGTGTTTGTCGCTGATTCTTGGATGATCACCGATGGTAGCAGCAGACCAACTCTTGCTGGCGAAGGCAAGGCTGACTCCCCAACAGGCAGCGCAGGTCGCTTGTTCATATGCCGCTCCCTCTGGGCATTCATATGGCTCTTGACCTGTTGCAGGACATGACTCACTAGTCAAGGAAGCTGCACATGCTGCTGGGTCTGAGCATGTTGCAAGGGCTCCTTGTTCCTCCGTTCGGCAAGCGGGACAACCACCCAGACAAGCATTCGGGTCACCATAAATCCTCGACTTTGTTGGGTTTGGGCAGTTTGTGCCTACTTGAGCACACAATGTATCAGGACCGCACAGACCTCGTAGTCGTGTCATGGCTTGGATTGGGGTTCTGCCCCAATGCTGCAGGTAGAGATGCCAGGAATCCACATTATCCTGCCACTTTACCGTATCCCAGGCACCATTGGCTAAGCCAGCATAAGTGTCCTCGGCAAACGTGGCGGCTGGCATCACCAGAGATACTGCCAACACCAAAGCAAACAAAATACCGACGATTTTCAAATTGTCACCTCCATCTTGAGTTTTGCTTTCAAAGGTTCGACCACCCTTTGCCAAACGATTTTACAGGGTCAAAACGTTTTTGTCAATAGGGTGGCTGGGTCTTGAAAATCATTTTTGCAAAATATACAATTACAGATTGTTGCTTTTGTTTCTCTACCAGATTGGGGGTGAGAACTTCATCGAGAATTAAAAATCTAAAGGAGGGACGGTGATTTGAATGCTCTCGGAAGACACTTACTAATCGAACTAAAAGATTGCAATGTGGAGGTGCTTAATAACTTAGATTTTCTTAAACGTTGTCTTCATGATGCCGCTAACCAGATTGGAGCTACCGTAGTCAATGAGTGTTTCTACGAATTTAGCCCGCACGGGATAAGCGGCGTGCTGATTATCTCTGAATCCCATCTGTGCGTACATACTTGGCCCGAACACGGTTATGCTGCTGTAGATATTTTTACTTGTGGGGATTCCGTTAAGCCTGAGCGAGCTGTCAATCCACTCGTGGAGAGGCTGGGGTCAAAGAATCACTCTTTTATTGAATTAAAGAGAGGAATCTTACAAAATAATCGAGTTGGCTGTGAGCTGAAATGAACGACCCTGATAATCCTGATAAACGTAAATGGCTGTATGACGAGGTCAGCCCTGACCTTGCCCAGCTACATAGGATTAAAAAGATAATATATTCAGGACAAACCGAGTTCCAGTCTGTAGAGATTGTTGATACTAGGAGCTTCGGAGTTTGTCTTATTTTGGATGGTAAGATACAGTCCAGTGAGCGAGACGAGTTTATCTATCATGAGGCATTGGTTCATCCAGCGATGCTCAGTCACGCGCGCCCCGAGGTTGTTTTTATTGCTGGTGGTGGTGAGGGGGCTACTCTTCGCGAGGTGCTGGTTCACAAGACAGTAAAAAGAGTAGTCATGGTGGATATCGATAGGCAGGTTATAGACATCTGCCGCCGTTATCTGTCTTTTTCCCACCGAGGCTCGTTCGATGATTCTCGCTTGGAGCTCCATTTTGCCGATGCCCGGAGGTATTTGCAGGAGATTAATGATAAGTTTGATGTTGTGATAATTGACCTAATTGAGCCTCTTGAAGAGGGTCCAGCTTGTTTACTATATACGCGGGAGTTTTACCAGCTAGTTAAAGAAAGATTGAGTTTCGAAGGTATCGTGTGTGTCCAGTCTGGAGCTTCTGGCTGGACTAACTTACAAAATTTTACTGCAATTGTTAATACCTTAAAAGGTGTTTTCGATATAGTGTGTCCGTATCAGGCTTATGTTCCTTCCTTCGTTGACTTGTGGGGGTTCACCACAGCGTCGCAAAATATCAATCCTGCCGGACTGTTGCCTGAAGATGTGGACTGTAGGATTGTGGCTCGACTGTTGAGAAAGCCAAGGTCATACGATGGTCTGACTCACCAATCTGCATTCATATTGCCAAAGCACATCCGTCATCAGTTAGCCATTACAAAAAGAATCATCACTGATAAGAATCCTGTTTTCGTCCATTGAGGTTGTAGCAGGCTGCGGTTTCAATTCTGTTTACCTTTCCGTTTATTCGGGCGATGGGTCTCCATGAGAATGAAGGTATAGTCTCCGTGAGTGATTTGACCGCAGGGGACGAAACCGCATTTTTGAAAGCACTTATGTGCTCGGATGTTCCAACTTAAGGTCTTGAGGTAGACCCTTTTTAGGTCAGTTTGCGAGAAAATGTGATTAAGTGTGGCAAGTATGGCATCAACCCCATAACCATGGTTCCAGTAAGCCCGGTCACCAATCATGATGCCCATCTCCGCCTCCTTTTTTGTCTCATCTATATTAAAATAACTACAGTTGCCAATGTGTTTGCCCTCTGGAGTTTCAATGGCGAAACGATAGCTTTTACTTGGGCGGTATAATTCCTCGGTGTAGTTTTCTAGGAATTCTTCAAAAGAACATGATATAGGAATGGCAGCATCGAGGCGGCATAGCTCAGCATCTTGCCGCCAACTATAATCGTTGGCAGCATCCTGCAGCCGCTTTGGACGTAGATTGACTTTGTTGCTGGTCAGTACTGCTGGTTTTGTTAGGTTTGCAAGGATAGGGGGTCTTCGCAAAAATGCACCTCCTTCAGGGCTGATTTTGCCGCCTCGCGGATTCTGGGTTTGGGATTTTTCGCTAGCTTATTTAGGGCTTGCTTGGCTTGTTCGCCGCCTATCTCGCCTAGTGCCTTTATAGCGGCTTCTTGAACCTGATGGTCTTCATCTTCAGCCAACTTGATGAGATGTGGCACGGCTTCTTCAGAACCAAGTTCGCCACAGGCATTAGCGACCTCGTACCGTATCTCAGCCTCATCATTGTTTAGCTCAGCCAGCAGGGTAGTCAACCATACTGAATCGCAATTGCGTCCCATGGCATATATAGCACTAGCTTTAAGTTTAGTATCATTGCCATTATATGCCTGTTCTATAAGCTCTTTAACCCGGGGTAATCTAAATGGAGAAATAGCCTCCAAAGCTCGACGCTTCACCACGGCAGTTTCCATCTTGTTGTCCAAGACATTTAGTAAAGCAGTGTATATCTTGTCTGTAAAATGAGCGGGGAGCTTTCCCAGTTCACATAGGAGTGCGAATTTGCCAAGGGCTATGGCTATTGCTGCCCGTACTTCAGCAGAACTATCTTCCTTCAGGGCTTGTAACAGTGGGGTGATAAGGGTGTAGTTTTTCTCTCCGTCCAAACCCGCGATGGCTTGGGCTCTGATTGTTGCATCGGTGTCATGGAGACATATGACGAAGACGCCGCTGAAATCAAGCTTAATATCAACCTCGCTGAGGTGTACAAGCTGAGATATAATCTGGTGCCGTCGTGATACATCTGCATCCGCCCAGATTTCTTTCAGAAATTTCAATTCCTCGTTATTGAGGTCAGACAGATATACCAGTTTAGAGCTGGTTATTGGCTTACTCGAATCGAAGATTTCCGCTATGTGCTGTATTCTGGGCGATAGTTCCGTTGCCATTTATTCGCTTTCCTCTTCGTCTCCATTCTCGTTATCTTCCTCTTCTTCTTCCTCTATCTCTACCTCCTCCTCTTCCGGCGGCCATACAGGTTTGGTGTAGCGGTCGATGAACTCCTCCATAGCTTCAGCGGCAAGTTTTTTCATTTCTTCGTCTGATTCTTTAGCCAGTTTGGCAAGCTCAGACAGGTTGATATCAATGTCCAATATCTTAGCCAAGACGTCAGCTACTGCCAGAGAGGCTTTTGGATTAGGTATTCGAGTAGTGTACATAGGCACCTCGCCCAAGAGGCAAATACCATCAAGCCCCTTTTCTTTGGCTACCCCCAGAAATAAGCCATTAAGTCCGGCGATTTGGATATCGCCACGCAGGATGACGCCATGTTTTCTTAGTACCTGGAGAAGTTTTTGGTTGGTGGCAGCCCCCCAGACTTTTGGTTTTTCAGTGTGATGAATTCGGGCAATAGCTGCGGCACAGGTATACACACTTTTGACTTTTAGTTTCTGGCTAATGTCTAGAACACAGCTAGCTAGTTCATAACCCTTGAAGCCGGGCTGTTCGTCGCTGATAAACAAGACCAAGTCTCTGTCGGAGTTGGGATTGTGCCAGTAATAAAATTTGCTTTCTGGAAATTGAGGAGCTTCTATTATGTTATTTTTAACCATGATGCCGATGGGGTCGAAGAAATCGAAGGGCTCGATTTCTCCAATCTCCTCAGCCTTTAGCTTGTCTTTTATATATCTGGCAACGATAAGTGCCACATTCCCAATCCCAGGCCAGGCTGCAAATAGGTCACATGTCTTGCGACGTGGTTCTTTATAGAGCTTAATTACGTTTTTCATATTTCTTACCTCATCTTTGTGGTTACCGATAAGCCAGTGCAGTAGAGGCAGGGAGTCGACAGGAATCCTTCGACCCACCGTGTTTCCTCTCCTATTGCTTCGATCTGCTTTAAGATCTGATACACATTTCCAGAGACCATGGTATCCTTTACTCTACCCGTTATTTCCCCTTTTTCAACTTTATAGCCTAATAAAACATTACCACTAAAGTCCCCATTGAGTATGTTTCCCTGCTCAGCACCTATCAACAATTCTACTACCAGACCCTCTTTTATGTCTCTTACCATATCACGGAAAGAAATATTACCTTTGCCTATAACTAGCGAGCTTGGGGAGGGTGTTGGTAAACCACCATGGCGGCTACCATTCCCGGTGCTTTGTGTATTAGCTAGCGCCGCTGTCTGAAGGTCGTAGAAAAAGTGTGACACAACGCCATTGTCAACGAGAGGTATTCGCTGGCTTGGCACTCCCTCATCGTCACTGGGATAACTTGCTACCTGGTAGGGTATAGTAGCGTCATCCCACAGGGAAAATTTTTTGTCAAAAACTTGCTCTCCCAATTTGTTCTTAAGTGGGGAGGCTCCATCAAGAACCAACTTGCCATTGAAGGCAGATACTAAAGGGGCGATTAGCGAGCTAGCCACACCATGTGGTGTAAAAATCACTGGCATTTGTTTGGTTTCTATACTAACATTTCTCTTGGCTAGCTCGAGTTGCTTGATTACCTCTTCAGCTATCGGAGTGAAATCAAGAAGCGGGTGGCATGAACTATGGCTGTCACCGACGAATAGCATATCCTCATCTTTAATAAGAACACCTTCAAGGCTCAGGTTGAAAAAGCTTTTGCTGTAGCTGGCTTCGCCACCTTCGGAGTTGATAATATCGACTGAGATGATTCCTTTGGTTGCAGATACTTCGCATATAATGTCCGGTGTATGTTGCCTTATTGAGGCGATAAGTTGTTCTCCAAGCTTGACCATATCCTCTATAGTTACATTGTCTATTTGTGAATCGAAGGTCTCTATCTTTGGATAAACCTTTGGCTTGGGAAAGTCGAATTTGGCTGGCATACCAAATTCACATGTCTCTGCAGCCATTTCTGCCAGCGTTTTTGGCTCGATAAAGCCATTAGCCTGAGCGAAGCCGACCCTCCCGTTTTTGATAAGTCTTAAGGCGGTGCTGACATTTTCTTTGCTCTGGATTTGTTTCAGCAGGTTGGCTTCGAAATGAACTGGCGTCACTTTAGAAGATATTTGAAATATCTCGGCATGCTCAGCCATCTTCTTAGCTTGTGATAGAACCTCCTTCATTTAACTGCCTCCGATTAGGCAGCGACGTATTCTTATATGTGGGCTGCCGTTGGCAACGGGTAACGGTGACTGTCCCCCTTTGCCACAGCCACCACCCTGATTCATCTGTAAATCATTGCCGATGGCGTCTATGTTGTCCAGAGTGACAAAGACATTACCGCTTAAAACTACTGGACGTAGCAATTCTGCTATTTTGCCATTGCGAATCATATAGGCTTCGGAGGCGGAGAAGGTGAACATCTCTAGGCTGGTTGTGCCTCCGTACCAGTCCTTGGCATAGATACCTTCTTTGATGTCGCTGATAATCTCTTTAAAGGATAACGTTCCGGGTTCGATGTATGTGTTGGTCATTCTTACTATTGGTGGGTAGAGGTAGCTTATTGCCCGGGCGTTGCCCGTTGTTTTCTCTCCCATCTTAGCAGCAGTCTCTCGGGAGTGGAGCCTACTTTCGAGCGTACCTTCCCTGATGAGATATGTCTTTGTCGCTGGAACTCCCTCGTCATCGTACTTGTAGCTGCCTCGCAGTCCGGGAACAGCAGCGCCGTCAACGATATTTAGACTCTTGTCGCCGAATCTCCGCCCCATGACCATAATTTCTTGCAGTCGCTTGTTCTCATAAACATGGTCAGCCTCGGACAAATGCCCGAAGGCTTCATGTACAAATACGCCAGCCAGTACAGGGTCAAGAACAACTGTATATTCGCCCCCTTTGGCTTGAGGCGCTGAAATAAGCTCTACTGCTCGCTGTGCCATTTGTTTTACCTGCTCTTGCAGACCCTTTATGGCTGAAAAATCGCCCGGGCTACCTATGCTCAGCCCAACTTGCTGAACCTGACCATCTTGTGAGGCTATAGCTGTTAGGCGCAGGTTGATGTCTGCCTTGGTCTGCTCTATACAGCTGCCTTCTGAGTTGGCAAAAGTTATTTTTCTCTGGCTGTCGTAATAGCCGATGCTGGATGTTCGGATCTTTGGTGTGGTCAGAATAATGTCGTTATACTCGTCAAGCAGTTGTTTCTTCGATGCCAATGGAGTATTCATTGGCTCACTCTTTTCGTTAGCTACGATGTCGATTACCGGCTCTGTTTGACTGAGCTTAAAATCTTCCTTGGCGGTAAGTCCTGCCTGTCTTATGGCTAAATCGACCTTATCTAGAAGTTTATTGATATTATTAAAACTGACGAATCCCCAACCGCCCTTGACCAGAGCACGCACATTGCCCCCCAGACTGGATGTTCTGCCTACTTCTTCTAGTCTATCGCCGCGGTAAACTATACGGGTTATCCGGGTTTCCTCAAGCCGAATCTCGATGTAATCGGCTGCGTGACCCTGCAAAGAATTAACAATCCTGTCTCGCATCTTGTTGCTTTCTAGATTTCATGTATTGTAGCTTGACATTGCATCTAGAGGCAAGCCGAATTAATTGAATCCAGACGGATGAACAGTTCTGCGTCATAGATTTTTTCATAGCCTAGTTATATACTTGTTGCGGAGGTAGTTAAATGCATTCTAGTCTCATTGGAAAAGTTGAAAAAGCCAAACGATATGCCCAAGAGCCAGACCGTGTTACTCTTTCGGAATTCTCCGCTAATTTTCGCGGTGAGCATGATAATTATACTGTGACTTATAAAAGTGATAAGTGGCATTGCACCTGCCAATTTTTTTTGCAGTGGGAGACTTGTAGTCATACAATGGCATTACAGCGGCTTTTCTCTGGGGTATTACCTGGAGAAGCGGGTGTCTCTCTTGCTGTCAATATTACTGACTGACATCTGCTGTCCTTGCTCTAGCAAAGCAATCTATTGCTTCAGCTACAACGAAAAGAGAACCTGTAACTAGGATAAGCTCTTTCTTTTGAGCTGCAGCCAGAGCTTTGGATAAAGCCGTAAGAACGTTTTCAGTTATGTCTACTTTAATTCCATGTTTGGCGAACTCCTCGACTAGTATCGAGATAGAAGCTGCCCTGGGGTGAGAAGAACTGGTAGCGATGATGTTGTCAGTAAGAAGCTTAAGTTCCCGTGCCATGCCGGGAATATCTTTATCGCATGATGTCCCAAAGATAACAAAGCACCTGTTAAAGTTGAAGTAATGTTTTATAGATTCTACTAATTTTCTCATCGAATAGGCATTGTGGGCTCCATCAACGACCACCATTGGCTTATGGCTCAATATCTGAAGCCTGCCTGGCCAGCTTACTTGCCTAAATCCTTGGGCAATGTTCTGAGTTGAAATCCTGGTTCCAATGGAATCCAGAGCCTCTAAAACTGCCACAGCAGTAGCCGCGTTTTCCAGTTGGTGGTCACCAAGCAGTGGTATGGTCAGGTCATAATTGCCGGATTTGCCTTCAATTATCAAAGTTTGCTGGTGCAGGTCACCGCTTATTTTATGCCAGGTAATGTCTTTGCCGACTTGAATCAATTTTGCCCGCTGCTGGTGGCAGACTTGCTCAATTACTTTAGCAGCCTCATCGACCTGTGGGGCGCTAATCACTATACATCCAGGCTTGATTATACCCGCCTTCTCGGTGGCTATCTTGGCAACAGTATCACCCAGAATCTCAGTGTGGTCGAGGCTGAGTGAAGTGATTACGCAGATATCGGCGTTGGCTACATTTGTGGCATCAAGCCTGCCCCCTAACCCCACCTCAAGCACCTGGAAATCCACCTGGCTGTTCTTAAAGTAAGCGAAGACGACAGCCGTCAATATCTCGAATGTGGTCAGCTCGCCATATAAAGATTCATTGTTTACCTTTTCAACGATTGGTTTGAGTTTTGTTACTAAAGTAGCAAAATCAGCTTCGGAAATCATGTTTCCGTTAACCCTGATGCGTTCTCTCAAGGTGTGTAGGTGTGGCGAGGTGAATAACCCTGTCTTATAACCAGAAGCGATGAGCGCTTGGGAAATCAAGGCTGCAGTGCTTCCCTTGCCCTTGGTGCCGGCTATGTGAACTGTTTTGGCTCCGAGGTGTGGATTGCCCAGGGGTTGCAGCAGCTTTTCCATCCGCCGCAGGTCGTAGTTAGCTGATGTGTAAGCAATGCCCGGTATTTTTTCGTAATCGGTGAAGCTTAGGATATAGTTTTCAGCCTGTCGATAGTTCATTTTAGTTTCATTTTTAGGGCAGGCAGCAACTGAGAATTATGCGGCTGAATTAAATAAAGTGTTCAAACCGGTCTCTTTTAGCTTTGCATATAGGGCATATTTCTGGTGGAGCATCTCTGGCACATAGATATCCACAGACTTTGCATCGCCATATTGGGAGTGGTGGAGACCAGATAGCACCAGACGCTGTTTTAGGCTTGGATGATTCTCTTGTTTTAACTGGTGGTCGCCGCTCGGGTATGGGGCTGACCTGTTTCTTGTCTTCTGCCACTGCCCCGGAAACATAAAGACCGCAATAACATGTGCCGTACTCATTAAGGTCGGGGTCTCGATAGTCACAAGGACAGATAATATCAGTGTCCTCCCCTATTTTTCCGGAGGATAGCCTGCAAGGACAAGCACGATAGCCGTATCTCCTTTCGTTTGTGAGAAGCCCCTTCATAAGTTCTTTGGTGAATGTAACATCTGGATTGAGATGGTATCCACTTGCCTCACCTTCGCTTTTTAGCTGCTCATATAATCTATTCGCTTCGGCTGGGGTTACTATTGTCTCTTCGGTCATAGATTTAAAGCCTTTCGAATTTCCTCTTCCTGAAAACCGACTATGCATTTATTATCGTTTATTACCAAGGTGGGAAAGGAACATCTAGGATTCCATTTCTCTACTATGTGCATAGTCTTATCCTTCTCGTCGGCTGTCATCAGGTCAACATCGGAGTAGTAGTATTCTACGCCCATGTCGTTCAGCAATTGCTTTGTCTTTTTGCACCAGGGGCAAGTGCTTAAAGCATAGAGTACTAGATGTCCTAGATTTTTGCCGGGAACATGTTTTAAGTCCATTGTCTTTTCTCCTCAGCGGTTTTAACGTTATTTCCTCAGTAATATAGCCTGTTTATTAACGAGGCTAGAAGAGAGTCCACAATTTTTCCACCGACTAGGCTGTTATCTGGTGCCCTAAGGAGCTCCCGTTTCCATGGGGTAACCTGCTGCCTTCCAGGCATTATACCCACCCTTTAAAACTTTTATTTCTGAGAAGCCTTTGCCAATCAGTTCAAGCGCCGCACGGGCACTGGTGTTCTCGTTTGGTCAGCCACAATAGAGTATAAGCTCTTTATCAGATGGTGGCACCCATTCTCCCTCAATTATGGTGGAAAGCGGAGCAGATACAGCCCATTTAATATGGTCCACGTCGTATTGCTCTTTGTATCTTGTATCGACAACAAGGATGTTGTTCCCCTTCTCCATTTTCTGCAATAACTCCTCTATTGTTATGCGCGGTACCAGCTCCGAAGGTGCCAGCTTAGCTGTAGGTTCCTGCACAGGCTCTGGTGTCGTTATGGGCGATGATGTACATGCCACCAAAGCAAGCAGTGTGAAAATGACAACTGGAAGTATTGATTCCTTGGAAGAATGCATCATCTTTTGTCTCATTGTAATGTACCAGAATGATACTCGACTCATATCAACCTGTCAAAAGGTAAAGTTCCATGATTTAGGAAGGAAGAGAGCAAGTGGATTCGAAGCTAAAAGGAAACGCGCAGTGGTTGATAGTAAGAGACAGCCTGTGCAACCCATGTTATTTTAATGGAAAGCAAAGGTTATGAATATCTTGGCTCATAAAACGCAATCAAGGCTGTGGCTTGGATAACTCGGGTTCTTAAGCTATAATTTCATCTAGGTGCACATGAGATTTGTTGATAAGCTCCTGGCGGCTGGCAGCCGAAACAAGAGTTTGCTGTGTGTTGGGCTTGACCCTGACCCGACACTGATGCCCAAAGTAAGTCTTCTGGAGTTTAATAGGGCTATCGTTGATGCCACTGCCGACCTGGTATGTGCTTATAAGCCCAATCTGGCTTTCTATGAAGCTCTAGGTATCGGCGGGCTTGAACTGCTGCAGAGGACTGTTGAGCATATACCTGACTATATCCCGATAATCGGTGATGGTAAACGAGGTGATATAGGCAACACAGCTAAAGCCTATGCTAAAGCCCTTTTTGTCACCTTTGGTTTTGACGCGGCTACTGTAAGCCCCTACCTCGGTTTTGACTCGGTTGAGCCATTCATTGATTATAAAGATAAGGGAGTCTTTATCCTGTGTCGGACATCTAACCCAGGGGCAGTGGATTTTCAGAGTTTAGTTAATAGTCAAGGCATGCCGTTGTATGAGGCAGTAGCTCTGAAAGCCAGGGAGTGGAATGTTCGTGGTAATATCGGTTTGGTTGTCGGTGCCACATATACCAAGGAGATGAAAGAAATCCGGCAGTTGTGCCCGGAAATGCCATTTCTTATCCCGGGCATTGGGGCACAGGGTGGTGATTTAGCCTCTACGGTCAAAAATGGAGTTGATGCTCAAGGGGGAAATGTCATTATCGCTGTCTCACGGCAAATCCTCTACGATTCTCAAGGAAAAGACTTTGCTCAAGCTGCCCGGCATAGTGCACAGGAGCTACGCGATAATATCAATAAGTTAGTTAGCCAGATTATCCGCTGAGAGAAATGGAAATAGAGCTCGGCGATATAGTTCGCTTACGAAAGAGACATCCTTGTGGTGGTGATGAATGGCAGGTGGTGAAGCTGGGAGTTGATATTCGAATAAAGTGTCTTAAGTGCCAGAGACAGGTTCTTCTGGCGCGCGAGACATTTGAACATCGCGTGAAGACCTTGGTTGCAAAGGGTCACTTGGCAAATAAAACTGGCAACGGATAGTGTGTCAGTTTCGGCTAGGAAAGGTCTTATTATCGGTATTGCTCTTAGAGTTAAAGTCAATCCTCGTAATGCGATGGTACTTTAGTACTGGAACATTGATATTTAGCCGTTTGACTCATCACCGAACGATGAAGATGCTATATAAAGCGCTTTTGTTTTTTGGCGCTATTGTGATAGAATCAAAACATAAGGTAGCTTTTCACTGGAGAACTAATTTACCGATGAGGGTAATAGCTCTATTGGTAAGTAGTGAGTTTAAATTTCAAGAAGGAGAGTATCATGCCAGAAGTTTCAGATGTGGATCGCGACTACAACTTGTGGGTGCTGCTGCATCAGGTGAGCGACATAATATTTAATGCTAGGGAAGCAGAATTGCAGCAACATGGTCTTCCAGCCACGCAGGCTGAGGTCCTGTTTGTTATCAAGACTATTGGCGATAAGGTGACACCGGCTCAGATATCAAGAATGATGTTCCGGCGCCCCCATTCGGTTTCAGGGATTATAGAACGGATGAAAAAGGCTGGGCTCGTAAAGAAAACCAAGGACTTGCATAGAAAGAATTGGGTGAGAGTCACCATAACTGAGAAGGGACAGCAGGCTTATAAGCAAGCACTTAAAAGGAAATCTGTCCAGAAGATAATGTCTGCCCTTTCTGAAGCCGAGCGCCAAAAATTGAAGTCGCTTTTGGAAATGTTGAGGAATAAAGGGCTTAAGGAACTTGGGATTGACCCCAAGAAAGCGCCACCGCCTAAATTTGTGTAACACCAAAAACTTAGTTATTCTAGCGTTGTAATGCGAGGCTTCAGGCTCGCATTACTTTTTACACCAAGCTTTTTCTTGCCAGTCTTCCACCTCTGGTCTATAATCGTTGCTGAACATGAATCGTTGCATTTTGCATATTGACCTGGATGCCTTCTTTGTTTCTGTGGAGCAGGTAATGGCTCCAGGCTTGTGTGGTAAACCGGTAGTAGTTGGTGGGCGGCCTGACCGACGCGGCGTGGTAGCCTCAGCTTCATACGAAGCTCGTACTTTTGGCATTCGGGCTGGCATGCCTCTGTCCCAGGCTTATCGTCTCTGCCCCCAGGCTATTTTTCTTCAGGGTAGCTTCCCTGCTTATCGTGATGCGTCAGAAAGATTTATGACGATTCTGGCTGATTTTTCGCCTTGCCTGGAGCCTGTGGGGTTAGATGAGGCTTATCTTGATGTTACTGGCTGTGAGGCTTATGGTACCCCTCGTCAGCTTGCATTGTATATAAAGGAGCGTGTCAAAAAAAGGCTTGGGCTCATTGCTTCAGTAGGTGTGGCTGGTTGTAAGGTGGTGGCTAAAATTGCCTCTGACTTAGGTAAGCCGGATGGCTTGGTTGAGGTGGCTGTAGGGCAAGAAAAGGAATTCTTATCACCGTTGTCTGTAGCCAGCTTGCCTGGTGTTGGCAAAAAGACAGAGCAGGCATTGAAGTCACTGGGGATAAAGACTATTGGCAAGTTGGCAGTTTTGCCACCCGAAACAATAAAGAATCGTTTGGGTGCTGCTGGGATGATGCTTTATCATTACGCCAACGGCATAGATGTCAGGGAGGTAGAGCCACCGGGTGCGGCTAAATCCATCAGCAGAGAAACCACTTTTGCTGAAGATACTTTGGATCGAACTTTTCTTCAAGCTATTCTGCGTTATCTCTGTGAGCGAGTTGGCGCTGAGTTGCGTCAGGAAGGCAAACACGCCAGGACTATAACATTAAAGTTGAGGTATGCCGATTTCGAAACCATTACCCGCCGCATTAGCTCTAAAGAATTTACAGATGCTGATGAAGCCATCTTTGTAGGAGCGGTTAGGTTGCTTGACCAAGCTCTGGCTAGAAACCGGAAGCTGGTGCGGCTTATCGGTGTTGGAGTTTCTAATTTAGTCGGTTATGGCAAGCAACTTCATTTGCTTGATTCCAGACCACAACGGATGGCTCATCTGGATAAGGCGATTGATCGTATCCGTAATAAATACGGCTTTACCTCTATACAAACTGGACGTACCCTGCTGCTTAAAGATATATTCGCTAGCCGTGAAGGTGATTACGTATTAGAAATCCCCTCGCTTTCCCGTTAACCTTGTTTTTGTTATGGAGCGGGGCTATAATTAAGTTCAGCTTTAAGCATTGAAATTTAGAGAAAAAGGAGAGGAGATGCCTCCATACGCTTTTTTCCGAAAACAATTCATGCCGCTTACCGAAGCCAAAATGGGTATTCTAACCCATGCTCTGCATTATGGTACCGCTTGTTTCGAAGGCATTCGCGGTAACTGGAATGATGAGCAGGAGCAATTGTTTCTATTTCGTATTAAAGACCATTATGAGCGCATGCTCGATGGCTGCCGCATTTTGAAAATACGTCTTCCCTATTCGGCTGATGAGATGTGCCAGTTAACCGTCAAGCTGGTGGAGAAGAGCGGCTATCGTGAAGATGTATATATCCGTCCTCTGGCTTACAAGAGCTCAGAGGCTATCGGGGTACGGTTACACGATTTGGAGGACGATTTCTTTATCATCGTTGCCACTTTGCCTGCTTATCTCAATGCTGATGACGGGGTTCGCTGCTGTACCTCCTCATGGCGGCGTGTCGATGATACCATGATTCCGGCGAGGGGCAAGATTACTGGTATCTACGTGAACAGCGCCCTGGCTAAGACCGAAGCTAATGAGCATGGCTTTGATGAGGCAATTTTGCTGAACCATGACGGTCATGTCGCCGAAGGCAGCGGTGAGAATATCTTCTTTGTCTTGGATGGTAAACTGGTAACACCGCCAAGTTCTGATAACATCCTGTTGGGTGTTACCAGGGACACGGTAATACAGCTAGCTCGAAGTGAGCTTGGCATAGAAACTGTTGAAATGTCAGTGGACCGCACCGAGCTTTATCTTGCCGATGAGGTGTTCTTTACCGGCACCGCTGCTCATGTCAGTCCGGTCCTTGAAATTGACCACCGCCCGGTGGGAGATGGGAAAATAGGGAAAGTGACCAGAGAGCTACAGCGCCTCTACTTTGATGTGATAAAGGGCAAGAATCCGAAATATCTTCGTTGGTGCACTCCGGCGTATTCTAAAAAACTAGTAAAGACCAAATAGATAGCAACAACAATCTGAATTCATGCATTTGGTTACCTTCGGGCTGTATTTCTAGTTTGATACCTTTTAAATCTTTGTACAGTTTGAAGGCTTAGAGGTCTTTATTCGCAGGGTTTTGAGCAAGTAGAGAAGACGGCAGCTTTCCTCTAAAGCTGTCGTATATTGGTAAGCTTCTTCAAGTAATTGCGCAGCAGCAAAACTTCCGTGTCCATGTACCAGAACAATCTTGTGCTTTATTAGTGCCTTGGCTATCTCCTCGGCAAGCTCTACTGGCTTTATGGTGGTTTCCCAGCCTAGAACCGGCACCTTGGACAGTAGCAGGCTTCCTTCGACATCACGGGGGATGATTTCTTGCTCGGAAAAAGATAAGGCAACTGCATAAGCAGGGTGTGCATGTACTATAGCTGAGGCAGGCGTGCGCTTATATATGGCACGATGGATTATTAGCTCGGTTGAGGCTAGGGGGGTGAACCGGTCGTTTTTATTGATGCCGGTTTCCACAAGGTCGTGTTCTTCAAGGCAGCTCAGCATGCTGCCTCGGTGCGTGATGCATAGGCGTTCTCCCAGTTTAATACTGAGATTACCGGTGTGAGAAGATACCAACCCCCGGGCACATAGGTCACGCCCAACAGCCTGAAACTGAGAAATTAACATCTATCCTAACTTTTACACCAATTTTGCGTTGAAAGTCAAACCCTAAATTTCCATTAAGCTAGCTGACGAATCACGGTAATAACCTTGCCTTGAACCTCAACATTATCTGGAGTGGTGTAAATGGGGTGCATCTGGTTATTTGCTGGCTCAAGGCGGATAAGATTAGTCTCTGTGAAAAATCTTTTTAGGGTGACTTCCTTTTCTGCTTTGAGCCAAACAGCTACCATATCGCCATTTTCAGCGTTGCTCACTTGCTCCATTAAGACGATGTCGCCATCCTTTATCAGGGCGTCAATCATTGAGTCCCCCTTCACCCTCAAGGCATAGACTCTCTGTTTACCCCGCGTCAAGTCCTCAGTAACCTCCAATTCTTCCGTGGCAATTGTGTCCCAGGTTTCTGAATGGGGAACGGGAATCGGTTCACCAGCAGCTATTTCGCCTATTATGGGTACGGAGACGATATGTTGATGGCTATGCTTGGTGGTTAGAAATTCGACGCCACGCGATATTTTAGCGTGGCGTCGTATATATCCTGCTGTTTCTAGCCTGGCTAGGTTATAGGCGACTACCGAGGTGGAGCTTATATCACAGCCGCTGACGATATCCCTGACTGTGGGCGGGTAGCCCCTGGCGTCAATAAATTTTCGGATAAACTGGAGGATACGTTTTTGTTTTGGTGATAGTGCTTTACGAGTCATGACGAATTTTGGCGCAATCAGGTCACATTGTTTTCTCAGGCTTTGTCAGCGCTTTTTGTCTTCTTGGCAGCAGTGCTGGAAAGCTTAGCTTGATTGAATTTTTTCATCAAACGTGACTTGCGCCTTGCGGCTGTATTAGGATGGATGACCCCCTTTTTGGCGGCTCTGTCCAAGGCACTTATGGCAGTTGCAACTGCACTTTGTGCTGGTTCGGGCTCTTTGCTTAAAATAAGCTTTTCTGCACGGGTCACATGCGTCTTGGTAGCACTTTTAACTGACTTATTTCGAAGTCGTTTTCTCTCTGCTGCTCGTGCTGCTTTCTCTGCTGATTTACTTTTAGGCAATCTGACTCCTTTCTCAAGAACTAAGAACTAAGGCTGGCTTTAGCCTGGCTGATTCTTGTGGCGCTTATGATACCACGTATACCCTGGACCCTGGACAACAGTTGAGTTAACTGTGCCATATTTGCTATTTCAAGGGTAGCGAATACGGAAGTAATTTCATTGTGATATGTAGTGTTCATACTGGATATATTTACTTTGTTTTCGGCGATGATGGTGGTGATATCCCGAAGCAAGCCTACTCTGTCCCAGGCATCTATCTGTACATCGACTGGGTAAACATCATGTATTTCTCCCCAGTTTACCTCGATTAGTCGCCTTTTATCTTCTACATTGATGACATTTATACAGTCTTTGCGATGCACAGTAATCCCGTGACTCCGAGTAATATAACCGATAATAGGGTCGCCGGGTAGGGGATTGCAGCACCGGGCTAGCTGAGTAAGTAAGTCACCAACACCTAGAACCTGAATTCCTGCAGCAGTTGTCTTCTCAGTGCGTATGGTTTTGGCTATAGCAGGGATTTCTTCTGGTTCGATAGCCAGCTTGAGTGCCAACTGATGCGGAGTAACGCCACCATAGCCAATAGCTGCCAGAAAATCATCAGTGCTTTCATAATTGAACAGTTGCGCTGTTTCCTCGATATTGGTTATGGCTATGTCTAGCCGCTTGAGTTCTCTGTCCAGAATCTGTTTACCGCGTTCTATGTTCTGTGTTCGTTCCTGTTTCTTGAACCATTGGCGAATTTTTTCTCGGGCGTGTGAGGTCTTGACGAATCCCAGGTCGGGGTTGAGCCAGTCAAGGCTGGGACCCTTGCCGGCTTTGGCGGTCATAATTTCTATGATTTCGCTGTTTTTCAGTTCATAGTTTAGTGGCACGAGCCTGCCGTTCACCTTGGCGCCTATACAGCGATGTCCTAACTCGGTATGGATGCGATAGGCAAAGTCCAGTGGCGTGGCACCTTTGGGCAGAGCTTTAATTTCACCTTTGGGGGTGTAAACAAAGACCTGGTCAATGAAGACCTCCGTTTTTAACGATTCGAGGAATTCCTCGCTGCCAAGCTCGCTCTGCCACTCGATTAGCTGTCGTAGCCAGGCTATCTTGTTCTCAAAATGCGTATCATGGCTGGCACCTTCCTTATAGCGCCAGTGGGCAGCCACGCCGAAATCAGCAGTGCGGTGCATGCTATAGGTGCGAATTTGTATTTCCAACGGGATTGTGCCCTGGCATAGCACCGTGGTGTGCAGTGACTGATACCCGTTGTCTTTAGGATTGGCGATGAAGTCGTTAAAATCCTCAGGAATCGGATGCCACAGGTTGTGGATAGTGCCTAGCGCTTTATAGCAATCCGGGATTGTGTCTACCAGTACCCGAAAAGCGAAAAGGTCATGAATGTCGTCGAAATCTCTGCCTTGAGCCGCATATCGGTTCATCTTATTGTGGATACTGTAGATATGCTTCGGTCTGCCTATGATTTCCGCCTTTATCTCGGCTTTATCCAACTCTTGCTTTAGTATCTGGGTGATCTCATTTATGAAAGCCTCTCGTTGCGTTCTGCGGGTAGCCAACAGGCGAGCCACCTTATGATACTGGCGTGGCTCCAGGTAACGGAAAGATAAGTCCTCTAATTGCCACTTTATTTGCCAGATACCCAGGCGGTGCGCAAGAGGCGCATATATTTCTATTGTCTCTTGAGCAATGTTGCGTCGTTTCTCTGGTGACAGGGGTGCTAAAGTTTGCATGTTATGCAACCTGTCGGCGAGTTTAATAAGAACTACCCTCAAGTCCTCAGCCGTAGCTATCAACATCTTTCGCAGGTTCTGGGCTTGAGACTCCCGCTTCTTAGCTTCGCCACGACGCAAGGATAATTTGCCCAATTTGGTGGTGCCATCAACAAGCTTACTTACCTCCGGGCCGAATTTAGCCTCGATTGTGGTTAGAGGCACGTTGCAATCTTCAGTTACATCGTGGAGTAAGGCTGCGGCTAAAGTGGCGGCATCAAGCTGAAGGTCGGCTAGCATTTTAGCTGTCTGTAATGGGTGGTCTAGATATGGGTCGCCGGACTTTCGCACCTGCCCTTTATGAGCGTTTAGGGCGAATTCGTACGCTGCCTCGACCAAAGCCACCTTGGCTGGAGGCAGGTATTCATTAGCTTTTTCTAGGAGGGCGACGGCATCCATTTCAATCCCACTCCGCCAGTATAATAATGCAAACAAAGCGGCAGATGCAAATTCAAACTTGCTCGGAATTTTTGTCGCAATCAGTAATATTCACAGAAGCTTCATGCTGCCTTCATGAAATATTCACGTTCGTCTGTTATTGTTTGTAACGGCGGCTATGACGGCTGTGGCTCGGTATCCGGCTACTTGATGGTCCAGCCGCTGTTTTACGGATGATACTGTGAAATCCACAAGGTTTGACAATATTTCATATTACGTTGTACACTTTGTTGACCATTTTAATCAACAAAGTGAGGCAAAGCGATGAAACTTTCTACCAGAGGACGGTATGGAACCAGGGTGCTTTTGGATTTGGCTCTTCGTGATGGTAAAGGTCCAGTTCCGTTAAAAGACATCGCCCAGCGGCAGCAGATTTCACTTCTTTATCTGGAACATTTGATTGCTCCTCTTATAGCGGGGGGCATTATAAGGAGTATGCGGGGTGCTCGTGGTGGAATCTGGTTGTCCAAATTGCCACAGGAAATAAAGCTCAGCGAAGTGGTCAGATTGCTTGAAGGTTCGCTTGCTCCTGTCGACTGTGTTAATGATCCCAAGGTCTGCCCTCGCTCCGATTCTTGTGTCACCCGCGATATCTGGAATGAGGTGAAAAAAGCAATGGAAGGAGTTCTGGAGTCTAAAACCTTGCAGGATCTGGTAGATATGCAAAAGAGGAGAGGAACAGCAGATATGGTAATAAGTGACATTTGAACTAACGATGGCTGTAGTTCCGTAAGAAACAACTGAACAGGAGGATGCAAAGTGAACAGAAAAATCTTAATGTCTTTTTTACTGATAGGGCTTGTTGTAGCTGTTGTGGGTTGCGCTCAGGCAGGTACTCTGCCTGATGTACAGCCGGGAGATACTGATGTAGCAGTTAGCACTCCGATTGTGGGAAACCCGGCGTCATCCGAAGCGGAGACCCCCCAGCCACCTGAAGATGAAGGTCCGAAGATAGTAAAGATAGCTGATGTTCTGGGGGAACCAGATAATTACCAGGGGCAGGCGGTGATATTGGAAGGAAAGATTATATCGGAGTGCGGCGCTGGATGCTGGTTCACCTTGGACGACGGAACCGGCACTATATATGTTGACCTGGCTCCCAGTAACCTTGTCATCCCTCAGAAAAGAGGAGCATTTGCCAGAGTCTATGGTCAGGTGGTCAGGGAGGGCAGCGATACATATCTCATCGGCACGAAAGTCGAGTTTTAGGGAGGGAGGTTATTGCTGTGAATTTTGTTACTTTAGCCATAAAGAACTTGCTGCGTCGGCGCGGCAGGACCATTTTGACCATACTTGGTGTGGCAATAGCCATCGCCGTTTTATTCAGCCTTCTTTCTTTTAATTCGGGCTATGAGAAGCAACTGAGTGGTGAGCTTGACAGCCTGGGCATTCATATTCTGGCGGTGCCCAAAGGTTGCCCCTATGAAGCTGCTTCACTTATCATCCACGGCGGCGTCATACCGAAATATCTATCGAATTCGGACGTGGAGGAGGTGGAAAAAATCGATGGCATAGAAGTTGCCAGTCCCATGCTGCTTCACCAGTTTTATAAGGACGGGGAACCGCACATAGTGTATGGCGTCGTAATGAGTGACGCGAGCCAACTCAAGCCTTGGTGGAAAGTAGAGGGGAGATTCTTCTCTGACACTGAAGACAATGTAATGGTTATAGGAAGAAGTCTGGCGGAGAAGGAGAAACTAGAGGTTGGCGATGTTTTGCCATTCGGGCCGGATAAAGTACCGTTTACCGTTGTTGGTATCCTGGAAAGGACGGGCACGCAGGATGATGAGTTCCATTTTTTGCCTCTTCAGGTAGCACAAAGGGTTTTTGATAAACCTGAACAAATAACAACCATAGCTATCAGGGTAAACGATGTTTCTAGGGTTTCGGAAATCTCGAAGGAACTGGAGAACATTCCTGATATTCAAGTTGTCACCATGACGCAGGTGATGGGCACCATTATGAACCTGGTTGGCTCAGCACGGACGCTGCTCATATCTGTCATCATTGTAGCCATCATAATCAGCGCCGTTGGTATAATGAATACGCTTCTCATGTCGGTCAATGAGAGGACAAGAGAGTTTGGCATGATGAAGGCTATAGGAGCTTCCGGGCTGGATATAGGCAGGTTGGTTCTTATCGAAACCATGTTCATCACTGTAATCGGCGGGGTTATCGGGCTGCTGCTTTCGACGTTGGGCTCCGGCTTGATAGAGGGTTTTGTCAAAGGAATAATCCCTTATTCGCCGGCTGGCAGGCTCATGGCTCCGGAGCCAGGATTAATCGGCTTGTGCTTGTTATTCTCAATCGTCATCGGATTTGTCTGCGGGATATACCCGGCGATTAGGTCATCGCGCTTAACGCCAATGGAGGCTATACGGAGTAATCTGGAATGAAAGAAGAAGTGATTTCGGTAAAAAAATTAACCAAGACATACCATCGGGGTAGTGAGGAGATACATGCCCTTAAGGATGTTAGCTTCACCATTAGACAGGGTGAATTTGTAGCTATTGTAGGTCCTTCTGGTTCAGGCAAGACCACGCTGTTAAATCTGCTGGGCTGTCTGGACACTCCAACACGGGGTAGCCTCAGATTGAACGGAGCTGAGGTGAACGGTCTTAAGGAGAAAGACCTGGTAAAGTTGCGCCGCGAAAATATAGGTTTTGTTTTTCAGCAGTTCTTTCTCCTGCCGACTTTAACCGTGCGCGAGAATATAGAATTGCCCCTCCTTTTCAGCAGGAGAAATGGCTGTAGAAATCACATAGATGAGATAATCGAAGTCATTGGGCTTAAAGCCCGAGCCGAGCACTTGCCATCCCAGCTCAGCGGTGGAGAAATGCAGCGGGTGGCTATCGGCAGGGCTCTCATCAACGAGCCGAAGATAATTCTGGCTGACGAGCCCACCGGCAATCTGGATTCAGCCACCGCTCTTAAAATTTTCCAGCTTTTTCAGAACCTGAATAGTCAAGGGCTGACCCTGATTATAGTCACTCACAATTTGGAGCTGGCGAAAGTGGCTCATAGGGTAATACAATTGAGAGATGGTGAAGTAGCTCAAAAAGCTTCGAGACATGGTTTATCAACAAAAGCCGGGAGGTGAGTTGATGGCTAAGATAGCTAAAGATATTACCGAACTCATTGGCAATACTCCTCTGGTCAGGCTAAACAGGATAACAGCAGGCGCCAGAGCCGAAGTTGTAGCCAAGTTGGAGTTCTTCAACCCCTGCAGCAGTGTCAAGGACCGCATCGCGGTATCGATGATTAAGGCTGCCGAAGACGAGGGGTTGATAAACAAGGATACGGTTATTGTCGAGCCTACCAGCGGCAATACCGGTATTGCCCTGGCATTTGTCTGTGCCTCGCGCGGTTACCGCTTGATACTCACCATGCCGGAGACGATGTCACTAGAACGCAGGCATATTCTTTCTTTTCTGGGTGCTGAACTGGTGTTAACACCTGGTGCCGAGGGGATGTCCGGGGCAGTACGCAAAGCTGAGCAACTTGTAGCTGGAAACAAAAATTACTTTGTGCCGCAGCAATTCAAGAACCCGGCTAACCCTAAAATCCACCGCCAGACCACAGCCAGGGAGATATGGAAAGATACTGACGGCAAAGTAGATATCCTGGTCGCTGGTGTCGGGACAGGCGGCACCATCACCGGCGTGGCTGAGGTAGTAAAGAAGAGAAAACCTGGATTTAAGGCTGTTGCTGTCGAGCCGGCAGATTCACCTGTTCTCTCCGGTGGCAAACCTGGTCCGCATAAAATCCAAGGCATCGGCGCCGGTTTTGTCCCCGATGTGCTTAAGCTGGAATTGGTCGACGAAACCATCAGAGTAACCAATGATGATGCTGGCGCCACAGCCAGAAGGCTAGCCAAAGAAGAGGGGATACTGGCAGGTATATCTTCTGGTGCTGCAACCTGGGCAGCTCTGGAGGTTGCTAAAAGGTCGGAGAACAAAGGCAAGCTCATTGTGGTGATTTTGCCTGATACCGGCGAGCGTTACATATCTACCTGGCTTTTCCAATAGCAAAACTGTTTTTAATATAATTTCAGGAGGCGATAATATGACACGTATAAGCCAGTATCTAGCAAGCATAATGCTAGTCTTATCTGTGGTGTCTGTTGCCATAGGAGCAACTTTCATTTACCAGGCAGTTGAGAAAAAAACCTGGATAGAGGAGGCAATGCGAGTGGAGAAGGTGACCCTTGGTATCTCAGAGGCTGAGGTGAAAACCGGCAACGTGGTTGATACTGCCGAGGAGGCGCAGGCTGCCGCTGATACCATAAGGGAACATCGTCGAGGGATAGCACCGACGTATCAGGCACTATTGGGTGGAGGTAAATATGACCCCACAAAACCTGAGCATTTATCGTATACACAAGCCTTGAATATGGAAAACTACTTGTATATGGCAGTTCTAGCCCTCGGTGTGACTACCGAGATTCTCGGCACGGGTGTCTTTATGATTATTGTAGGATTAGCCTTTGCTGCCACCGGTGTGGTGTTGCTTGAATTAGCTAAACGAACACAGTAGTTATTGACTAGTGGTGAAGTGAAGGTGTTGTCCTGCACATACAATTGGAGGGGTGGTGGGTTATCTTGTTGTTGAGATTGGAATTATTGGCAAATTAAGTGAAGGAGGTGGCATATGAGATTTGAGACGCTGGCTATTCATGCTGGAGAAAGGCCGGATGAGACATTTGGCGCTATCTCGGTGCCCATATATCAAACATCGACCTTTGCCTTTGATGATGTGGGTAAAACGCGGGGCTATGATTACTCTAGGACAGCCAATCCGACAAGAAAAGTTCTGGAGGATACACTGGCTCGATTGGAGGGTGGCAAGGCTGGGTTTGCTTTTGCCACTGGCATGGCGGCGGAGGCAACGGCAGTGCATCTTTTAAAGGCTGGCGACCATGTAATCTCGGGCGACGATGTCTACGGGGGCACCTATAGGCTCTTTCAAGATGTGATGTCAGAGCTGGGGTTGGAGTTTACCTTTCTAAGGATGAACAACAGACAGGCTATTGAACGAGCCGTAAAACAGAATACCAGGCTGATATGGATAGAGACGCCGTCGAATCCGTTGCTCAACATAACTGATATTGAGATGGTAGTAGATATTGCCCGGAAACATAATATATTGACAGTTATAGATAATACCTTTGCCACTCCTTACTTTCTCAGACCTATAGAATATGGGGTCGACCTGGTTGTCCATTCCACGACCAAGTATCTTAATGGGCATTGCGATGTTGTTGGCGGTGCTGTGGTTACTACCAGCGATGAATTAACCCAGAGGGTCCAGTTTCTCCTTAATGCCATGGGGACATGCGCTTCGCCCTTTGATTGCTGGCTGGTGCTTCGCGGAATTCAAACATTGCCCCTGCGAATGAAAAAGCACCAGGAAAACGCTATAGCTGTAGCAAGTTATCTTCAGAAGCACAAGGCTATCAGCAAGGTGTTTTATCCCGGCATCAAATCTCACCCCGGGCACGGGGTCGCCAAAAGGCAGATGAAAGGATTTGGAGGTGTGGTCTCCTTTGAATTAAAAGGTGGTGTGGAGTCAGTAAATCACTTTCTTAGAAGGTTAAAGTTGTTCTCGCTGGCGGAATCGTTGGGTGGAGCTGCTTCGCTAGCCGAGCATCCGGCAACAATGAGCCATGCCTCGATGCCTCCTGACTACAGGGCAAAAATAGGTATAAATGATAGCTTAATAAGGTTATCAGTAGGGCTGGAGAGCATCGATGATCTGATTGATGATTTAGCTCAAGCGCTAAATTCTGGCTGAAGGAGCGAGATTTGTCATACGCCACAGGCTTACGCTGTCGAAAATGTGGGCAGGAGTACCCCTTACAACCTATAAAGGTGTGCGATTTTTGCCTTAGCCCGGTAGAGGTCAATTATGACTACAAGGCTATGGCTGGGGTGCTCAGTCGCCAGAAGATTTCCGAAGGTCCCTTTACAATGTGGCGATATCGTGACCTGCTCCCTATTGAAGGCAAGGAAGAGATTGATATTGGCACCGGCTTCACGCCTCTGCTTAAAGCTGATAACTTAGGACGTGAAATTGGATTGGATAGACTTTACATAAAGAACGACTGCCTTAACCCCACGTATTCTTTCAAGGACAGGGCTGTCTCGGTTGCTGTTACCAAGGCGCGTGAGTTCGGTTTTGATACTGTTGCCTGTGCCTCAACTGGTAATTTGGCTGCTAGTGTGGCGGCTCATGCGGCTAAGGCGAACATGAAGGCTTATGTCTTTGTTCCTGCCAATGTGGAACCGGGCAAGATGGTGGGCGTAGCCATATATAAGCCAAACCTGGTTACTGTGGAAGGAAGTTATGATGATGTTAACCGGCTTTGTGCCGAGCTGTCACAAAGATATAATTGGGGCTTTATCAACATTAATCTCCGACCATATTATGCCGAAGGTAGCAAGACATTGGGATTTGAAGTGGCTGAACAATTAGGATGGCGACCGCCGGACTGTGTGGTTGCGCCTGCTGCTTCAGGTCTTCTCTTTACCAGAATTTGGAAGGGGCTGCAGGAATTATCTATGCTCAAACTCATTGACCCGGTAAACACCCATATGTATCTGACGCAGGCTACAGGAAGCTCGCCGATTGTACATGCTTTTGAAGCTGGCAGCCTGCATATACATCCGGTGACACCAAATACCCTCGTTACTTCTATAGCCATCGGTAATCCAGCTGATGGCTATCACGCTTTGATGGTTGCCAGACAATCTGGTGGTGGAGCTTCAAGTGCTGCTGATGAGGAGGCTATTGAGGGAATGAAATTACTGGCACAGACCGAAGGCATTTTCGCTGAAGCTGCCGGTGGGGTGGTGATTGCCGGATTGAAGAAGCTGGCTGCTGTTGGTGCCATTAAAAGAGAGCAGCTTACGGTTGCTTTTATCACCGGAGCTGGTCCCAGGACACAGGAGATTGTTTCGGAAGTCGTCCGACCGTTTCATGTCCAGCCCAATTTGGAGTCGTTCCGCGAGGTGCTTGGTGTGGAGGTTTGAAATAATTGCCCTGAATAGATTAAGCTTACCAGCAGCGATGACAGGAGGACACTATGGCTAAGCGACAGGTGATGTTCACTTTTCCCCGCGACTTAATCAAAGAGCCCATTATTTACCAGCTATCGCATAAATTCGAGGTGGTGACCAATATACGCCGTGCCGACGTGTCGGAGGATAGGGGTTGGGTGGTGCTGGAACTAGAGGGCGTGGACAAAGAGATAGAAGCCGGCATTGCCTGGGTTAAAGAGAAAGGTGTTAGGGTTGACCCCATAGTTGGTGATATTGTGGAGGGCTAGGAGATGAAGAGAATATATCTGGACTACGCTGCTACTACGCCGACACATCCTGAAGTAATGAGGGCGATGTTGCCTTATTTTACCGATTCCTTCGGTAATCCCTCCAGCATACATTCTTTTGGTCAGGAAGCCAGGGAAGCCATCGAGAAAGCCAGGAATCAGGTCGCGGCTCTTATCGGGGCTAAGAGCGATGAGGTTGTTTTCACTGGAAGCGGAACTGAAGCGGATAACTTTGCCGTGAAAGGTGTGGCGTTGTCCAGAGGCGACAGAGGAAACCATATTATTACCAGCTCAATCGAGCATCATGCCGTGCTGGAGACCTGTAAGTTTCTGGAAGAACAGGGGCTATCGGTCACCTATCTCCCTGTGGACGGCTATGGCATGGTCGACCCGAAAGATGTCAAGAAGGCAATCACGAATAAGACCATCCTCATCTCAATTATGCATGCCAACAACGAAGTCGGCACCATAGAGCCAATAGCCGAGATAGGGAATATCGCCACAGAGGCTGAGATTTATTTTCATACCGACGCTGTACAGACTGTTGGACATATCCCGGTGGACGTGAATAACTTGAAGGTTAACCTCTTGTCTATTTCGGCACATAAGCTCTATGGACCCAAGGGCATCGGTGCCCTGTATATCAGAGGGGGCACCAGGGTAAGCCCCTTTATGCATGGTGGCAGTCAAGAGGGAGGCAAGCGAGCCAGTACAGAGAACGTGCCTGCCATTGTCGGCTTGGGCAAGGTAGCAGAAATAGCTCGGCAGGAAATGGTCGAAGAAGCTCAGAAGTTGACCGCGCTTCGTGACAAGCTGATTGAAGGCATACTCAAGGACATCGAGCATACTAAGTTGAATGGTCATCCCACAAAGAGGCTGCCTAATAATGTGAATGTCAGCATTAGTTATGTGGAAGGCGAGGCGATTCTATTGAACCTGGACCTCGCCGGAATCTGTGCCTCCACAGGTTCAGCTTGTAGTTCGTCGGACCTCGAGCCATCGCATATTCTGGTGGCTATGGGACTGCCGCATTTACAGGCGCACGGCTCCTTGAGATTCTCTTTGGGTAAGTGGACTACTGAGGAGGATATACGTCAGGTTCTAGATGTACTCCCCGGTATTGTCTCCAAGCTCAGAGCCATGTCACCGCTTATGAAGACCTCCAAATAATCACGAACTAACCGCTTAAATCGTTCCCTGAAAAAGGAGGATAAACTCAATGCATCTGATGCCAGACATAGGCAAGATTTCACCCAGGCTGTTCAATGAGTGCATATCGCCCCATCTGGGAGCTAAGAGCGACAAAGTTCTGGTAGGTCCTCAGAGTGGGGTGGATGTAGGCATTGTTGAAATCGGTGACAAGGCTGTTTCCTTAACCTGTGACCCTGTGTTTATTGTGCCTGAGTATGGCTGGGAGAGGGCAGCCTGGTTTGCCATTCACATCATTGCTTCCGATTCTGTAACCAGTGGATTAAAGCCTCGGTTTCTAGCTATTGATTTGAATCTCCCTATGGAGATGACCGCTGAGCAACTGGAGATGATGTGGAAGACCATGCACCTGGAGTGTGTCAAGCTGGGTATTTCTGTTGTCACGGGGCATACGGGCAGATATGAGAACTGTCATTATCCTATGGTCGGTGGTGCCACCATGGTCGGCATAGGCAATAAAGACGAATATGTCACTCCCAGACTGGCACGTGCTGGAGACAAGATAATCATTACCAAAGGACCGGCTATCGAAGCTACGGGCATTTTCGCCGCCATGTTTCCTAAGCTTATTGAGCGTGAGTTCGGCAAGGATTTCAGTCGGAAAGCTCAGCAGATTTTTTATAAGATGTCGGTGGTGGATGACGCCATGACCGCAGTCAGAGTTGGTGTGAGAGACAATGGCATAACTGCCATGCACGATGCCACTGAATGTGGAATATGGGGTGGACTTTATGAGATTGCACAAGCTGCTGACTTGGGCGTCAGAGTAGAAATAGAAAGAATAGTGATTGAGGATTGCGTGCCTGATATATGCAGGTATTTTGCTATTGACCCTTATGCTTCTATAAGTGAGGGCACCCTAATCATATCCTGCCGGGAACACAAGGCTGGGGATGTGTTGAAGGCACTGCATGGTGAAGGTATTAAAGCTTCGATTGTCGGTGAGTTCACCGAGCCGAGGTTGGGGATGGTGCTGTTACGAGAGGGTAAAGAGGAGAAGCTTGAACATCCCATCGTTGACCCATTCTGGAGGGCTTTCTACCAGGCTCTTGAGAAGTATAGGTAAATTTTAGATTCATTCGACCAAACTGGATAAAGAGGGCTATAATATAGCTTATACCCGCATTGCGGACAGAATTGACCATAATTTCTAACGGAGGTAAAAATGAAAATCGTAACATTGTGCAAGGATTGCCATTGCTGTCCGGTGGTTAAAATAACGGACACCCAGGTGGAAATAGGTGAGAAGGGTAATCTCTGCGTTCTCACTATGGAACAGTGGCAGACGCTCAAGGAAAAGATATTAAACAAAGAGCTATAAATAAAAGCTCATAGTCAGGTCTGTATCTGCTATACCCCCAGCTCACCGAGTTCAATGGTGGATAACGCTATGGCTAGGATTATCGCCGTCTGCAGAAGTGATAAAAAGGGTACCAAGAAGGAAGACGTAAAAAAAGGGCTTCTGAAGGATGACTTTGGACTTGTCGGTGATGCTCATGCCGATTGTTGCACGCACCGACAGGTGAGCTTGCTGGCTGTGGAGAGCATTGGTAAGATGCGGGCTCTGGGGCTGGAGTTAAAGCCGGGCGATTTCGCCGAGAATTTGACCACTGAGGGGATAGACCTGATTTCTCTGCCTGTCGGCACCAGGATGTCAGTCGGTAAACAGGTTGTCCTTGAGGTCACTCAAATAGGCAAGGAGTGCCACACCGGGTGCGCTATCTACCAGCAGGTGGGCAAGTGCATAATGCCCGAAGAGGGCGTGTTTGCCAGGGTGATTCGAGGAGGACCTGTCAAGGCTGGAGACCTGATAGAGGTGGGGTGAGAGGGTGAGTCAGGTAAAAAAAGTTACTATATCGCGGTTTGCTGAGGAAGGGAAGAAGAGCGCTGATGATGTCGTCGTCACAGAATTTCCTCTCACCATAGTGTTAAACAATCAAGAACTGGTAACTCTGCTGTGTTCTCCCCAGAATCTCGATTATCTGGCAGTGGGTTTCCTTTCCTCTGAGGGGCTGCTGAAAAGTAAAGATGATATCAAAAAGATAACGGTTGACGCCCGGCGAGGTGTAGTGCGTGTGGAAACTGAGGAAGAGGATAAACAGGCTGGCGAGAAGGTGTTCAAGCGACTCATCACATCGGGCTGTGGCAGAGGCGCTTCTTTTTACAGCCCTGCCGACGTTGGCGGGGGGATAAAAATAGAATCTCGAACTAAGATATCGGCGCTTGAGGTCTTTGAACTGGTGTCTGACTTTCAACATCGGTCGCAGATTTTCAAGACGACCGGCGGTGTACACAGCGCTGCGTTGTGCGATACCAAGAGCATACTGATTTTCAGCGAGGATATAGGCAGGCATAATGCCATCGACAAAATCTTCGGCGAATGCATCTTGAAAGATATACCCACTGGCGACCGCATACTGGTAACCAGCGGCAGAGTTTCCTCGGAGATATTACTTAAAGTGGCTAAGAGAAATATTCCTCTACTTATCTCCAAATCAGCGCCCACTGACCTGGGTGTGAAGTTAGCCAACGATTTAGGCGTCACGCTCATCGGCTTTGTCAGGGGCAAGAGGATGAACGTTTACGCAAACGATTGGAGGGTAGTTAGCCGTGGATAGAGAGGGACTGACTGAGAAAATCCTGAGGTTAAAAGAAAAGAGAAATGCTGTTATCCTCGTCCACAACTATCAATTGGGCGAGGTCCAGGATATAGCTGACTTCGTGGGCGATTCACTGGACCTCAGCCAGAGAGCGGCTAAGACCGATGCCGGTGTCATAGTCTTTTGCGGGGTCCATTTTATGGCGGAGACAGCCTCGATTCTGTGTCCTGACAAGACAGTTTTGCTTCCAGACAAGCATGCCGGCTGCCCCATGGCAAATATGATTACCGCCCCACAGCTTCGCGCTAAGAAGAAACAGCATCCGCAGGCTACAGTGGTCTGCTACATCAACTCCTCGGCTGCGGTTAAGGCTGAATCGGATGTTTGCTGCACCTCCGCCAACGCAGTTGGTGTCATAGAGAGCCTGGACGCGGACGAGATACTTTTCGTTCCTGACCAGTACCTGGGGCACTATATCTCCACCAGAACCGGCAAGAAGATGATTCTCTGGCCCGGCTTTTGTCCCACCCATGCCCGGATACTGCCTGAGCACATCACCAAACTCAGGCAGGAATATCCCGAGGCTAAAGTGGTAGTTCACCCGGAATGCAAGCCCGGGGTCATAGCTCTGGCTGACGAGGTATTGAGCACCAGCGGCATGATAAAGTTTGCCAGCAGGGAAGATGTGCAACAGGTGATTGTGGGTACTGAGGTGGGCATAATCCACAGGCTTAGAAAGGAGAATCCTGACAAGAAGTTCATACCAGTCTCGGAGCAGGCTATATGTCCCAACATGAAGCTAATCAATCTGGAGAAAGTCCTGTGGTCTCTCGAGGAGATAGCACCCCAGGTCAAAGTTCCGGAGAAAATACGCCTCAAGGCGAAGAAGGCTGTAGATAAGATGCTGGCAGTGGGCAGGAGCGCCTAAAAAGATAGAAAGTCTTCTCCTTTGATGGGAGAAGATTTCATATATCTCCTCTCCCTCGACGGGAGAGGATTAAGGTGAGGGTGAAAGGTAAATCTATATGAAAGACACTGGCAAGGTAGTCATCTTTGTTACCGCCAGCTCTGAAGAAGAAGCCGGAAAAATAGCCGAGCGGCTGCTTACCAGTAGAAAAGCCGCCTGTGTAAACATCGTGCCCGGGGTGAGTTCGTCTTTCTGGTGGCAGGGCAAACTCGATTCAGCGCAGGAAAGCCTGCTCATCATCAAGACAAGAGCCTCACTGCTCCAAGAAGTCGTTGCTTTGGTCAAAGAAGTTCACAGCTATTCAGTTCCTGAGATAATCGCCTTGCCCATCATCGGTGGCAACGAAGACTACCTCAACTGGATAGACGGTGAGGTTAAATAGGGGTGAACATTTCGTCATAGAGTGCAATCGACAAAGCGTTTATACCCTCCCGATGGCGATTTTGAAGCTAAACTGTTGTTTTGTGCGTATCCTCTTTTTAGCCTCAAAAACTGCTTTTCGACCCTTGTTTAGAAAAGCATTAGTGCCATTATCTTTTTATGGCGGTCGCTGTGCTAGGCCTATCTGTCTTACGCCTTGGCGGTCGTTCCCAGTTCGCTCCGTTAGGCTGAAGGGTGTAAGTGCAGCCTAACTGTGCTCTCTGATTTTCACTCTAGGAGTCCAAATTTTCGATATTGCCCTACACACCCATTACATAAGCTACACTGAGTGGAGGAGAGTAGTCGTACATGAATAATTTCTCAGATGTCTCCTTGTCATTTTCATTGAGTTTGCCGTCTATTGTTCCATCGCTATCAGTCCATATGGGATGGTTTATCAACCTCATAACAACATTCTTAACCAGCCCTTTTTGTTCAGCGCTAAGAGGTCTACATAGAAATGTGGATTCATCCTTCTGTTCTAGTAGATTCAGCCTATTCAATATACCTTTTCTTAGGATTGTAACCCAATAGCGAACTGCACCTGACCTAAATATTCTTTTCGCTTTCATGTAATCCGTTGACAACTCCGGCGAGTTACCGCCAAGAGGCCATTTCCCATTCTCCAACAATTCATCCGCCAAAATGTTCAGAATGTACACGACATTTTCCCTCTCATTCCCTCTACAATCGTCCGCTCCTCCCATGTCCACTTCCTGCAATTCTTGACACACCAAGTACTTTAGTATTCGATTTATGATAAGGTTCATTGACATCGGATAGCCACCACTTCTTGTCCCCTCGGGCTGAATGTATTTCTTAAGACTGTTTTGCCCATCTTCAAGTATATTTGAATAGAGCGATGAAAATAGTTCCTGTTTTGCCTGTGCCCTATCCCTTGTCAACATACTCTCCACGAATTTCCGTTCCGACGTAATTCCAAGAGATCCCAGTCTCTCTACAAAAACTGCGCTCATTTTCGTTAGATGAATGGCTGGCCCCAGTGGCATTTTCTTTATTCTATTCTGAATTGATAGGATAAGCTGTCTTACTTCAGCCACATCAGGTTCAAAGTATATCTTCATCTGCATGGTTTTTCTCCCAAGCAGTATCTGAGCTGTGGTTTTGTGCTGTCCATCAAACTGAAGTAATTTCCCTACATGATTCACATCAAGATTTATTCTACATGAAGAAGGCTCATGAACCGGGTGTTTGATGAAGTGGAGCGAACCCCTGAAACTGGACACTTTAGGTTAGGAAGGTTTGGCAGGGTCAGGATAATCTATAATGAAGTAGAGAAAGGACCTTGCCATGAGA
>Ga0233423_10000072_pt1 | contig 59325 bp, 57 predicted proteins | sample Watercolumn_Mata_FD_180713 | JGI IMG/M metagenome (GOLD analysis project Ga0233423, IMG submission 180713) | Freshwater microbial communities from Lake Matano, South Sulawesi, Indonesia - Watercolumn_Matano_2014_112_MG | ecosystem: Environmental > Aquatic > Freshwater > Lake | place: Indonesia... | reverse complement strand
AAAGAATAGGTCTAATCTTTATCTATATCTGGCTCTAGTTTGTTTCGCTGGCATTTTAGCCATATTTGTCATAGATGGCTACTTGGGCATCTATGATACGCTATATATCACCGCTCAAGAGCGTCAACAAGTGGTGGAACCTGATTATTGGCAGCAGCGTTGGGTGAAGGAGAATTATGAGGGGTATAGCTTAGGAGCAAGATGGGGAGAGGCAATCCCCTTCCGTTATGAGATTGACAATAGAAGTTTTTCAGCCTATCCAGCTAATGTCGAGGTTTCAGTTTGGAAGGGTGGTCAGGAGGTTGCTGTTCTTTTGGATGAGACAGAGGTATTGGTGGCACCGTTCAAGAAAACAGTGATCGATTGGGTTCTGCTATCTGAAGACCTTGGAGAGTCAAACCCTCTGTCTGGAGAGTATAGAGAATATACTGTGCGAATTAAGCTTGGTGAAATGGAGCGCAAAATAATCTTGAGCTATTACCCTGAAGTGGCTGTGTATCCTGAAAAAGTACCATCTGTGCCTGAGCCAGCCAGATAGTGAGGTTTTCAATTTATGAGAATTTATATTCTTTATGGTTTTGGAATTCTACTTTGTGTTTCAGGCGTTGGTTATCTGGCGGCGGAGTATATTAAATACCTCTCTGAGCCGGGGAAGCTGACTTGTTTAGCTCTGACCACGGCTATGTTCGCGCTGTTCGGGAAATATTTTGATGAGAGGGGTTGGTGAGCATGGTAGCTGTGGCTGTTATCGGGGCGTTAGCTTTTATCGGCTGGTTGATTTGGCGAGCTGCTAAAAGAAAGCCTGTAAAAGCTCATTTAGTGAGTTATATTCTTGCCTGCATCGCAGGCGTTTTCACCTTTACCTTCTTTCTGACTATGGACATACCAGAGGTGGTAAAGATTTTAGCCTCTATTATCTTGGGTGGTGTGTTAATATTTGTCGCCGCTTGGTTTCAGCGGCGTGTGAAATCAGAAGAGTCTTAGTACTCTTTTGTACTTTAGCGAAGTCGCTCTTTGTAGTCCAGCATTGTCAAGAGACTGTTCGCTGGGCTCCTTCTTGGTAAGCTGTAGCCTCCTTTATTAGCTGGTTTGATTGTTCTGACTTGATAGCCGTCGAATAACTAAGATAAGCAAGCTGATATCTAGTATCACCCCAATAGCGATTATTAACCATATCCAGAAAGTAGCTGCCTTCGGTGCTTGTGGTTCTAGTGTTGTTGCAGCTATGGTCCGGAAGCAAAATGTAGCACTCCATTCGCTGGGTACTGGCTCAACTGCCATAATTCGCCAGAAATAGGTGGTGTCGTAGTCTAGTGTACCCCCATAGCTATAGCTGGTGGCGGATGACTCTGCCTGAACTACAATATCTGTAATCGCTGCATTCTTTGCCAGAACGAATCTGTATTTTTGTGTTCCCTGGAATGGTGACCAGGAGAATGATACTGGCTTAACTAGACAGCCAATACAGCCGTTATCTGGTGATAGCAACTGGGGTCCATAATAAACGTGTGCTGTGGGTAGTCCTGCCTGGACAGTAAAAATTTCACGCCATGACCAGGGGCTTTGGATGGCATCACCCGTAGCTACATCTCTCACAATGACTCTCCAATAATAGGAGTGATTAGCTTCGAGAGGTGGCACTGTCCAAGTGTTTCCATTGACGTCGGTGATTGTGCCACCACCAGGTGGAATCACCAGGGCTGGAGTATCTAAATCCGGAGGGGTGTAAAAGGGACCGAGCCAGTCTGCGCCAATATTGGCTACCTCCAAAGCAAAGTCTTCATCTTTGGCTATCTGAATTTGATAACCTTTTGACAAGGATGCTGGTTGCCATGTGAGGTTTATCTCACCAGCTCTGCCACTAACAGGGTCATACGGCACTGTGGTATCGCTTATTGGCGAAGTGGGAACGGGACCATTCCAGGCTAGAGTGTCCACATAGCGCCAGACACCGCCTTGTAATGGATTATAGGGGCGTTGGTCAATAAGCCAGACTGTTATCGGTTCACCGGTCATCAAGCCACCGCAAATTCTGAGCCTTGTGGTAGGATTTGTACCGAAGCTAACAGCAGGGTCGAGACCTGCACCAGCACCTGACCACCTTACATATGCGCCCCAGGCATCAGAGAAGTAGAAGCTGCCGTTTCTCGATATACTTAGACCGGTGACCGGGGTTGGCCAACTTGGTCCTCCCCACTGTGTTGACCACCTGCCTATTTCGGGAAGAGGCCAGGACCAGGTAGCTCCGCCATAGTAGATTGACCATTCATACATTCCCCCTGAGTTAATTGCGAAGATCTCGCCGTTGCTTTTAAAGCCAGAATGAGCAACTACCATGGTGTTGCCCCGGGTGGGTAGCTGTGTGGTGATAGGTGTGAATGTATTACCACCGTCTGTAGAGTAAGCCACGTCGTACAGACCGGTGCCTGTACTGCCAACAATTATGTATCCCTTATAATTATCCGGTGTCAGTCCGGTATAGGCGGTAGCGATGCTGTATCCAGAAACGAGACCGGTTGAAGTGATAGCTTGGCATACCCAGCCTGCTCCACTAGAGGTGAACTTTTGCACACAATCATCGCTGCTGAGAATGTACAGTGTCTCGCTATCTTCTGCAGCCATATCTTGGGAGATAAGGCTTGGATTTATGCCAGCCCAGTAATCGCCGAAGTCTGGTGACCACATCACCTTTCGCGTACCCACCGCTGCCCAGAAAACAATTTGTCCATCGGCTTTATCGCCTGCCAGTCTCAGAATGGCAATATCTGTCTGACCTGCAGCGCAATCTTGGTCTGTGGTAGCCTGGCATAGCACCCGTTCCCAGTTCGAACCAATAGGTGAATCCTGGCTGCGCCAGACACTATCGAACCCAGAACAGCTGATATTGTCACTGACTGAAGCCAGGTAGATAGTTGTACAATCTGGGGCTGGAGCGATGTCAACAAACTGGCTGACTCTTGTGTCAGTCAATGCAAGCTGGTTCCAAGTCTCACCGTTATTGCGACTTAGCGAGAACGCAGATTCATCAAGGTCTTCGCCGGTTAGATAGGGAGTGGGCCAATTGACACCTGCTACTAACGCTGCACTGCTGGCTGTGCCAACGTAAGCGGTCGAACCATCGGGCGACCAGGCAACTTGGGCGTTACCGTATCCAGAACCGGCGCAATTATCGGTGCCGGCGGCGCCGGTAGGTGCTTTCATGGCTGGGTACCAGCAAGGGATGGGGCATGTGGTGGGTGAATCTGTGAACCAGGTCATCACAGTAGCTGAGCATGGGTTGCCGAGAACCTCACCAGCTAGCAATTTACCTGAGGCATAGGTGCCGTGGTATGCAATGCTTGAAATTCTCATGGTTGTTGTTGCCGGCATTAGCCAGTAGCCGATGGTGTCGTCGAAGCGATAAATGCCCGAACTGGCTATTTGGGCATCGGTGCTGATGTAACAGCGGCGTAAGCCCGGCGCTTGACCTGAAAAATCACTGGTTAACTCTAGATCAGCGGATATAATTTGATTTGCTTTGGGAGAGGTGCCAACACCTCCAGTGGTCACTTCTGGTGGAGAGCCACCGTAGACCGTATTCCAATCAGTTATATTGGAAGCCAGGTCACGAATGCCAAGATTGAGGTAAGTCCCAGAAGCATCAGAGTAGACGATGGCTATAGTGGCATCACTATTGTAGCTAGGTGAGAATTTAAGCGCCATAATGTCTCCGATAAAGCCCTGAGGTGTCCAGTTATGACCAGTATCAGTCGTTTTTAATGTCCAGACGTTGCCACCACCGCCGCCAGTTCTGGTACCGACAGCAATATCATGGCTATCATATTTCATAGAGACGCCAATTGCACTGATATTGTCAGACGCAGGGCAATTGGTGTTTTGCCAGTTAGAGCCGCCGTCAATCGATAGCCAGACATTCCGTGGCAGGTTGCTGGCACTATCATTTGTGACCACAGCCACGAAATTAACATTGTCTGGGGCTATGGACACATTCCATACACGGAAGTTAACTCTCTCGGCTGGAGTCATTGCCTCGTATAAGTATTGGCTGAATGTGTCGCTCCATGATATGCCGCTGTCACACGACTTATATAGAGCTTTGTTACCTGTGATGTTGCTTGCGTTAGGGATGTCTACAGCATAGAAAGTCTTACCGTCCCAGCCAATGGTGATGTGGCTGACCTCAGACGGGCTGACAATATCATTTTTGTTGGCTACTGCTCCTGGTGTGTCTACTCTTGCCCACTTCAGGACATTCGATTCTGCCAAAGCTGGGTCTGGATTAGTAGTCAGTATCATGCTTGCTACTATTGTGGAGATAACCAGAAGCTTAACGATGGTACTGCATTTGATTTTCATGCTACTATCGCAATTCTAATGTTGCTGTGTCTGTGTTTGTTTTGCGAGTGAAATGGTTCCTGACTCTGGCACATTTTCGAGTGGTGAGCTAATATGCCAAATAACGTGTATAATATTTCACTCGGATGTGCCGAATATTTCGGGGTGAATAAATCTTGCTACTTCCTCTAAGCCATCTACTACTCTTGGACCAGGACGCTCAATCAAGTTGGCATCGCTTATTTTGTAGACTTGGCTGTTGCTCATCGCGTCCACACCCGTCAGTCTGGTTTCTTTGATTACGTTGTTGTATATGAGGTCCCCTGTGGTACCCATGCCACTGACGATGATGACTTGAGGGTTTTTAGCAATAATCGCCTCTAGTGAGACGACATGAGATTTCTCAAAATCGTTGCTAAATATGTTAGCTCCACCAGCCTTACATATTAGGTCATCAATGAAGGTATCAGAACCCATCGTCCAAATCGGGTCATACCATACAGCATAGAGGACTCTAGGTCGTTGTTCCGTGGTTAACCCTGCCGTTTTCGCTGTTACGCCTTGGATTCTCCTGGTTAAATCATCAACTAGTCTGGCAGCTGCTTTACTTTTCCCGGTAATTTCTCCTATTAACTTGATATCATCCAGCACAACATCCAGAGATGTCGCTGACGTGACGATTACTGTTAGTCCTAATTTTTCTAAAGCTGGAAGCGCAGTATTTTCGTGAATTGCCTCGGCGATGACGAGGTCAGGTTGCTGGGAGACAACTTTCTCCAGGTCTGGATTAACATATCCAGCTACCCGTGGCTTGTATTTAGCTGCTTCCGGATAGTCGCAATAGTCGGTTGTACCTACTAGCTTATCTTCGAGCCCTAGCGCATAAACGATCTCAGTGTTACTGGGGGCAAGCGAGATAATCCGTTGCGGGAGCCGCTCAATTTTTACCTTTCTTCCCAGGTCGTCTGTAACGATTAAAGGAAAGGCAGGTATTTCTTCTGTCTCTGGTTTAGCCTCTTCTGGAGGTTTTGTCTCAGTTGGTCTGGGTGGAGGTATAGTTTCTGTGGGTGGGGGTGGATTGGCACAAGCAGATGAGAAAGCTAATCCAACCAAAGCTAATAAAGCCAAAAAGCCTGCGATATACTGTTTCATTACTACCTCCTTTGGACTAATAGAAAAAGCCCCCTTGTCCTCGGAAACAAGGGGGCTTTTGTTAACTAAAAAACAAATCCCGCTCCCTTACTCCGCGGAAGCAGATTGAGCTAGAAGGTCGGCGTTCTGACTTTTACAGTAGGCGGGACTGTGCCGGAATTACACCGGCTTGCACTCCAATTAAGCCCTTGGTCGCCCAAGGACACCTTAGCTACACTATTCAGTTTGGTAACATGGTATCAAAGAATAAGAGGGCAAGTCAACAGCTTTGCTGGGCTTCTTGAACTAATTCTTTTATCCCTTTGGCTATCCCTTTTAGAGGTAGCAGTTGGGTTTGCTTTTCCTTGCGCCATTTTATCTCTATGCTCTGGCTTTCCAAGGTGCGAGGGCTTATGGTTAAGCGGAGGGGTATCCCTAGAAGGTCAGCATCATTGAATTTAACTCCTGGGGAGTCATTCCGGTCATCGAAAAGCACTTCTACTTTTTCATTGGTTAAATCTTTGTAGAGTTTCTCGGCGGTTGCAGCGATGTCGGGGTTTTCTAAACGCAGTGGACAAAGGTAAACATGATAAGGTGCAATTGCCACCGGCCAAATAATGCCCTTATCATCGTGATTTTGTTCCACTGCTGCTGCCAGTAGTCTACCCAGCCCGATACCATAGGTACCCATAATGATTGGGCGTGATATGCCATTTTGGTCAAGGAAAGAGGCACCCATCTTCTCGCTGTAGAAAATACCCAGTTTGAAGACATGACCTACCTCGATTCCGTGCCTGGATTGGAGTTTGCCGTCACATCTCGGGCAATTATCTCCAGGGCGTGCTATGGCGATATCAGCCATAAGGTCAGTTTTGAAGTCACGGGGATAGTTCACGTTTTTAAGGTGGGTGTCTGGTTTATTAGCACCAGCAATGAAATTTGAGCCCAAGTTTATTGAGTCATCAGCTACGATTTTGATTTCTTTTATGCCGATTGGGGAAGCCGAGCCAGCTACTAATCCGGCTGCCGTGGTTTCAGTTTCTGTAGCCAGGCGCAGCTCTGAGCATTTCAGTAAATTCTTGAGTTTTGTCTCGTTGACATCAATGTCCCCTCTGATAACCACAAAAACAATCTCGTCATCGGCTGAATAAAAGACGGCTTTTAGAGTTTGGCTTTCTGGCACGCCAACGAAGTTTGCCACCTCTTCGATGGTCTTGATATTTGGGGTCGATATTTCTTCTACAGGTAGAGGGGGTTTTGTCTCAGGTTTGGGCTTGATGCTCATGGCTTTTTCTACATTTGCGGCATAATCGCAGTTTGAGCAATAGATGATTTCATCTTCGCCAGTTTCGGCGATGAGCATAAACTCGTGGGACTCTTTGCCACCTATGGCACCGCTGTCAGCTTCTACAATCACTGACGGTAAGCCGCAACGGGAGTAAACATTCTTGTAGGCTTGTATCATTTCTTGGTAGCAGCGGTCCAAATCTGCCTCGTCAGTGTGGAAGCTATAGAGGTCTTTCATTATGAACTCACGGACACGTAGCAAACCACCCCGGGGTCTAGGTTCATCGCGGAACTTATTCTGTATTTGGTATATGAGAAGGGGCAGGTCGCGGTAGCTTTGGACATAGCGTCGAACGAGGTCGGTGATAATCTCTTCGTGGGTAGGACCCAATACCAACGTGTGTTCCCGTCGGTCGGTGACGGTGAACAATGTTTTGCCGAAAGAGGGGTATCTCCCTGTCTCCTCCCATAGTTCGAAAGGTTGAAGTGTAGGCAACATCAACTCCTGTCCGCCGGCTTTGTCCATTTCCTCTCTGATTATTCGCTCGATTTTCCTGAGCACGCGCCAACCCAAAGGTAGGTAGGAATAGACGCCGGTAGCTACCTGCTGAATCATCCCCGTTCTAAGTAACATCTGGTGGCTTAAAGTATCAGCTTCTGATGGTATTTCTTTTAGCGTCTTGCCGAAAAGTTTGGAAAATCGCATATTTTATCCTTTAAGCTCGTTTTCTTTTAAGAGGGGGACATTATTGCTGCTTATTCTATACTAAAGGGCGGGTATTTGTCAGTCAGGAGCATGTAATAACCGCTCACTCTAGTGTACCAGCGAACATAACCAGAGATGAAATCAAAAGCCCATTTAGGATATCTCCCTATAAATAGAATAGCCCACCAGGCGATGAAAACGACAACGCTGGCAGCTATACCCAGAGCCCAGAGAACGATTAAATGAGGTATAACCATAAAGATTCTAAAGAAAGTAGTCAGCCTAGAAAGCTTTTCTTGGTAACTTATACCGATAGTTATCGGATATCCCATTTTATTCTCCTTCTATTAATTTGAAATGTTTCTAACCTCTGCCATCAGTGCGTCTAAGAAGTCTTTTTCCGCCACGGTGCTCACCACTTTGCCTTTTCTGAAGATGGCACCTTTGCCTTTGCCACAGGCGATGCCGACATCAGCATCTTTTGCCTCACCCGGACCGTTAACAACACAACCCATGACAGCAATCTTGATGGGTTTGCTTATCTCTTTCAGATTTTTATCGACAGATTCGGCAAGGCTGATGATATCAACTTCAGCTCGCCCACAAGAGGGACAGCTTATCAAGGTAGGACCATGTTGGCGGAGGTCGAGGCTTTTTAAGATTTCATAAGCGGTGTTCACTTCCTCACAGGGATGAGCACTAAGGGATACACGAATGGTGTCACCGATGCCCTCGTGAAGGAGTATACCTATGCCCACAGCACTGCGGACAGCACCAGCTCGAGGCAACCCTGCCTCGGTTATACCTAGATGCAAGGGGTAAGACATTTTGGAGGCTATTGCTCTATAAGCTTCGATAGTTGTAGGCACGTCGAAGGCTTTAAGCGAGACTTTGATTAAGTCAAAGTCTAAACTTTCCAGCAGGTCAATTTGCTCTAACGCTGCATTAACCATGTGCTCGGATATAGATGTGCATGGTTTCGAGGCTAGTGGCAGGCTTCCAGCATTTATGCCGATACGGATTGGTGCCTGTCTTTTTATAGCTGCCTGAACTACTTTGGCAATTTGTTCTGGGTCACGGATATTGCCCGGGTTCAGGCGTAGTCCGTCGGCGCCGGCTTTCAAAGCCTCAAGGGCGAGCCGATAGTCGAAGTGGATATCGGCTATGAGAGGAATGGAGACGTTCTTTTTAATTATTGTAATTGCCTGTGCGGCTTCAGAGTCGGGTACAGCTACTCGGACTATCTCGCAGCCACAATCGATGAGTTCCTTGATTTGAGTTACAGTCGATTGAATGTCTCTGGTATCGGTTTTGGTCATAGACTGAACTAAAATGGGCGCATTGCCGCCTATGGTTGCTGTTCCGATTTTTACGGGTTTGGATTGCCTGCGGGTTATCAAGGTAATGCACTTTCTCCGTGAACAATGTTTGCGATGTCATAATAGCTTATCACCATGATTAGAAGTATCAGCACTATGAAACCAATTAGATGGACAAGCCCCTCTCTTTTTGGTGAAATCCTTTTTCCCCTGCGTACCCATTCTAAGGCTACAAAGATGAGTCTGCCACCATCGAGTCCAGGGAAGGGGAAGAGATTGATTATGGCTAAGTTTATGCTAATTAAGGCGGCGAATTCGAGTAGAGGGCTTAGACCTGCTTTAGCCATCTCACCGGTCAGTGTGGCAATACCTATTGGTCCGGTTAGTTGAGGTGGTGTTCCTCTGATGAACCAGCTTACTACTTCATTTCGGAATAAGACGAGAACTTCCCAGCAATGGGTTACGCTCATAGGCACTGCCTTCCAGATAGGATATGATTCACGGACTATGGTGCTGTCCACGCCGACGATAGAGATGCCACTTGCTCCCTGCCCTTCTGGCGGATTCCACCTCGGTTTCAGGCTAACTTCCTCTTGACCGAGCTCACCTCTCTGAAGCAGGATATTTACCTCTGAGCCGAGATTAAGCTGGATGATATAGCCGACATCGCCGCGGTTCTTAATTGTGCGACCGTTTATTGCCAGGATTGTATCCCCTGGCTCAATCCCAGCAATCTGAGCTGGAGAGCCTGGGGCTACTTCTTGCACCTGTACCTTCTCTAGGACCATATTGTGGGGAATCATAAAACTGATTGTAAAAAGTAATATCGGGAGCAGGATATTCATCAATGAGCCAGCGCTAAGAACAAGGAATCGGATGGGGATGCTCTTGCTGGCTAGGCTACCGGGTAGGGTTGGGTCCTCTTCTCCCAGCATTTTGGTAAAGCCACCGAGGGGTATAGCATTTAGCGAATACGTTGTCTCGCCTCGCTTGAAACTGATAATCCTGGGCGGGAAGCCGATGCCAAATTCCTCCACCTTTACTTTGGCGAGCTTGGCTGTGATGAAATGCCCAAACTCGTGGGCGAAGACAAGTAATATCAGGATGCCGAGAAAACTGACAGTTGTAATCGCTATCGTTTCAAACATAAGTTAGCCTTTTAGTGAGTTTAAGTGCAGTATGCCTTGCCCACTCATCAGCAGCTAAAATATCATCCAAAGTAGGATTGGATATACCCTGGTGCAAGCTCATTGTACCGGCTATTATCTCAGCAATGCCAGGGAAATTGATATGCCGCTTGAGAAAAAGTTCGACAGCTATCTCATCGGCGGCACAGAGCACAGCTGGGTAGGTCCCTCCCTTTTTGCCAGCGTCCAGTGCCAGTTGTAAGCACGGAAACATAGAATAGTCTATCGGTTCGAAAGTCAATGAATTCACTCGGGCTAGGTCAGTACGTGGTAACCTGGGATTAGCCAATCTCTCTGGATAGGATAAAGCGTATTGGATGGGGAGACGCATGTCAGGGATGCTGAGTTGTGCCTTTAGCGAGCCGTCAGCAAATTCCACCAGGGAGTGAATAATGCTCTGGTGATGTATTATCATGTCTATTCTGTTAAGGGATATAGAAAAAAGCCAGTGAGCTTCGATTGCCTCCAACCCCTTGTTCATTAGAGTCGCCGAGTCAATGGTCACTTTCCTCCCCATTTTCCAGGTGGGATGTTGCAGGGCTTCCTCGACAGTTACATTAGCTAACTGTGTGGGTGGATGATGGTAGAAAGGTCCCCCGGAAGCTGTCAGAATAATCCGGGCTACTTCAGCTTTCTCTCCATGTAGGCATTGCCATATAGCACTATGCTCGCTGTCAATAGGCAGGATTTGGGCTTGGTGGCGTTTAGCTTCTGCCATAATGATTTCACCCGCCATGACCAATACCTCTTTATTAGCCAGGGCTACTTGTTTTCCAGATTTTATGGCTGCTAGTGCTGGAGCCAGCCCAATTTTGCCTGAGGTGGCTATTATAACCATGTCGACATCAGGGTGGGTAGCCAGCTCTTCCATTGATGAAAATTTTGTTTTGTCTGGTGGATTGAACTTAAGCGGTGAATATACCAGTTTGGGTTGAAACTGGCTGATTTGTTTGCTAAGCAAGCTCGTATTCTTACCGCCAGCTAATCCTATTATCCTGAATTTGTCGGGGAAGTCCTTTATTACATCCAGGACTTGTTGTCCTATTGAGCCTGTTGAGCCAAGGACAGCTAATTTTTTAATAGTGTTGCTCATAGTGTAGCTACTACCACACAATAGTATACTATAACTCCCGTAAATATGAGACTGTCAATGCGGTCCAGGACACCGCCATGCCCCGGTATTAGCTTGCCTGCATCCTTGACGCCTGTGTTGCGCTTAAGCAGCGATTCGACTAAGTCTCCGAGTTGAGCGAAAACGCTGATAATAAAGCCTAAGAGTGCTACTTGCCAGTAGTTGAAGGGCAGTGGAAAGATTATACTGATAATTAGGGAAGCTACGACACTTGCCAATAGTCCACCTATAGCCCCCTCCCAGGTTTTGCCTGCGCTTATAGATGGGGCTAGGGCGTGTCTGCCCCAGGTTCTGCCGATAAAAAAGGCGCTGGTATCGCTGGCGAACGTGGTGAACATAGCCCAAAAAACCAGCTCTTTGCCAGCTTCCAGACTTCTGAGTTCAACCCAGTAGCTGAGCATCCAACCGATATAGAGGATACCAGCCATGGTCCATGCCCAGTTAGTAAAAGCCTGCTCTCTAGGAGAACGAAATAAGAGCCAGATTAATGAAATAACTATTGCTGAAGTGATGAGAAAGGGCGTCGTGAGGGGATACGGATATTGAGGACTTAGGACAAAAAATAATACCCATACCATGCCGAAATAGGTGATTGGCTGTATCTTTGACTCTCTGGTCATTCGATAGAACTCCCAGCTACCAAGCACAGCCATGACAGCTATCAAAAGGGTAAACCAAGGTTCACCGAACCAGATTATGGCAATCAGGAGTGGTAAGCCAACGACAGCAGTGAGAATTCTATGTATGAGCATGCTTATTCCTGGACACCGCGTGTCTTAGTTAATGCTGGCTGTAGTGAGTGATATTGAATGTTGACAGGGCTTTTCGGCACCGGCATGATGTTCTTTGCCTAGATGGACCCTCTGACAAATGGGGAACTGCAGGTTCTGGAGTTTTTAGACCTCCATTATCTCTGTTTCTTTGGCTTGCCCTATGTCATTGGCTTTATCTATAAAGTTATCGGTGAGTTTTTGTAATTGCTCGGAGGCACGTGTGTATTGGTCTTGTGATATTTCCTTGTTTTTTTCTGATTGCCTCAGCTTCTCGATGGCATCTCGTCTCAGGTTGCGGAGAGCAACCCTGGCTTCCTCTAATCTTTTGTGAACTGCTTTGGTTAGCTCCTTACGTCGTTCTTCGGTGAGTGGTGGAATGGGTATGCGTATGACATTGCTGTCGCTTGTTGGATTCAGTCCAAGGTCAGATGTAAGGATAGCCTTCTCAATACTGCGGATTGAACTACGGTCCCATGGTTGGATAAGTATCATTTTAGCTTCAGGGACTGAGATAGAAGCCATTTGATTGATTGGGGTGAGTACACCGTGATAATCAGCCTTGATATGCTCGACCAGTGCAGGTGAGGCACGTCCTGTTCTGATACCTGCTAGGTCTCGTTTCAGAGCATCAACAGCCTTTTGCATTTTGCTATTTATTTCGGTGAGTATCTGTTCAATCATTTCTTTTCCTCAGCGGTGACAAAGGTGCCGACATGTTCTCCAGAGATGGCACGTTCTATGCTTTGTTCCCCCTGGAGGTCGAAAATGATTATGGGGAGTTTATTATCTTGGCATAGGGAGAAGGCGGTGCTGTCCATTACATTGAGGTGTAAGTGTAGAGCCTCTTTATGGGTTAAATGGTCGAATTTTTTAGCCCGAGGATTTTTGATAGGGTCGGAATCGTAAACGCCATCGACTCTATTTTTGGCTACGAGTAGGACATCGGCTCCGATTTCAATTGCTCGTAGTGCTGCGGCGGTATCGGTAGTCATGTAGGGATTTCCCGTACCCCCAGCAAAAATGACTACTCTTTTTTTCTCCAGGTGGCGGATAGCTCGGCGGCGTATATAGGGCTCAGCTACAGCTTGCATGGTAATTGCAGATTGAGTTCTAGTTATGACCCCTTCGTTTTCTAACGAATCCTGAAGGGCTAAAGCGTTGATTACCGTGGCTAACATTCCTGCGTAGTCGGCTGTGGCTCGGTCCATGCCTTTAGCTTCGCTGCCGGTACCCCGCCAGAAATTGCCCCCACCGACAACTATAGCCACTTCAACTCCCTGTTCGATTATCTGTTTTATTTGTCTAGCTACACGTGTCAGCACTGAACGGTCTATGCCAAAGCTTTTCTTTCCCATGAGTGCTTCGCCACTCAGCTTAAGCAAGACTCGCTCGTATTTAGGCTTCTTCACTGACACTTCTTAATAACCTATCTCGAATCTGGTGAATCTGCGTACTTTGATATTCTCACCAACCTTGGCTATTGTTTCAGTGATTAGGTCCTGGACTGTCTTGTCAGGGTCTTTGATAGATGGTTGGAGCAAAAGACAGGCTGTTGTAGCGTCGACGTCTGTTTCCTGTGGCATATCTTCAGGAGAAATGAACTGGGGTGACATAGCTGTTATCTGTAGTGCCAGATTGTGAGCCAGCTCTTTGAATTCATCGGTGCGGGCGACGAAATCGGTCTCGCAGTTCACTTCAACTAATGCTGCAATCCGTCCTCCTTGGTGGACATAAGCTTCAATTATGCCGTTGGCTGCTTCACGGTCAGCTTTCTTGCGAGCCAAAGCCAGTCCGCGCTGGTTGAGAATCTCAATCGCCTTCTCAAAGCTTCCCTCTGCTTCCAGGAGTGCCTTTTTACAATCTATGACGCCGGCACCGGTTTTTTCTCGCAGTTCTTTTATCTCTGTTGTTGAAACCTGCAATATTACCTCCTTTTGCGCGGGTTGAGGCATCACTGCCTAGTTATTCATTTTCATCTTCATCGGGCGTAAAGACATGTGATTCCGGCATCTGGGTAGGTTCTGTCTCTGTGGGAGTTGTTTCATCGGTTATTATTTCGCCCGTCTCTTTAATCATCTTACCCTGGAGAACTGCGTCAGCCACTTTGCTGCATATAAGTTTGATTGCCTTTATGGCATCATCGTTAGCTGGAATTAGATAGTCAATTCCTGTGGGGTCACAGTTAGTGTCTACAATCGCTACTATCGGTAGTCCAACTTTCTTGGCTTCGGCTAGAGCTATCTTCTCCTTAGTTGGGTCAACAATAAATATGGCTCCGGGAATAGTGGTCATTTCCTTAAAGCCACCGAGAAGCTTATTAAGTCGTGCTATTTCCTTCTCGACCTTCATTTTTTCCTTTTTAGATAAGTAATCTAGCTCGCCTTTATCCTTTCTATCCTCAAGGCGGACCAGATAATCTATCCTGGCTTGTATGGTGGCGAAATTAGTCAGCATTCCACCTAACCATCTTTGGTTGACATAATACATACCACATCTTTTGGCTTCCTCTTCTACTATCTCCTGAGCCTGTTTTTTGGTACCGACGAAGAGAATGCTTTGCCCGTTGCTGACCAAGTCTCTGATATAAGTGCAGGCTTTATCCATCATGCCTACAGTTTGCTCTAAATCGATAATGTGAATGCCGTTGCGTTGGGTGAAAATATAGCTTTTCATGCGCGGGTGCCAGTGACCGGTGAGGTGCCCGAAATGAGCCCCGGCTTCTAGAAGCTGTTTAACTGAGATAGACTCCGTCAAATTCTGACCTCCTAATTATATTGAACCCTTGGAAAATAAATTTCTCACGGGTTACTGCTGTTATTCCTTAACCAAAGTTGCCCATCAGTATAACATAAGGTGGTTAGTGAGGCAATTGAGCCAGAATAGTCACTAATCTCAACCGGTTGTGACAAAGACTTAGCCCCTCCCGGGTGAGAGGGGCTAAGTAGGATGCCTTTTGCGGCTTAAATGCGCTTATTTTAGTCCTATTTGCTGAGCTACCAGCTCCCTGTGGAAATCGGTGCTGCCGAAGGCGGTGTCTGCGGCTTTGGACCTGCGGTAGAAGAGTGGTATATCATGGTCGTAGCTGGTGCCAATGCCGCCGTGTAATCTTATCGCCCACTGGGCTACATCCTTATAAACCTCGTTGATATAAGCTTTGGCGAAGGATGCTTCTTTGGCACAGGGCTGCCCCTCTGATTCCATCCAGGCTGCTTCATATAGCAAGTAACGACCGGTTTCCATTGATGTCCACATGTCAGCCATTATGTGTTGCAGTGCCTGGAAGGCTCCGATGGGTCGCTCGTACTGTACCCTCTCTTTAGAGTAGGCAACGGTCATTTCGACGCAGGTTTGCATGGCGCCAATGGACTCTGAAGCCTTGGCGATAGCCCCTTTGCGCGTCATCATTTCCACCAGTGACCATCCGGAGTCTAGCTTGCCCAGCATGTTTTTCTTGGGCACAACAACGTTCTCGAAGCGTACCTCGCATAGCTTATCTGCAGCTATGGTGGGTATTACTTCACACTTTATTCCAGGAGACTTAGCGTCAACTATGAAGAGCGTGATTCCTTTCTCAGTTGAACCTGCTTTGGTCCTGGTGACACAGACGATGTAATCGGCAACATGTGCCATTTCAACGAAAAGCTTTGTGCCATTTATTATGAAGTCGTCACCTTTAGCTGTTGCCTTGGTGGCGATGCCGGAAGCGCCGAATGTACCTTCGGATTCAAGCTGCGCCGTGGTGAGAATTAGTTCTCCTCGGGCTATTTTAGGCAGGAACTCTTTCTTTTGTTCCTCAGTTCCAGCCTCAATGATGGGGAAGGTGCTTACTACTGTAGTGATTAGCGGACTAGGAAGGATATTTCTACCTGCTTCCTCCAAGAGGACTGTTAGGTCCTGGAAGGTGTAGCCCATACCCTCGTATTCTTCAGGGATAACCAATCCCATCCATCCCAGCTCAGCCATCTTTTTCCATAATTCGGGGGAATATCCCTTCTCGCTCTTTTCAAGTTCTCTTACCAGGGTTTTGGGACATTCTGTGGTCAGGAAGTCCCGAACCATTTTTCTCAATATTTCTTGTGCTTCAGTAAATCTAAGGTCCATGATTCCTCCTATCGAAACTCCTTTATTTCATTCTGGGCAAGCCCAAGCCATACCAGGAGATGATATTCCTTTGTATCTCATTTGTTCCCATGGAGATGATGGTTACGAAACACTCCTGGAATTTTTTCTCCCAAGCTCCATCTGCCGGAGCCCATCGAGAGGTTTTGACCTGTCCGTATGGTCCCGCGATATCGGTGGCAACGAAAGCAAAGCGCTCGCCTAGCTCGCTGTAGAATATCTTGGCTGCTGATGCATCCATCAGAGCCATCTCGTTCCTGTTTTGCAGGTCAGCTATGCGGTAGGCGATGGCTCGGGCTGCTTCCAGTTCGCAGGCTAGCTGTGCCACCCGGTTGCGTACTAACGGGTCCTTCGATAAAGGTTTGCCGTTCCGTTTGGTCTCATTGCAATATTGCACTAACTCTTCCAATTCGCGGAACATGCCCATGATTTCGCCCATGCCCGACCTCTCGAAGCCAGCGAGAAGGTTGACTACTGCCCAGCCTTCATTTTCCTGACCGACGATGTTTCTAGCCGGCACGTGGACATCATCGAAATAAACCTCGGCGAATGGTGCATCGCCATCGATGTATGGAATAGGTCTTACCGTTACTCCGGGCGTTTTCATATCGAGCAAGAGGAAAGTCATGTTGTGGTGTTTTCTTCCAGCCGGGTCTGTCTTAAATACTCCAAAGCCCCAATCGGCACGGTGGGCACCTGTATTCCAGGTTTTCTGACCGTTTATAATGTATTCATCGCCCTTCTTTATTGCCGTGGTGCTCAGAGTGGCGAGGTCTGAACCTGCATTAGGCTCGCTCCATAGCTCGCACCACATAACCTCTCCTCGCGCAATCGGCGGTAGAAATTCCTTCTTTATCTCCTCGCTTGCCGCTTGCAGAGCAGTAGGGGCGAGCATTTGCACTCCGAAGATGTCGACACCGGGAATTCCGTGATATCCTCTGGCTTCGGCGAAGAGGACTTTATCCATCATGGTCCCACTGCCGCCATATTCGGGGGGCCAGGCTAAAGCAAGCCATCCTCTTTTCCCGAATTCCTTGGCGCAGTCAAGGTGGAATTGCCAGCATTCATCGACCTCGAATACTGCCTCCAAACCTACAAAGCTTGGCGGTCTTTTCTTCTCGAGTTCCTTGCAGACGTCGAAATACTCCTTTCTATGCGCCTTTTGTTCTTCTGTCAGTTCAAAATCCATGTGTTCCTCCTGTAAAATTGAATTCCTATGATAGCATTGCTGACAAAGGCTGATGGCTTCATGTCAACTCTTGTCAACCGCCAGCGTAGGTTTCTACCTTAGATTATATTGTGTTACTATCTCTCGAGCTACCGCATATTCTTGGCAGTTCCCAAATGTATACCTTACCAGTTTTTTTGCCAAAAACATCGTACGGAAGGTCGTATCTTTAGGACAATTAATTATAATACAAAAGTCCCTGTTTGAGAAGCGTCTAGTTATCTGGTTAGCCATAGTTTAGTGGTGCTGTATATCCTCGATCTGGTAATGCAGTATGCCGGCTGGTGCCTTGACAGCAATGTTTTGTCCCTGCATCCGTCCCAGTAGTGCCTGACCCATAGGTGAGGCAACAGATATTTTGCCTTCTATGGCATTAGCTTCGCTAGCGTCAACCAATGTGTATCTTACCTGTTCGCCCGAAGCCAGGTCTTGCAGCACCACTGTATCGCCAAAGGTTATTTCTCTGCCACCGGTCTGTTGCTCATCCACTAAAGTTGCCGTTTTTAAAGTTGATTCCAGTTCCCTGATGCGTGCTTCCACCTGGCTTTTGTATTCCCTGGCTGCCTCGAGAGGTGCATTTTCGCGAAAATCCTTGTCAGAAGCTGCTTTCTGGATTTCTTCGACTATGCCAGGCTGCTTATTTTTGAGGGTGGCAAGCTCGGCTTTTAAGTCCGCGTAACCCCGGCTGGTCAGTAACACCTTTCTCTGGGAACGGCGCTTTAAACGTGAGGCTGATTTTAGTGGAGCCTTCTTGCTCTTGAGGTGGACAGACAGGTTCGTCTTTGTCAATCCCTGCTTTTGCGCGTAAGCAAGGAATGTTTTGGTTATTCCTAGTTTTTCAGTTGCTTCAGTGGTTGACGAGGTTATCTGCTCGGCATAATTGGCGACTTCGGGGATGGTTAGCTCGCTTAGGGGGCGTTTTTCTCCATACCAACGTACGAATTTATATATTTCTTGCTGGGCTCTTAATCTTTCTTCTGAAGACAACTTTAGAAGAAACTGGGTTGCAGCCTCTCCTAAACTATAGTCGGGCGGAGCCGGTTCAGGCTTGTTCTTTGAGGCCATACCTTTGCTCTAGGGCGGGTTAATAATAGAACAGGAAGATGGGTGATGTCAAATGGAGGAGCTTATCCTTTTAGTCTGATTTATCTTAACGCAGGCTTATCGATAGCCGTCTCTTTGACAAAGGTTTTGGGCGAAGTTAAAATGGACATAATCTGGGCGGGAGTAACTCAGTGGTAGAGTTCCTGCCTTCCAAGCAGGCTGTCGCGGGTTCGAGCCCCGTCTCCCGCTCCATTGCATATATAAGGCAGAGAATTGCCATAAAAGCAGGATATCTTGGAAGGAGTGGCATGGGAGATGGATAATAAAGATTCAGGACCTGGATTCGGTATCGGGCTTATCTTAGGGTTAGCCGTTGGCGCGGCTCTGGGGTTTCTTTTTGCTCCCCGGTCTGGGAAAGAGACAAGGGCACTATTAAAAGAAAAGGTAGTTGATGTCTCCGAAACGGCGAGAGACCTGACTGCCGACCGGCGGAAAGTTTACGCGGAAACATGGAAGAAGCGTAGAGGGCAACCTAAGGTAAGCGATACCTACTTCGAATAGCAGCGTCTTTCCCGCTCATTGTGAGCTTGTCGAAGAACCTGCTCTCTTTACCGCTCATTCTGAGCTTGTCGAAGAACCCCAGTCCTTCCCTTCTTGTCATTCCGAGTTCTTCATCATTTGTCATTCTGAGCGAAGCGAAGAATCCGCTCTCCCTCCCTGGCGGGAGGGGGTGAGAGGGAGGACTGCACAGAGTCATCTCACCTTAGCCCTCTCCCATCGTAGGGAGAGGGCATTGATTTGTTGCATGGCTCAGATAACAGTGGTAGAATTCCGAAGCAGCCAGAAGTATAGATTCATTGCCGAAGTGGCGGAATGGTAGACGCGGCAGTCTCAAAAACTGTTGAGGGGCGACTCTCGTGTCGGTTCGAATCCGACCTTCGGCACCAGTTCTGAAAGTGCCGAGTTGTGTAGTGGTAGCACAGGGGACTTTGGATCCCTTAGCCCAGGTTCGAATCCTGGCTCGGCAGCCACTTCTTACAAATTCCGAACTCCCAATTGGGAAGAGGCATCTTGTCCTGGCTTTGCGGCAGCTCCTTGTCTCCCTCTAAACATGACGATGAAAAGTGTAATAGGTTGCCCACATTAGCAAGGCCTAGCATAGATCCAAATCTGAGGCTCGCAATGTGCTAATTTATACAATAAATCTGCAGGTATGTTTGGGACGTGGAATTCGAAGCTAATCTGATTCCTAGTAGGGACTGCCCAAACACCAATCTCAACAAAGTTGGTGTCCTCTGGAAATGAGCCCGTATCAATCACAAAACATTCTCCTGCTATCTTTCGGAACTTCTGGAAATCGTCGCTTAACGAATTGATCGGATAGAGTGCAGTGCAAATACAAGAAGCACGACCTATACCGCCGAGCGATGCACGTATGAAGCCTTCATCCTTGGGTATCCCCGCTTCGCCCCCAACTAAAGCCACCGGCAGCTCCTCTCCAGGTTTCGCTGCCTTCTCTTCGAATCTGAAATGGGATTCACCACTCTCATGTAAAGAGTAGTGTATCCCTAAATGGGGAGGAAAGCAGTAAACGTCGAAGCCACTTCGCTCAATCTTTAAAAGATAATACCGATAGATACCATCCTTTATCGTGACGTAGACTTCTGTATTTGTATTTTGAAATTTCTCCTCCATGATGAAATTTCTCGTCATCTCATTTTTTGCAGTCAAGCGTCGGGGATGATTTCACATTCTTTGCCAAAAGCAGAAAATGTCTGATAAAAAGCGAATACGAAACCATTATAAAGATCGCCAATGTACATAGCTAATGGTTCGTTAATCGTTCGCCAATCGGAAATGACCCCCGCGAAAAAAACTCCACTAATAGCAAGCTTAAAATGTTCACGTAATATCTTGTCTTCATGAACTAGTTTCTCATATTCACGATAATGTTCGGACTTGTTTCTCATATAAAGCCAGTAGTCACTTAAATTAACGTGGTTTTCCTTGCCATAAAGCATTATAGGATTTAATTCAACATGCCCGAAATTGGCCCTTAGGTATTCCTCCAATATTCTAGATTGCTGCCCATAGAATCGCTCGTCAAGACTTTTTATTTGACCTAATCCGTATCCTGAAGCCTTAGCCACAGCCAAAAATAACTCAAATTTGGTTTGTTCTTTGCTAATTATGATTGGAGGTGTGTTCTTGCTGATTTCAGTGTAAAGAGAATCGAGTTCATCATCTACCATTTTTTCTATTGAAGGCAGATAGATTTGCCTCATAAAGAACTGAAACCCAATTTTTTCTTTGCGCTTAAACATGTGAGTCATTCTATTCTACCACACCTAAATATAAACTACTCTCTATATGCTTGTGTTTCACGGCGCTAGTTGACGAAATGACGTTCTGTTACTTTTCGCTTTGTTAACATCCAGACCTGCCTTTTACTTGAACCGGCAAACAGGCTACCATAAGATAGACTTCGGTGGCATTTCTGGCGATTAGCTGGTTGGCTTTGCCCAACAGGTCGCGGTAGACGCGTCCCAGCTTTGTCTCGGGCACCAGTCCCATGCCCACCTCGTTGGAGACAATGACGAAGTTGGCATCGAGCTTGTCCATGGCGGCGATAAGCTCGTTTATTTCAGACATCATTCTTTTCTCAGCTTCAGGGTACTCAGGCTTATCATGTAGCAGGTTAGAGATAAGCAGGGTGAGACAGTCTATGACTACCACCTCGGCATCGCCGATTCCTTTCTCTATTCCTCTGCCGATGCCGGTTGGTAGCTCCAGCGTTCGCCAGTTCTGGGGGCGGTCTTTTTTGTGTTCAGCAATGCGCGCCCGCATCTCTTCGTCGAGCGCCTCCCCAGTAGCGATAAAGAGTACCTTGTCGCCAAGTTCCATGGCTAACTGCTGGGCATAATGACTTTTGCCGCTGCGGGCGCCGCCGAGCAGGAGTATGATTTGCTTAGCCAAGGCTGTACTCCTGTATGTCTAGTGTCCAGTGTCCATCTCTGGCTATAGTGAGTGAATTGCCTATCTTTACGGGCTTTTTGAACATCGGTCCGTCATAAACAAAGGTGTGGAACTCTCCAGCTTCACCGCAGACGTCGATATTCAGCTGGGTGAGTTCAGAAGCCAGCTTGCTGTCCACCTGCCTGCCCAGCCATTCTTTGCCGAGGAATTCGGCTTTGACGCTGACGATAATGGCTTTGAAGCCAGCCTCGATAAAGTCGGACAGAAGCTGAGCGCTGTTTATCTTCCATAAGGGCAATATTGCCTTAACCCCTGATTCGCCGCAAACCCTCTCTATCCAGTCCTTGTGTTCCTGGAGATAGATGTCCCCGGTAATCAAGCCGGTTATGCCTTTGAGTTTAAGCTGGACTAAGGCAGTTTTAAAACCGGCTTCGTAAGTTTCCCAGGTGACTTTTTGTTGGAGTATGGGCAGTCCCATAGCCTGTGCCTGTAGAGCTATAAGTTCGCGGTCTAAGCCGTGAGACATTGCCTTTGTGTTATCGGTGTTTATGAAGTTGAGCAAGTGGCTGACCTTTAAGCCCTGGGAAATCGCTTTCCAGCAGGCAAAACAACTGTCTTTGCCACCGCTCCATGAGGCTGCATATTCGGTCATTGGAACCTCCTAATTAAGATGATAAGTAGCAGTATTACAACCTCGGACATCTCGTTGATGGCTCCGTAATTATCGCCGGTAAGACCGCCCAGTCGGAAACGGAAGCAGATGGCGATGCCAAAGGCGATGAGCCACAGGGCTGCCATTAACACCAGCCCCCACCACTGCAGCAGGATTACGGAGACAATCAAAGCTGTGATGGTAGCTATGGTCAGCCTCTGCCAGGTGGCACCATGTTTGAAAGCTAGCCCCATGCCTGAGCGTTTGGCGTAGGGAAAAGTGACGATGATGGAGACCATTGTCCAGCGACTTAAGGTGGGCATGAGCAGCAAGGCTGGCAGTATCGGTGCCGCAGATAAAGCAACATATTTGAGCAGGAGCAGGAGGATGGCACCGACTATGCCAAAGGCACCGACTTTGCTGTCCGACATTATGGATAGCCTTTCCTTCTTTGATTTGCCGGCAATAACGCCATCGCAGGTATCGATGAAGCCGTCGAGGTGATGGGCTCCGGTCAATATAACCAGCGCTATGACGAGCAGTGCGTTTACCACGGAGGACGGCAGGATAAGAATCAAGCCGTAGTAAAGACCAAATAGTATGCCACCGAGTATTAAGCCGACCAGGGGGAAATAAGTCAGTGATTGTCCGGAGGTCTTAGCTGTGACCTTGTGGCGGAGTGGTGTCGGGAATATGGTTAAGAATTGAATTGCTGCCCAGAAACCCACGATTAAGCTCCTCAGTGCGGTTCCAGCGGTTTGGCTTCGGAGACACCGGCTTCAGCGAAGGTAGCCATCTGGTTCAAAGTCCTGACGGCAGCCTCAGCCAGAGAGATGCCTAGAACAGCGCCGGTACCTTCACCCAGACGCATATTTAAATTGAGCAATGGCTTCAGCCCCAGGAACTGGAGCAGAAGTTCATGTCCTGCCTCTGCTGAGAGGTGGGCAGCGATGAGGTAGTCTTTGGCTTGTGGTGACAGGTTGGTGGCGATAAGTGCCGCAGCACCGGAGATGAAGCCGTCAATGACCACCGGAATTCTATAGGCAGCACCAGCCAGAATCATTCCAACCAAGCCGCCGATTTCGAAGCCGCCGACCTTGGCAAGTACGTCTACAGGGTCTTTAGGATTTGGCTTGTTAACGGATAAGGCTCTGTCTATCACCTTGATTTTATGAGCAAGCTGTCTGTCGCCAATGCCGGTGCCACGACCGGTGATTTTTTTGGCTTGTTTGCCGCTGATAGCGGCGAAGATAGCACTGCTGGCGGTGGTATTGCCGATGCCCATATCGCCGGTACCGATGATATCGACTCTCTTGCCCATCTCAGCTTCCACTACCTGTATGCCAGCCTCTATGGCATCGATGGCTCGCTGGCGCGTCATCGCCGGTCCCTGTGTTATGTTCTGGGTGCCGAAGTCAATCATTTTACATAATAATCCAGGTAGCGGTTGGAAGCCGCCTTTTACTCCCATATCTATTACTATAACCCTGGCGCCTATCTGGCTGGCAAGCACATTTATAGCAGCACCGCCTTTGAGGAAATTGAGGACCATCTGTCGGGTTACTTCCTGAGGATAGAGGCTGACTGTTTCGGCAGCGACACCGTGGTCAGCAGCCATGATGATTATGGATTTATGCTCCAGCTTAGGTGTGGCTTCGGCTTTAATGCCGGCAATCTGAATCGATAGCTCCTCCAATCTGCCTAGGCTGCCGTGCGGCTTGGTCAGGCTATTCTGGCGGCTCTGGGCGGCTGCCATCGCTGAGCTATCCAGCGGTCGTATCTCTTTGAGTATCGTGTCCAGGGAAGTGGGCATAGTTTAAGCTCCTTGTCTGTTAATATTCGATGCCGCGCCTGGCATCCGTTCCCTCGGTGAAGGGGTGTTTAATCATGAGCATCTCGGTGACTAAATCAGCCCGCTGGACTATCTCTGGAGGTGCCTTCCGACCGGTCATAACCAGTTCAACCGAGCTAGGTTTTGCATCGAGTAAGTCCAGCACCTGTTTAACAGTTATAAGCCCCTGGTTGATGGCGATGAAAATTTCGTCCAGAATGACCAGGTCATATTTCCCGCTGAGTATCTCTTGCTCGGCGTAGGCTAGAGTTTGTTGAGCTTCCTGGCTAGATTGTTCCTTGGATTTTTTGAAGCTATCGCCGATGCTTATCTGGACTATCTCGAAAGGGTTATACTGCTTTACAAAGAAATGCTCGCCGCAGGGCAGCCCTTTTAGGAACTGGATGAAGGCTACCTTCATGCCTTGTCCCACGGCTCGCATTGCCAAGCCTAGAGCGGCTGTAGTCTTGCCTTTACCGTCACCAGTGTAAACGTGGACTAGTCCCTTGGAGTTTTTTTCAACCATGATTCCTCCCGAGAGTAATTTTATAAACCTGGGACATGTCGAGATTATGCCTGATTATAGCAGCTAGTTTATCATATATTTCCTGTTTGTTTATCGGTATGGATGAGGATTCGGGCAATTTCCGGAGCTGTCGCAGCCTGTTCAAGAGATGATGAGTGAATTCGGCATTTTGAAATAAGCCATGAATGTAGGTGCCTAATATGAACCCATTGCTGTCGACAGCGCCATCGAAATAGTCGGCTTTACCTTGTGGCGTTTCGAAGACCCGGAGCGCTGGCTGACAATGCTGGCTTGTGGTTTGCCCCATGTGAATCTCGTAGCCAGTGAGTTCAACGTCCTTAAGCCCTTTGAGTAAGCCTTTGTCGGCATAAACGCGAGCTTTGACCTGCGTGGTGGTTTTGTTATTGTGAAAGATAGTCGTGCTATCGAGCAAGCCCAGTCCGGCAACGCTGTCCTGCTTGGATTCAACATTGTCGGGGTCACGGATGTTCTTGCCTAGCATCTGGTAGCCGCCACAGATACCTATCACCGGGATGCCGGATTGCGCTCGTTGTATAATGGCTTGTGCCAAGCCCTGTTGTTGTAGTCGGAGCAAATCGGCTATGGTGCTTTTGGTGCCAGGCAGGATGAGCAGGTCAGGGTTACCTAATTCAGTGCTATTCGACACATAGCGGACAGTGCAACCCTGCTCTTCTAAGGGGTCAAAATCATCATAGTTGGAGATATGGGGTAAGCGTATCACAGCCACATCTATGGTTCCGTTAGCCGTGCTCGTTTGTCTTTCATCTAGATAAACCGAGTCCTCTTGAGCGATATTTATGTCTCGGAAGTAGGGGATAACCCCCAGAACAGGCTTGCCGGTGCGTTTCTCTAAGGTATCCAGTCCTGGCTTCAGCAGTTGGATGTCACCGCGAAATTTGTTGATGATGAAACCTTTGACAAGGTCTCGCTCTTGCTTGGTCAGCAACTCCAGTGTGCCGATGAGGGAAGCGAAGACACCGCCACGGTCGATGTCTCCTACTAGCAGAACGGGAGCATTAGCCATTTTAGCTACCCGCATGTTGACTATTTCTCTGTCTTTAAGGTTTATCTCTGCCGGGCTGCCGGCTCCTTCAATGACTACGATATCATATATAGAGAGCAGTTGATTCAGAGAGTCCTTGATTACTTTCAATAGATTGGGGGTGTAGCTGTAATATTGGTTAGCCTCCAGCTTTTTAGACACCTTGCCTAAGACGATTACCTGTGAACTGGCATCGGCTTCGGGTTTAAGCAGTACAGGGTTCATGTGGACTGAGGGCTCGATTCCGGCTGCCTCAGCCTGCACTGCTTGAGCCCGTCCGATTTCACCACCTTCTTTGGTAACGAAGGAATTTAGAGCCATATTCTGTGCTTTGAAAGGGGCAACTTTGAAGCCGTCTTGCCGGAAAATGCGGCATAGCCCAGCTACAATGATGCTCTTGCCTACAGATGATGCTGTGCCCTGTATCATCAAGGTTTTAGCTGACATGGCTCAGCACTCCGATTTCTTTTATAGATTCGAGCAGCTTCTGGCATTCGGGTAAGGTGCGTGGTGCCAGGCGTATATATTGTGGCAAGCCGAAGGAGGTGCAATCACGGACTAAGATAGCTTTCTTTAATAGGGTTTGTCTGAAGGCTGTGGCATTGCCGACCTTGACCAAGAAGAAGTTGGTTTGTGAGGGTAGTGGCGATAGCCCAAGTCGTTCCAATTCTTTCATTAAGAAATCTTTGGCTTCCCTGATTTTACTACTGCACTCACTTATATAGCTGCTGGAGTTAAGTGCAACAATACCGGCTTTCTGGGCTAGGGCATTTACATTCCATGGTGGGCGGACACGTTTGAGGACAGAGATGATTGGCTCGGCAGCTATGGCGTAGCCGAGGCGTAGTCCAGCCAGGGCGTAATCCTTGGTCATTGACCGCAGGATAACCAGGTTGCCGTGATTTACAAGGTCTTGAGAAGACCAGGCATTGTCGGTGAAGGCAATATAGGCTTCATCCAGTATGATAAGGCTATCCTGGAAGTTTGACATAATCTGCTTTACTTTTTCCTTCGATATGTAGTGTCCGGTAGGGTTGTTGGGATTACAAAGGAAAATGGCTTTAGGTCGGTGTTTTTGGAGCAGGTTTATAAATTCTTTTATATCTAGTTTGAACCCTGGCTCTTTGAGGACCGGCTGTTTCAGCACATTGGCGTCGGAGAGTTGACAAGCGACTTCATATTCACCGTAGGTAGGTTGGGGGATAGCGACTGAATCATCAGGTTCAAAGTAAGCAGTGGCTACAAGCCTGATTAGCTCGGTGGAGCCGCTGCCTATGATAAGCTTGGCTGATGATATGCCTAGTTTTTGAGCCAGCAACTGCTTTAGTTCACTGGCTTCGGTGTCAGGATAGTGTTCTATTGAGGCATCGGCTGAAATCTCTCTTATGCCCGGTGGTGGTCCGAATGGATTGCAGCTAACACTGAAGTCAAGGACAGTCCCCGGAGGGACATCGAATTTCTTTAGCTCTGAGTAGTTTATGCCGCCATGTATGCAGGAAGAGAGCTTATTTATCGCTGGTCTAGGTCGCAACAAGATACATCACCTCTGCAAATACAGATACTATGCACCAGATAATAGCCGTCACAACAATGATTTGTCGGGAAGCAGTGATTGTATTGAGTGATAGGGGATAGTGGTTATCCCCCAACCTGTAATGGTCGGTTTTTTCCAGTTGTACTCCCAGAGCACCGGCAATGGCGCTCATTGTCCAGCCGGCGTTAGGGCTTTCTGTTTTCTTATGGTCGCGAATCATAATGTGCCAGGCTTGTGAGACATTCTTTCGGCATATAAGAGAAGCCACCACTATTATCAGAGCGGTGAGCCTTGCCGGGATGAAATTGACGACATCATCCAATCTAGCGGCAAATTTGCCCAGGTATTCCCATCGTCCGTGGTAGCCCACCATAGAATCGAAGGTGTTTATTACCCGGTAACCTATGGCACCAGGTACGCTAAAGAGGAAGAAGTAGAACAGGGGGGCTATAAAACTGTCACATATATTTTCGGCTGCTGATTCTATTGTGGCTGATATAATCTGGCTCTTGTTGAGTTTAGTAGTATCACGACTGACCAGAGATTTCAGGCTTATGCGTGCTTGGTCCAGGTCATTTCTGGCTAGAAGTCTTCTAACTGCATCAACGGCTTGCCTGAGCCCGCGTAGGGAGAAACTGAATTTCAGTAAGAACCCAGCGATAATGATGTAGCATAATGAATTAAACTCATTCAGTTGGGAAAGCAAAAAGTAAACTGCGGTGACAACCAGTCCGAGCGTTATCAGGACCATGCCGACGCCGTAGGCAATCTGCTTGGAACTGTCTCTTTGTGGAGCTAGTTTTGTCTCTAGTGAAATTAGCTTACCTAGCCAGGCTGTGGGATGCCAGGCATTTGATAACTCACCGAAGATGAGGTCAAGGGCAAGAGCTACTAGTAGAATGCCTATTATTTCCATGATTTTCCAGACACTTACCTATCTATCTTTGTCAGGCATAATAAGGGTGGTGGGCAACTCATTAATTGGGTGGGGGTAGACATAGACTTCGGCTCCGTAAACGTCCTTGATAGTTTGCGCATTTATCACCGCTTTAGGGATTCCTTGACAGTAAACTCTTCCACCGCTGAGCATTACCAATCGGTCGCAATACTGAGATGCCAGGTTTAGGTCATGAAGAGTCACCACCACAATTAGTCCTTGTTCTCGGCATAGCTGGCGAGCTGAATCTAGGGTTTCTATTTGATAATTGATATCTAAGTTGGCAGTAGGCTCATCCATGAGTATTATTTTTGGTTCTTGGGCTAATGCGCGGGCAATAGTCAGGCGTTGTCTTTCGCCACCAGACAGCTCGCCGACTCTGCGTTCAGCAAAAGCGAGTGTTTGGGTTGCTTTCATGGCTTTTTGGACGATAGCTAAGTCCTGTTCTCCTTCATAACGCAGTAGCCCTAGATGTGGGGTGCGTCCCATAAGCACCACCTCCAGGGCGGTGAACAGTTCAGGTAGGGTTGGATTTTGAGGGACAACAGCTACCAGTTGAGCTAAATCACGGTGACTTATATCAGCTATGTTCTTGCCATCAAGAAATATGTGTCCTGAGCTGGGCTTAATCAGTCGGGTAATGCTTCTGATTATCGTTGATTTACCGGAGCCGTTAGGACCTATGATGCCCAGCATCTCTCCAGGTTTAGCTTCGAGGCTTATGTTGTGGAGTACAATTTGCTTGTTGTAGCCCAAGCTGACATTATCTAAACGTAAATTGAACAATTTAGAATATTGCCCTCTTTTTTTGTCGCAATAGATAAAGGAAGAAAGGCGCACCTAGAAAGGCGGTTATTACGCCTACCGGTATCTCGGTGGGTGCTAGCATGGTTCGGGCAGCAGTATCGGCTAAAATCAAGAAGATGGCTCCGGCAAAAGTAGCTAAAGGGAGGAGGAAACGGTGGTCGGGACCCCAGATAAGCCTGACTGCATGAGGAACGATGATGCCGACAAAGCCGATGATGCCGCAGAAGCAGACCGCAGCGGCGGTTATCAAAGTTGCAGCTCCGAGTAAAACCAGCTTGGTCTGTTCTACGTTGACGCCTAGCTGTTGTGCTTGTTCTTCGTCGAGCTGCATTACATTTAAAGGTCGGGCATGGAGCCAGATAATTATTGTGCCAATGAGTATATAAGGTGCTACCATACCTACCTGCCACCAGCTCGTCAGGGAGAATGTACCCAGAAGCCATGAAATTATGCCATGTAATTTATCTCCTGAAGCAATCATCAAGTAAGAAGTGATTGCAGCTAGGAAAGCACCCAGAGCTACTCCTGCCAGGATAAGTGTTGTCATGGGCAGAGTTTTACCGACTCTGGCTATGGAATAGACCGCAGCTACGGCTGTAGTGGCACCAATGAATGCCAGTAAGGGGATGCTGCCAGCTTGCCAAGCCATGGGCAGCATGAAACCGATAACGGCTCCTAATGCTGCGCCTTGGGCGACTCCAATGAGGTATGGGTCAGCAAGTGGATTACGGAAGAGCCCTTGATATGTGGTACCAGCCACGGCTAATGCGGCACCGACTAGTCCGGCTAGAAGTAACCGGGGCAGGCGTATGTCAAAAATGATTGTTTCTGTATTACTCTGCCAGGTTGGTTGTATATGGACAAAAGGTAGTTTGTCCACTAGAACGTCGCATAACGTGCCGAAGGGAATATCAGTGCTGCCTACAGCTAAAGTCGCTATAATGACTATTCCTAGCAGTATGACCAGCCCGACTATGGCATAAATTCGGCTGCGCCAATGAATTGGGTAAATGACTGCGGTTTCGGAAATGCTCGAATTCTTAAATAGTTCTAATGCCATTCTTTTTAAGTTCTTACTTCATTCAATACTGATGCACATGCTGGTTTCCTTCTGGTTATTTGAACAGTTCCGGGTGAATGAAGTATGCCATCTGTTCTAGGGCTTCGACTATTCTGGGACCAGGGCGGTGTATCAGGTCGCCATCGATCTTATATACTCTGTTATCCAACAGTGCCTGGGTATTTTTCAACCTGGGTTCAGTCTGCACATATTGCCAGGTTAGGTCCTCTCCAGTACCCATGCCAATCGAGGCTATTATTACCTGTGGGTCTCTGGAAATGACTGTCTCTAGGTCGATTGTTTTGTCGCCGGATATGTCGGAGGCGATGTTTTGTCCGCCAGCATTGCGGATTACATCGTCAGCCAGTGTCCCCATGCCGGCGGTCATTAGGGGGTCATGCCAGGTCATATAAAAGACCCTCGGCGTTGCATCTGGAGGCAGGGCTTGAATTTTATCAGCTACCGTTTCGAACCTTGTTTTCAAATTGTTAGTAAGCTCTGAAGCTTCCCTATTTTGCCCGGTGATTTTACCCACCAGTGTGATACTTTCCAGCACTTCAGGCAGGGAAGTTGGTGTTAGAGCCACAACTGTCAGTCCAAGTTTTTCCAGCGTCGGTATGACCGTTTTGCTGTGAATCTTGGTTGCCAGCACCAGGTCCGGTTCAAGTGAGACTACCTTTTCTATGTCGATGCTACTGAAACCACCTATTTTGGGTTTAGTTTCAGCCGCCTGAGGATAGTTACAATACTCGGTGACTCCAACTACTTTGTCATCCAGACCGAGGGCAAATAGAATTTCGGTGTTACTTGGTGACAGGGAGACGATTCTTTGGGGTATTTTTTCAATTGTTATGCTTCTGCCAAGTCCGTCAACTATGTTGCCTGGTGGAGATTGTGGAATACAACTGAGGTAAAGGAGCAACGTTAATGTTACCAGAATAAAAAAGTATTTTGGGATATGTTGGCTCATTATTTCCCCCTTTGTATTGATGGCAAATTAAAATCCCCATGCTCCGATAAGCAAGGGGATTAATTCAAAATAATAAATCCCACCCCCTTACTCCGCGGAGGCAGCCATACCTAGCGGGGCAGATGTTCTGACTGTTACAGCAGGCGGGACTGTGCCGGGATTCCACCGGCTTGCATTCCAATTAAGCCCAAGGTTACCCTTGTGCACCCTACCACAGTTATTTAATTTGTTAACAGGATAGCTTGAAATCGGTCTAAAGTCAATAGTCTTGGGTGGTGTATTTTGTTTTGTGTGAATTCTTCTTTGAGGGAGGGCGTATCCTTTCACTAATGTTCAAAGCACATGGAAATGAGGAAAGGGTAAAGTAACACAAAACCCCTATCCAAAGACAGTATTTTCCCCCTTGCTTTCGCCTTGTTGAGCATGATATACTGTGGCTTCGGCAAGGTGAAGCTCGGAGATTTGATTGCAGGTAATCCTGGTCAATTACACTCCAAATACTGATTCTATTATTGCGGCTGTTGCCGGGTCTTCAGCTTCTGAGTCAACTATCAAAGAATTTTGGCGTACACTAAATCTCAAGCATAAATATAATTTGCTTAAGCAACTTTTAGACCCGTATGGTGGTGCAGACCTCAAGCTCAAATGTTACTATCTCGGCTATTGTCGTAACTGATAAAGCCGCGCGATTTTTATTATACAGGACTCGAAGTAGCGGCAAAATAATAAATCGGGGGTGATAGATATAGGTTATGTATATTTAAGCTGGCTCCAGAATTTGAACAAAATAAACAGCCTTCAACTAGGGAGGGAAAACGAGAAATGACTGCAAAGATTATCAGTGGCACTGAAGTAGCTGCCGAGATTCGCGAGGAATTAAAAGGCAGAGTAAAGAAACTGAAGGATAAGGGTGTGACTCCAGCTCTAGCTGTGGTGCTGGTAGGAGAAGACCCAGCCTCGGTTTCCTATGTTACTGCTAAGGCTAAGGGCTCTGAGGAAATAGGCATGCACGAGGAGACAATTCGCCTACCGGCTGATACCCCAGAGGCAGAAGTTCTAAAAACAGTCGAAAAGCTCAACAAGGACCCTAAATTTCACGGTGTACTGGTACAGTTGCCTTTGCCCAAGCACATTGATACTGAAAAGGTGATTAACTTTATCTCTCCAGAGAAAGACGTGGATGGTTTTCATCCGGTGAATGTGGGCAAGGCGCTTAGAGGCGAACCATGTCCCTTGCCTTGCACTCCTCACGGAGTTCAAGAATTGTTGGTCAGGAGCGGTAATGATCCCAGTGGCAAACACGTCGTTATCTGTGGCAGGAGCAATATTGTAGGTAAGCCTCTGGCGGCTATTCTGATGCAAAAAAAGAAAGGGGCTAATGCTACGATTACCATCTGCCATACCGGCACCAAGGATATGGGCTATTATGCTAGGCAGGCAGACATTGTCGTAGCTGCCATGGGTGTTCCTAAGGCGATAACTGCTGACATGGTCAGAGATGGCGCAGTGGTCATCGATGTCGGCGTTAACCGTGTGGAAGATAAGACAAAAGAGAAAGGTTTCCGCTTGGTGGGTGATGTCGACTTTGACGCCATCAAGGAAAAAGCATCAGCGATAACCCCTGTTCCCGGTGGCGTTGGTCCCATGACCGTAACCATGTTGCTAATGAATACGGTAGAAGCCGCCGAGAGAAAAGCAGGAATAACTAGCTAAAGAATCTAGTACATTAAGGAAAATTTTGGCTATTCAGCACGGGCTTAAGAAATAAAAGGAGGATATTATATGGCTTATGATGCAGTAAAAATGAAAGACTGGCAGATTTCAGAGGCAGCCGAGAAGAATATGCCGACACCGGACGAGGCGCGGGAGAAGCTAGGTTTGCAAAAGGATGAGATAATTCCCTACGGGAGGTTGTGCAGGCTCGATTTCATAAAAATCATCGAGCGCCTAAAGAAAAAGCCGGACGGCAAGTATATCGAGGTCACTGCTATTACCCCAACACCGTTAGGTGAGGGAAAAAGTACCACCTCGATGGGGCTTGTAGAGGGTCTGGGTAAACGAGGCAAGAATGTAGGTGGTTGTCTACGCCAGCCATCGGGTGGTCCCACCATGAATATCAAGGGAACCGCTGCCGGTGGTGGCAATGCCTTGCTTATCCCCATGACCGAGTTCTCCATGGGCTTAACCGGCGATATCAATGACATTATGAACGCTCATAATCTAGCGATGGTGGCGCTCACCGCTAGGATGCAGCACGAACGGAATTATGATGATGCCGAGCTGGCGAAGCGTAATCTGCGCCGCTTGGATGTTGACCCTACCCGCGTAGAGATGGGCTGGATTATGGACTTTTGTGCTCAAAGTCTCCGCAACATAATCATAGGTATGGGCGGGAAAATGGATGGCTTCCTGATGCAGTCCAAGTTTGGCATTGCTGTAAGCTCTGAGCTTATGGCTATGCTTTCTATTGTAAGAGACCTGGCTGACCTGCGTGAGAGGATGGATAAGATAACGGTCGCCTTTGACAAGAAGGGCAAGCCGGTTACCACCGGCGACCTAGAGGTCGGAGGGGCTATGACGGCTTGGATGCGTAACACCATTAATCCTACGCTGATGTACACTGCTGAATACCAGCCGTGCATGGTACATGCCGGTCCCTTTGCCAATATTGCCGTAGGTCAATCGTCTATCATTGCCGACCGCATTGGCTTGAAGATGTTTGACTATCACGTAACTGAGAGCGGCTTTGCTGCAGATATCGGCTTCGAGAAGTTCTGGAATGTAAAGTGCCGCTTGAGCGGGCTCATACCGCATGTATCGGTACTTACCACTACTATCAGGGCACTTAAGATGCATGGTGGTGGTCCCAAGGTTGTAGCCGGGCTGCCCTTGCCAGATGCTTATACAAAGGAAGACCTTAAAACCCTGGAGAAGGGGCTGCCTAATATGACACATCACATCAACACTATCAGGATGGCTGGTATAAACCCCGTGGTCTGTATTAATGCCTTCCATACCGACACCAAAGACGAGATTGCCATGGTGCGTAAGGCGGCTGAGGCAGCCGGGGCGCGTTGTGCCGTATCTACTCATTGGGCGGATGGTGGTGATGGTGCCCTGGAGCTGGCTGATGTGGTTATGGAAGCATGTAATGAGAAAAACGATTTCAAGTTCCTGTATCCTTTGGAAACGAAGCTACGTGAACGGGTGGATAAAATCGCCAAGGTGGTCTATGGTGCTGACGGCGTGTCGTGGACGCCAGATGCCGAAGCTAAGGCTAAGATGCTTGAGAGTGACCCGCAATATGGTGATTACATGACCATGATGGTTAAGACTCATCTCAGCCTGACCCATGACCCTTCTATTAAGGGCACCCCCAAAGGCTGGACATTACCTATCCGTGATGTCTTGATTTACTCTGGGGCAAAATTCCTCTGTCCGTGTGCTGGAACCATCAGCTTGATGCCGGGCACCAGCTCCGACCCTGCCTACAGGAGGGTGGATGTTGATGTAAAGACGGGCAAGGTAACAGGCTTGTTCTAAGAAGAAATCAAAGGAAATACTCTGGGGCTGGGTGGTGCTTTGCACTACCCAGCCTTTTTAGTTAAAATCGATTCCGAGGTTAAATTGTCTGACGAAGAAATACTTCATGAATTGGAGCCTGTCTTCTATCCTAAATCAATTGCTGTCGTCGGTGTTTCCCAGAATGTATTCAAGGTCGGCTCTCTTTGGTTGAAGGCAATCAGGGACGCGGGCTTCAGTGGTCATATTTATCCGATTCATCCGCGAGGTGGTGAGTTTCTAGGACTAAAAGTTTATCCCAGTATTAGAGACGTTCCGGGAGTTGTGGACTACGTTATTGTTTCAATTCCCAGAGAAGCCGTACCTGAGCTGCTGGATGACTGCGCTAACAAGGTTAAAGTCGTTCATTTTTTTACTGCTGGCTTCAGTGAGAGGGGTGATTCCGTAGGGCATAAGCTTGAGGAAGAATTAGTGATAAAGGCGCGAGAGGGTGGTTTTCACATAATAGGGCCTAACTGTATTGGCACTTATTGTCCGGAGGGGAGAGTGCCTTATGGTCCCACCGGGCGAATAGGTAAAATTGGCTCAGTAGGTTTCATTTCCCAAAGCGGTGGCATCGGTGAAAAACTCGTTGAGCTTGGTGTTGCCAGAGGCATCAACTATAGCAAAGGAATCAGCTTCGGTAATGGTATTGACCTTGACAGCACTGATTTCATGGAGTATATGGCTGTTGACCCCAGGGTATCTATTATCGGTGCCTATCTAGAGGGGACAAGGAATGGTCACCGATTATTCACGGCGATGAAAGAAGTGGCTAAGGTAAAACCTTTAGTTGTGTGGAAAGCTGGAAGGACTGATGTAGGTGCTGCAGCGGCTATGTCCCACACCGGTTCTTTAGCCAGTTCAGCAGCAGTTTGGTCAGCGGCACTAAGACAATGTGGCGCTATTGAGGTCAAGAGTGTCGAGGAACTAACCGATACCCTGCTGATATTTCAGCAGCTTGGGCGATGGAAAAGTAATGACAAAGGCAATGGCATAGCTGTGGTTGGTGGATTAGCAGATGGTGGTGGGGGTATTTCTGTCTCATCTAGTGATGCTTGTGCTGAACTCGGACTTGATATTCCGACCCTGTCTGTGGAGACAAGGCGAAAATTGGCAGGTATTCTGGGTCAGGTTGGCAGTATTTTGCGTAATCCTGTGGACGTAAGTCAGAGCGGCAGCAATCCGTCCATTATACGAGAAGCGCTTGGGGTTATACTTGCTGACCCATCCATAGAGCTGGTTATGATACAAGAAGATGCAGGAATACTCTTGAAGTATTTCCCTATGGAGTGGGTGCAAGATATCAACGCTGTCTTTATCGATTTTAGAATCAAGCAAGACAAGCCGCTTGTTGTTGTCTCACCGCCCGGAGCTACTGAGCTACAGCGCCTTGACATTGAACAAAAATTGACTCAGGCTTTGATACCTGTCTTCCCTACCATGGAACGGGCGGCTAAAGCTGTGGCAAACATCAGTAGCTATTATCGGTTGCAGGAGATTTTGAAAAGCTAATCATATGGAAGGAATCGGCAAGATTCTGCTTATAGCTGGGGGCATCATAGTGATCCTGGGACTGGTGCTTGTTTTCAGTCAGCACATACCGTTCTTCGGCAAGCTGCCTGGAGATATATTCATAAAGAGGGACGGTTTTTCATTTTATTTCCCCATTGTCACCCTGCTTATTTTGAGTCTCCTGATAACTATAATAGTTAATGTGGTCTTGTACTTTCTGAATAAATAAAAATTCTCTTCTGATGAAAACCAGCGATTTTGATTATTGTCTGCCTCCTGAGCTTATCGCTCAAATTCCTGTGGAGCCACGGGACCAGTCTCGCCTTATGGTTCTCCATCGGTCTGATAGTACCATAGAGCACCATCATTTTTATGAGGTTGTTAATTATCTTCAAAGCGGGGATACTCTGGTTCTCAACAACAGCCGTGTTATCCCGGCTAGAATCTTGGGACAGAAAAGCGGCAGCAGCGCAAATGTTGAGATACTACTGTTGCGTCGATTGGATGACAACATCTGGGAGACGCTGGTTCGTCCGAGCAGAAAAGTTGTCATCGGTACGAAAATCAAAATAGTAAGCAGGCATGACGCCACTGCTGATGAAATGAATGCTGAGGTATTGGAACAGGGTGAAGACGGTATCAGACTCATTCGCTTTTCAGATGAACGCTTGCTTGAGAGATTTGGTCAGATTCCATTGCCTCCGTACATCCATACTCCGCTGGCTGATGCAGAACGTTATCAAACGGTCTATGCTGAAGTGAATGGAAGCGTAGCAGCACCCACCGCCGGATTGCATTTCGCGCCGCGACTACTAGATGATTTACAGCAAAAGGGCGTTCAATTAGCTTTTGTAACTCTCCATATCGGTCTTGATACCTTTCGACCGGTCAGAGTTGATGACCCTAGACAGCACGGGATTCACAAGGAGTATGGAGAATTGACTTCAGAAGTAGCTGACTTGCTCAATCAGACCAAGAAACGGGGTAAAAAGATAATAGCTGTGGGCACCGGCACAGTGAGGTTGCTTGAAGCAGCAGCTTTATCAGGCGTGATTCAGCCTTTTGTTGACTGGGTTGACCTGTTTATCCTGCCCGGGCACCGGTTTTGTGTAACAGATGCTATGGTCACCAACTTCCATTTACCCAGGTCAACTCTGCTGATGCTTGTTTCAGCCTTTGCTGGTAGAGATTTCATTCTACAGGCTTATGAGCGAGCTAAAAGCCTTGGCTATCGCTTTTACAGCTTTGGCGATGCCATGTTAATTCTTTGAGGTGCCTCTTCCATAACTCTGCCATGCTTGGTGCTCTGGTGGTGGGTAAAACAAATCAGTAGATATTTGTAATAACATTGCAGCTTTGCCAATTAGCCAGCATATCTATATAATTTACACCAAGTTTAAAAGCGATAGAAGAAAGACGTTCGGAGGTATAATCGACTAAAGATGTGCGGCATTATCGGCTATTGTGGTAGACAAACAGCAGCTCCACTTGCTTTCGAAGGATTAAGGCGTGTGGAATACCGTGGCTATGATTCGGCAGGCATGGCTACTATATCTGAGGGACAATTATTTGTTACGAAGGATACTGGCAAGCTTGAAGAGATTGAGAGAAAGCATACCTTGAGCTTGTTACCCGGTAATATAGCCATCGGACATACCCGCTGGGCTACTCATGGTGGTGTTACCCCAGCCAATGCTCATCCCCATTGTGATTCTAGCGGAACTATAGCTGTTGTCCACAATGGCATAATTGAGAATTATCAAGAGCTCCGTCGACGTCTCACCAATAATGGGCATCACTTTGCTTCAGAAACTGATACCGAGGTCATTCCCCACCTTATTGAAGATGAAATGAAAAAGGGATGTTCTCTGGAAAAGGCAGTCTTAGCTGTAGCACCTAAGCTTGAAGGCTCCTATTCTTTTTTGGCTATATCGTCCCGTGATTCAGGCAAAATTGTTGGTACCAGAAAAGACAACCCTCTGGCTATTGGAGTAGGCAAGCACGGCTATTTTGTTGCCAGTGACGCATTGGCGTTCTCTGGGTTGGCTAATAAACTGGTACCTTTGGCTGATACTGAGGTAGCAGCGCTAACAGCAAATGGAATTGAGGTTTTCGATGCTGCGGGGAATAAGCTAGCAAAAAAAGCACGGCACCTTGACTTACAATGGTGCGATAGTGATAGGCAAGGCTATCAGTTCTTCATGCTCAAAGAGATTATGGAGCAGCCACAGATTATAGAGGCAGCTACCAATCAGGATAAGGAGTCCTTCACCAAGATTGCCATGGATATACTTAGAGCAGGTCAGGTGATAGTCACTGCCTGCGGTACTTCCCGTTACGCTGCTCTGGTTGGCAGATACCTCTTCTCTAAAGTAGGCAGAAAGTTTTGTGATGTGGTTATGGCATCCGAATTTCATTATTTTGCTGATTCAGTAGACAAGAATACTGTGGTCTTAGCTGTATCTCAGAGTGGCGAAACATTGGATGTCATCGAGGGTGTGAAAAGAGCTAGAGAGGCTGGCGCCCAAATCATTTCTATTGTCAACAGACCATATTCTCAACTGGCTGAGATGAGCCATCACGTTATCTATCTTAATTGTGGTCCTGAGCTATGTGTTGCGGCTACCAAATCTTTCATCAGTCAGCTAGTTGTCTTCTATCTTCTATCGTTTTCCATGGTCAATTCTTTCGATAAAGCTGTTACCGACCTTAAAAATATCAGCAATAAAGTGGCTAAAACTATTGAGTGGAACAATGACAAGATTATGGGGCTAAGCCAAGCATTGAAGACCACGAACGATTTCTACTACATAGCTAGAGGGATTAACTTTGCCATCGCCTCAGAGGGCGCCTTGAAGCTTAAAGAAATCTCCTATATCCATGCAGAGGGTATGCCGGCAGGCGAACTTAAACACGGTACCATAGCTTTGATTGAACCGAGGACACCTGTAGCTGTAATCTGTCCTGCTGACTATACTTATCATGAGACATTAGGCAACGCCACTGAGGCTAAGGCCAGAGGCGCTTATATTATTGCCATCTCTGATAGGAAAAATGAGATTTATGATTTCTGGGTCAAGATTCCTAAAGTCGACGAGCTTTTATATCCCATAGTCGCTGTAGTCCCACTCCAACTCTTGGCATACCATCTGGCGGTTAGCCGGGGATATGACCCGGATAGACCAAGGAACTTAGCAAAATCAGTAACAGTTAAGTAGAAAGCTAGTGACTCCGTCTGATAAGTCAACCAAGCGAACTAAACCAACAATTATCGCCGCAATCCCTTGTCTGGATGAGGAGCAGTTCATCAGTGACATAGTCACTAGAACCTGTAGATATGTTGACAAGGTAATTGTTGTGGATGATGGCTCAACTGACGATACCTCTGCAGTAGCTAAAACTGCTGGTGCTGAGGTTATACGACATGAAATGAGGCAAGGGGCTGGAACAGCTACCAGGTCGGCATTTGGGGCAGCAAAATCATATGATGCTGATGTATTGGTAACTTTGGATGGTGATGGTCAACATAATCCCGACGATATTCCCCAAGTTCTGGCTCCTGTCCTCAGTGGCGAAGCCGACCTTGTCGTTGGCTCCCGTTTTCTCCAACCCACTCAGAGAACTAATATCCGTCGTTATCGCAAGTTTGGCATTGATGTGATCACGTGGTTGTACAACCTAGGTTCAAAGATAAAGGTATTTGACTCGCAGAGCTGCTTCCGCGCTCATAGCCGAAGACTACTTGAGGCTGTAGACATTGCAGAAAGCGGCTTTGGCTTCAGCGTTGAGGTCTTAATTAAAGCCAGAAGAAAGGGTTTTGTTATTACTGAAGTGCCCATCTCCTGTGTCTATCATTCTCGAGGCTCTAGCCTTAATCCGGTAGCTCATGGTCTTGGTGTTGCCTTCAGTGTTATCAGACTTCGGCTGAGGAATGAGACGAGGGTTGATAAATAACTTTAAAAAAAGATAAACTGGGGCTGAGATGAGCTTGAAGAACAAGAATGTCTTTATCACCGGTATAAGCGGTTTCGTCGGTTCAAACATGGCAAAGCATCTCCTTAATGAGGGAGCCAATGTTTTTGGGCTGGTTAGAAGACGAGCTGATGGCAGTATCCCGCAAAATCTCAAGCATCTAGGAATTGAGAATGAAGTAGCCTTAATAGAAGGAGATGTACGGGATATTTCCGGCGTTGCCTTTGCTTTAGATCAGTCTAAACCGGATGTTGTCTTTCACCTTGCTGCTCAGTCTTTTATTCCCAGGTCTTTTTGTTCCCCGAATGAAACCATGGAAATAAATTGCTTGGGAACAGCTAATCTCCTTGAGGCAATCAGAAATAAAGGCTTGGATGCGGCAATAGTTTTCGCAGGAAGCAGCGAGGAATACGGGCTGGTCATTTTTTCAGATTCCCAGTATCAGCAAATCAGGGAAAAGTACGGCACGATTTTCCCTGAGCCGACCGATATTCCTGAACTGCCTATCACTGAGACTAACCCTCTCCGTCCCATGTCTCCCTATGCCGTCAGCAAGGTTTATGCTGACTATCTTATGAGAAACTATCATACATGTTATGGATTGAAAACAATAGTCTCCAGAGGCTTCAATCAGGAGGGGGCTGGCAGGGGTAGCATGTTTGTAACCTCGTTTGTTACCCGACAGGTAATGCAGCTCAAGCGTGGTGAAATCGATAGGATACACATAGGCAATGTCAATGCCTTCAGGGATTGGTCTCATGTTAGTGACATTCTGAATGGGTACTGCCTGCTAGCTGAAAAAGGCAGATATGGAGATGTATATAATCAGGGCTCGCAAAGAACTAACTCGGTGCTGAGTTATCTTCTGCTTAGTCTGGAATGTGCTGGATACGCTGTGAATAGAATTGAGACGTGTGATGGCAGGAAAGCAGTAGATAATCCCAACGAATTGGACAACTCAAAGATGTTCGGGCTTCGCTTTGAAAAGACTAAGGTGGATAAACTGATGTTGGAAGGTCAATTAGAGTTCAGCCTTTTGGATAGAGGGATTACTGCCATTACTGATAAGGGTAAAATAACTATAGAATTTGATGAAGAAAGATTCAGGCTGGCTGAAGTCCCTATTTTATTGACCATGACGGCGAAAATTGAGGAACTTGGCTTTAAGACACAGCGCAGCCTTAAAGATATAATTAATGACCAATTGAATTATTTCCTGGATCCGGCTCGATAGTAGAGAAAACCGGTTGTTTGTATGAATTGTCAGCTTTGCCTCATTAAGTTACAGTATAAAGGTTGGCACTCGCCCCGAAATGTATTGATGAAAAGAGATTAATATAATGCGGGAGAGCAATAATCATGTGGTATGACAAGAGAGTTCTGGTAGCTGGGGGAGCAGGGTTAATAGGGTCGCATATAACGCGTACACTTCTGAATAAAGGTGCCAAAGTCACTATAGCAGATAATTTATCCAGCGGCTTCATCAAGAACATCGAAGACGTGAAGGATAAGGTACTATTCGTATCTGCTGACCTTCGTAAGGAATCAGAATGCAAGAGTTTGACCAAGGGTAAGGACTACGTCTTTCAATTTGCAGCCAACATGGGAGGTATAGGCTACATAACCGCTGTTGGTGCTGATATTATGCGGGATAACATACTGATAAATACCAACATGCTTCAAGCTGCTCTGGAGAATAAAGTCGGAGGGTATTTCTATAGCTCATCTGCCTGCGTCTATCCAGAATACCGTCAGAAGGATGTGTCCGTAACCCCACTGAAGGAATCTGATGCCATACCTGCTGACCCTGACCAGTTCTATGGCTGGGAGAAGCTCATCACGGAAAAACTGTGTGAGGCATATCAGAAAGACTACGGCATGAACATCAGAATAGCCAGATTTCACAATGTCTTCGGTGAAGTGTACACTGCCTTTGATAAGGAGAAGGGTAAAGCACCATGCCATATTATATTGAAAGCTCTCAGGTATCCCGAGCAGGACTTCGTCATTTGGGGAGATGGTAAACAAACTAGAAGCTTCCTTTACATTGACGATTGCATTGAGGGAGTTCTCAAGTTGATAGAGAGTAAATACCAGAAGCCGGTGAATATAGGCTCAGACAGGCTGGTCACCATAGACGAGCTAGCTCGAATTGTCATAAAAATCTCAGGCAAGGACATAACTATTAAGCATGACCTATCCAAGCCACAAGGCGTCAGAGGTAGAAATGCTGACCTCACTCTAGTCAGGAAAGAGGTGGGCTGGGAGCCAAAAATCAGCCTTGAAGAAGGCTTAAAAAGAACTTATGAGTGGGCAAAGGCTAGGATTGATGAACTCATCAATATATAGAGGGGAAGTGGGGACGTGAGAATACTCTCTGTCATCGGGATTGGCAAGCTGGGATTGCCTCTGGCTGCATACTGTGCGCATAGAGGTTACAAGGTTATCGGTGTTGATGTAAACAAGGCGACGGTAGAATCTGTAAATAAAGGCGTATCCCCTATCTACGAACCGGGCATTGATGGACTGCTTAGGGATTCACATGGTCGACTTGCTGCCACGACCGACTACAAATTTGCTGTAGAAAATTCTGACATAACCTTCATTCTGGTACCTACTCCCAGTGGAGAAAATGGTAGCTTTTCCAATAAATTAATTGAAGCTGCTGCTGAAAATGTTGCCGAAGGACTCAAACGAAAGGAAGGCTTCCATGTCATTGCTATAACCAGTACAGTGATGCCCGGTACCTGTGAAACTGTGGTAAAACCTTTATTGGAAAAGGTCTCTGGTAAAAAATGCGGTGTGGATTTCGGTCTCTGCTACAATCCAGAATTTGTTGCTTTGGGAAGTGTCATCAGGGACCTGTCTTTGCCTGATGCGGTGCTCATTGGAGAGTCAGACAAGAAATCTGGGGACACTCTGTCCGAAGTCTACAAGACTGTTTGCACCAATAATCCACCAATAGCCAGGATGTCTATCTACAATGCTGAGGTAGCCAAGCTAGCGCTCAATGTATTTATCACCACCAAGATTAGCTTAGCTAACGCCTTTGCTGAAATCTGCGAACAGCTTCCGAGAGGTGACATAGATGCAGTCACCAAATTCTTGGGGTTGGATTCTAGGATAGGCTCTAAATATCTGAGAGGAGGTTTAGGATACGGCGGACCTTGCTTTCCACGTGATAATCTTGCCTTCATTTATTTGGCGCAGCAACTTAACAGCCAGGCTTGGCTTCAACAAGCCACAGATAGGGTGAATCAACATCAGAATGAAAGAATAACCAAGCTTGTCGAGAGTAAGCTGGGTAGCATCAAAAATAAAAATATTGCCCTGTTAGGCATAACTTACAAACCTAATACCGATGTAGTTGAGGCATCTGCTGCACTGCAACTAGCCAAAGAGCTCTTGAAAAAGGGCGCGCATCTCAGGATTTATGACCCTGCCGGCAATGCCAATGCTCAGCAGGTATTAGGAAACAAGAATTTGGTTTATGTCACCTCTGCGAAGGAGTGCTTAAAGAGCGCGCAACTTTGTATTCTAGACACGCCTTGGGAAGAGTTTAAGAGCCTGACTCCCGAAGATTTTATAACCAATATGGACAAGCCGACAGTTTTGGACTGCTGGAGATTCTTTGACCGTGAGCAGTTTGCCGGCAAGGTAGATTACCTCGCCATTGGGATAAACTCCAAATTGTAAACTAATTCAAAATGACCATCAACAAAGAAATCAAAGAATACTGGGAACAAAGCACTCCGATGAGCTTTGCCCCAGAGAAGCTCAGCTACGAAGATAAGCGCAACTTCCGCTACTCGTTGCAAGATTACATGCATGATACTTTTAGATTTGCTGATTTCTCAGGCAAATCGGTTCTTGAAATAGGCTGTGGTGCTGGAATTGATTCCGCCGAGTTTGCTAGGAATGGCGCCATGGTAACAAGCACGGACCTTACCTGGAGAGGCGCAAGGCTAACATGGGACCTGCTTGAGGGAATAAAACTGCCAGCCAGAGTAATTCAATGCGATGCCAGAGCCCTGCCCTTTAAAAACGAGGCTTTTGACTGTGTATATTCCTTCGGCGTGTTTCATCATTTTCCAGAGATAGAGACTGCCTTGGCTGAAATGTACAGAGTGCTCAAATCAGGCGGAAGGGTGATGGTAATGCTATATCACCGGGACAGCCTGCTTTACGCCTATAGCATAATCTACTGGAGAGGCATAAAAGAGAATAGGCTAGGAATGCTGACTCCAGAACAACTCCTGTCCCTCTATTCGGAGAGAAACGAAGGCTGCCCATACACACGTGCCTATACTAAAGAAGAGGTTAGTGATATCTTCTCGAAATGGTTCGCCAATATCGTCACGGAAGCGCACTACAACGTTATTGACCTGCCTGATCAGAGAAAGGTCAAGGTTGTTGTTCCTTTGGAATATGAACTCGGCTGGCATCTTGTGGTGAAAGCAGAGAAGTTGCCAAAACCGAAGAAGCACCGAGAGTAGTGGAAAAGAAATTGCCAGGGAAACAAATCAAAGTTCTCTATGTTTGCCCATTTGCGCATTATTCCGGACATCCTCCTTGGGCTGCCATACATGAACCTGAAGCTTTAGCACGTGCCGGTGCCGATGTTACATTGCTCACCTTCTATGGCATTATAGACAATACCGAAGTTAAGGTGCCGCACATAACTGTGATTCCACGCGAGAAGCGTCTCAGTCCAATGCAGCGCCTGACCAATCTTCTTTTCACACGATGGGCGTTATTCAGATGGCCAATTATGTTCCTTGAGAACTTCTGGACTTTGGCGGTGGCAATGCGGCTGAAGCGGAAGCTAAACTACGATATCATCCATCTTCGCGATGGTGACCCCTTCATACCCATACCATTTCTCATTAGCCTCACCAAAGGGAATTCTAATTGGGTGCTCTCTTTAATGGGTGGTGGGCTTTACAAACCCACTCAGCTATTTGCAGCACTTAGAAAAGACTTTCGGCTGTTTGTTTACACGATGGCGCTTAGAATCATCCACAGCAAGATGTGGATGCCACTCTATCGCCGAAGCCTAGCCAAAAATCGATTCCTCATTCTAACCCAGAGTGAGGCAGGCAAACAGAGATATGAGTCATATATGCAAGGCATATTCTCCGGCAAGGTTATTTATCTCATGATGGGACAAGATGATATAGACAAATCCGTGTCCAAAGAAGAAGCCAGACGTCATCTAGGTATGCCACAGGACAAGCCTATATTCCTCTCCTTCGGTGTTCCCCACCCAGGTAAAGACCTTGAAACACTCTTCCGTGCCATAAAGGACATACCAAACATTATTCTGGTGCAAGCAGGTAAAAGCACATTCAGTGTTGGACCAAATCCCACTAGATTAGCCGAGAACTATGCTACATTTGACAAGGTAATCATCAGAGACAATTATATACCAGAAGAAGAAAAGCCTTACTATTTCTTTGCTGCTGATGCAGTGATTCTTTCTTACACCAAACAGTTCTTGTCCACGGTGAGCATACTCTGGGACGCCTGTCATTTCAAAACGCCTGTTATTGCTAGCAATAATGGCCAGATGGGAGAGTTGGTACTGGCTTTCCAAGTGGGCCTACTTTTCAAAGCTGAAGATACCACTTCTCTGAGGGATGCTATAGGTCGCTTCGTCAGCTTAGAGCCGACTGAGATTGAAGCACTGAAACGAAACTGCGATAGATTCAACCGCAAGTTCTCTCTAGACAAATGGGCACACAAATGCCTTGAAATTTATGAAGACTTACTGGGTGGCAAAATGGGGAATTAAGCAACATGATTGGGGAAGCTATTGGAGGGTTAGAATGGATAAAGAAACGTTAAAAGAAGAGGTTAAGGCATATTGGGAGGATAATGTCTGTGAGGCCATCTATACAGACCAGCCAGAATATACCAAAGAATACTTTGAGGAAATAGAAAATTTCAGATACTGGGTGACACCAGAGGTGCTGGGGTTTGCACAATTTACACGTTTTCGTGATAAAAAGATTTTAGAGATTGGAGTCGGTGCTGGCACTGATTTTCTCCAGTGGGTAAGAGCAGGTGCGGAGGCATATGGTATTGATTTAACCGAGGCGGCTGTTGAACACACGAAAGCAAGATTGAAACTATATGGATTGAAAGCAAAGAAGTTATCTGTTGGAGATGCTGAAAAGTTGCCTTATGAGGATAATACTTTTGACCTGGTGTATTCATGGGGTGTTCTACATGCCACACCCGATACTAAAAAGGCATTACACGAAGCGGTTAGGGTTACAAAACCAAATGGTAGAATTAAGATAATGGTTTACAATCGTTGGGGCATCCTCATGCTATTCAAATGGCTTGAGGTAAACTTTCTCAAGCGTAAGTTTCCCAAAAGTCTTACATGGTGCCTCTATAATGATGTGGAAAGCAAAGGAATGAAGGGTTATACATATAATGAGATTCGCCGAATACTCTCCAGTTACCCGGTAAAGATTGTTTCCCTCGAGGGACGGGTAAACAAGCGAGACTTGCTCCAAGTCCAGCCGAAGCCATTTAATGCCCTTCCTTTCAGAGCTTTTGCCTATCTGCTAGCCTGCTTGATGGGCTTTAATAGAGCAGGATTCTTTATGACCATAGAGTTGACGAAAAATGAAAAGTAAAGCACTAAATATCCTAATCAATAACCTTTGATGCTTTGAGATTTATGAACTTGTTGGACTACAAAGGGGATCTGTCAATGACATAAAAACTAGGCGCAATGAAGGAGAGTATAGTCAGTAATTATGAGTAACTTTCTATATAGACTCTATATTATTGTCCGCTGGCTATGTCAATCTATTGGAATAATGCACTGGATAGAGAGTTCTACACTTGCCATTAGGGCTGCCCGTTGGACGCGAGAGCACATCACTGGAGGTGGCGTTGTGGTTGTCACTGAAAAAATTGATGGTCACCAGATGCAAATAAATCCAGATTATATTGACCTTCTAAGAGGTCAGGGGTATGAAAGAGGTACTACGAAGGTATTTACAGAGCTTGTTAAAGAAGGTATGAACGTCGTTGATATTGGGGCTAATATTGGCTATTATACTCTGCTGGCAGCACGCAGAGTGGGACTACATGGTAGAGTGTATGCCTTCGAACCCGAACCTTATAATTTCAAGATACTCACAGAAAACATACGGCTGAATGGCTATAACAATGTGATTGCAATCCAGAAAGCTGTTTCAAATGAATCAGGAACTGCGCCTCTCTTTCTGAGCCCTAGGGGTGATGGATGGCATGGCTTGCTCTCTCCCAAGGACTACAGTAAAGAAGCTATTGCAGTAAAGACGGTCACTCTAGACGAATTCTTCGAGACAGAGGGATGTCCTGCCATTCAGGTGGTAAAGATGGATATCGAGGGATGGGAGATAGAAGCTCTGGATGGCATGCACAGGTTTATAATACGCAACAATCCTCTGGCGATGATTGTGGAATTTACGCCTCGGTTGCTTTTAACCAGAGACATGAGTCCACTGGCTCTTACGGACAAGCTGATGGAGCTTGGATTTACGATCTCTGTGATAGATGAGGACTCAGGGCAAACCGCGCCTTTTGCTGAGTATCATTCTGGCAAGCCATCCGAGTTTGTCACCAAGCATAGAACCTCCGTTAACCTTTTAGCGCAGAAGTAGTGTAAGGCACGGAGGATATGAGCCAGTGTTTTATGAGAATTAGCAGGCAGGTCCTTCTAGAGAGTAATTAAGAATGCGCAAGGTTATCTTTTTCGGCATAGATGGCGGCTCGCTTAAGTTAATAGAGCGGTGGAAGGATGAGTTGCCTAATTTCAAACGGATTATGGAAGGGAGTGTATTTGGTGAACTGGAATCTACTGTACCGCCGTTAAGTTGTCCCGCTTGGCCATGCATGTTTACTGGGAAAAACCCTGGAAAGTTAGGTATGTATGATTTCATTAGCCTTCAACCTATGGAAGAGCAGGGACTCAGAGTTTTTAACTCATCGGATTATCATGACTCATCAATTTGGAAAATTTTAAATGATTATGGCGAGAAAGTTGGGCTTCTCAATGTTCCAATTACCTTTCCTCCTCACAGAATAGATAGCTTCATGGTTTGTGGCTTGGGCACGCCACAAACAGCAAATACAAACTACACCTACCCCCCAGAGCTAAAGAACAAGCTGTCCGAAATCGTCGGTGGTTACGAAGTGCTTCCTGCCGCAGTATTGACTCGTCATGGTGAAGAAAAAGAATACCTAAAAATGTTTAATGAGACCCTGAGCAAAGGGGTAAAAGCTGCGCAATATCTCATGAACAGCTTCACATGGGACCTCTTTGTCTGCGTTTTCTTCGTTTCGGATGTTGTCCAGCATTATTTCTGGCACCACATGGATGTTAATCATCCCAGGCATGTTGATAACAGCGCATACAAAGATGTAATAAAGAATTTCTATAAACGCATAGATGAGGCTGTAGGGACATTGACCAAACAATTCCAAAAAGATACGGACATACTTATAGTCTCAGACCATGGATTCGGTCCTCTTTATGGAGGTTTCTCAATAAACAAGTGGCTTCAAGATAATGACTTCCTGAGATATCAAAATAGTACACAAGACGAACCTATGAAAAGCGGTTTGCTTAAGCTTAGGGATTTCTTGCTGATACGGCTAAATTTAAGGTTAATCCATCTGATAGCTAGACTGATGCCAGGCACGCTTGCGCAGAGACTGGTGTTCACAGCAGAAGAAAAGGATCAAACACTGAAGATGCTCAGGAGCATAGATTGGACCCGAACGAAGGCTTACGCACTCGGTCAAATGGGCAAGATATTCATCAACTTGAAAGGGAGACAACCAAACGGTATAGTCGAGCCCGGAAGGGAATATGAACGTGTCAGAGATGATATCATTGAGGGGCTATGCCAAATGGTCAATCCAGAAACAGGCGAATCTCTGGGCTTTCAGATTTACAAGAAGGAAGAGTTGTATCACGGGCAGTTTACCAATATGGCGCCGGACATTGTGGTCGTGGCTGAAAAGTACTATCCTCTGACTAGCAGCTCGGAATTGCGATTGTGTGAGCCGACGACGGCCATCTCAGCGACACATACTCGCCAGGGTATGTTCATGGCATTTGGGACTGACATCAAAAAGGAAGGGCTAAGACTTATCAGTCTAAAGATATACGACATAGCCCCAACGATTCTTCATATTCTGGGTTTACCAGTCCCGAAGGATATGGACGGGCGTGTGATTAGCGAGATTTTCAAGCCGGGGGCAGAGCCATCAACAAGGCCGGTCGTCTTCGAAGAGGTTAGCGAAAGGCAAAGGATAAGGGGAAAAATAAAACGACTCAAGGCTTCAGGTAGCATGTAGCTGGCGTTTTTCGTTAAGAGGGCAGCAAAGACTGATTCATACAGTGACTATATGAATTTGCTCAATATTTTCTTTATGGGAGTGGCATTGATGCCGCTCCTTTTTTCTATGTCCAGAAGTATAACTATATCCTCTTTATCAAAGCTCCTGGAGAACACTGTAGCTATGCCGTATATGACATAAAAAAGGATAAACAGAAGCGGCAATGTCCACCAGGTGACAAAGATAAGTTTGCCAAATATGAGCTGAAAAAGGAGTGTCAGGGCTACAGAAATCACGAGTGGCTTGAGCAGGTTCTTGCTAAGCGGCTGAGCCCGGCACAATGTGTAAAGTCTTACAACCCTGATAACCGCAAACAGGCTCAGAGATACGGCTGAGGCAACAGCAGCGCCAACGATACTCAGCGATGGGATAAGAACAATACTCAAGGTTACATTTACTGCGACTGAGACCAAGGCAGCCCACATTATGAAGCTGGATTCACCTAAGGCTATCAGCGTTGCAACACTGGGTCCGAGAAGAGTGCTAATAATGAAACCAACGGAGAGTATGCGCAAAGCTGGTGCAGCACCAATATAAGTCGGGCCAAACAAAAGGCTAAGGACATATTCTGGGTACAGGCACAATACCAGAAAAATGGGGGTGGTGATAGAAGCCAGCCACTTGGTTAAGACGGTGTAGCTTCTTTTTAGGTCAGCCATCAGGTTTCGTGAATATAGGCTGGTGACTATTGGGGTGTATATCAATATCAAGGCGAATGTAGGCACAGATATAAATTGAGCTAATGGATAGGCAGCACTATAAAGTCCAACCACCTCAGAAGGCTTAAAATACCCCAGTATAAGTGTGTCTATCCAGACTTCTACCGTGCCGAGTATAGCAGCACCTAGAAGCGGTATAGAGAATAGGAATAGATGTTTTATGATGTGCTTATCGGCTTCCTTGTCAGCAGGAATTATAGGGAACGATAACCTCTTGACGGCATAAACAACGATACCGATGAAGGAAATAACGATAGCTAGCAGGTAGGCATAAAATACGCTGACAAAAGGCAAATCAGCGACTGCAGTCAAAAGCAAAAAGATAACAAACAGAACATTCAACGTGAAATATTGGAAATATATTTGAGGTTCGACACGGTCAAAGCCGCGAAAGATAGCCGCCACGATGTATAGTAAGGTGAGAAATGGGAGTCCAACAGCAAATATCCTCAAGAACTGCGCCAATTGGGAATTGTGGAATATGCTTAAGGCGATGATATCGGCACCAAAAAAGACGGCTATACTAATTAGAATACTGGCAACAGAGGTTGACCAGATGGAGACAGATATGACCTTTCTTACTGTTGCTGCGTCACCTCTGGCTCGGGAAAAAGCAATATATCTGGTAGCTCCCTGGTGTAAGCCGAGGCAAGCCAGCAGCATGGCGAGGTTCAGTACTGCCATCGCTAGAGAGAACATGCCGTAGTTAGACTCCATGCCCTGTTTGGCTATGATGAGCTTGGCAATGAAATTAAAAAGTAGCCCCGCGGTCATTCCTATGATAGCAATGCCGGTACCCCGGGCTACTTTATTCAGAGAGTGGTCTAAAGTTTCGAACACAGGCGTGATATTATATACTAACTGCAATAACCAGGTAAATAGATTGGAAAATTGAGGAATTATGGCAAAGGTAATGTCAGGCAGGATAGATAGTGAATAAGAATAAGTTATCTAAGGTTCACATCAACGAAGAGGCAAACTTCTGGGACAGTTGTTTTCGAGGTCAGTATATGGGCAAAAATCGATTTGAGAGATGGCTTGTATCGCTTCATCCTGCAATGCCAAATGCTATTGATAGGCTATTGATGGCACTGGGTCAGGTTGATGGCAAACATGTGTGTGACATAGGATGTGGCAAGGGGCTACTGGCATGGGAATTAGCAAATAGGGGAGCTCGTGTTTCAGCGATAGACATATCTGCTGAAGCAGTCAAGGTGACGCGAGAGAGAAATAAAGAGTTTGGTGGGCGAGTTGATGTACAGCAAATGGATGTCTCTGATCTTCTCTATGATGACGAGTCCTTTGATTTAGTAACAGGCATTTGGATTCTTCATCATCTTGATACAGTGAAAGCAGCTAAAGAAATCAGCAGGGTGTTGAAGCCAAGCGGAAAGGCTTTCTTTATCGAGCCTTTGGCTCATAATCCGATTTCTAATGTATGGCGAAGGCTAACCCCAAGCATGAGGACTTCAACTGAGTGGCCTTTGTCATACTCAGAGATTTCAGAAATGAGCAGGCATTTCAGCTCGGTAAGCTACCAGGAATATGCCTTACTTACACTTTTGAGCTCGCTTGTTTATCTAATTACATATAACCATAGGTTTAAGAAAAGAAGTGCAGAGCTTCTTGCTAGATTGGAGCCACCGTTCTTAAAAGTATGCAAGCCTTTAAGAAGATACAGCGGGCAGATACTGATCGAATTTACAAAGTAAATTTGTCGCTCTCTGCTGACGAGGCGTCAGCAGTCATAGCCAATATGCCTGAGCACCTTATTCCGTACTACTATCCGTAGTCTTCAAAAAGACATCGCAGAATATTGACGCCGGCTCGGTTAATGAAATATAATTAGACAATGGGATTATCAGGAACCTCTTGGGATTATGGCATTGAAGGAGGGGAAAACAATGGCTGAAGGAGAGAAGAAGTTTACTACTGTGTCTATCCCAGCTCCGCTATTTAAGAAAGTCGCAGAGCGGATTAAGGGTACAGGCTTTACCTCAGTGTCAAGCTATGTTACCTACGTGCTGAGGGAGGTCGTCTCCGAGGATGAGGGCGAAGCCGAGCCGTTTACCAAGGAAGACGAGAGGAGAGTCAAGGAAAGGCTGCGGGCACTGGGCTATTTAGATTAAATAAAATTGGAACAAAAGTGCTAGGCATACAAATAGGTCTATTTCTCATAGGGCTAAATATTAGGGCCATCCTCATAATTTTGTTGTAATCAGCCTAGAACTGGAGAGGTAAGTAGTAGCTTAAATGCTGGAACTGAAAGATTTAGAAAATAGGAGCATATACATACTGAGAGAGGCTTATGCTGAGTTTAAGAGACCGGCAGTTCTGTGGAGCACTGGAAAGGATAGCACTGCTACTCTTTGGCTTTGTAGGAAAGCCTTCTTTGGCAAAATCCCATTTCCTGTAATCCACATAGACACTACCTACAAGTTCAAGCAGATGTATGCTTTTAGAGACAATTTAGCCAAGGACTGGGGCATGAATCTGATAATAGCTAGAAATGAGGAGGCGATTGAGAGAGGAGTCTGCCCCAATGATGGGAAATTTGAGTGCTGCAACAAGCTAAAAACAGAAGCCTTAATGAAATGTCTTGAGGAGAACAGATTCGACGCTTTAATTCTAGCCATAAGAAGGGATGAGCACGGGATAAGGGCTAAGGAAAGATATTTCTCACCACGAGACGTTGATTTCAAGTGGAACTACAAGGACCAGCCGTTGGAGATGTGGGACCAATATCAGAGCGTAACCGATGACAAGACCCACACTAGAGTTCATCCCATTCTTCACTGGAGAGAGCTAGATGTGTGGGAATATGTAAGGCAGGAGAAACTTCCCGTGAACCCGATGTACTTTGCCAAGGGTGGTGAAAGGTACCGCAGCCTGGGATGTGAGCCGTGCACTTTCGCTATCAAATCTTATGCCAGGACTATAGATGAGATAATTGAGGAGTTAATGGTTACCAAAATAGCAGAGAGGTCTGGGAGGGCACAGGACAAGGAGAAAGCTTTCACCATGCAAAAGCTAAGAGCACTGGGGTATATGTAAAGGAGGACATATGTCAATAGGTAACCTGTTTCTAATCGGATTTATGGCAGTCGTTATGGAGATGGTGGACTCTGGCTTGGGTATGATGTATGGCACATTATTAAGTCCACTGCTGATACTAATGGGTTATAATCCGAAACTGGTAGTGCCGTCGATACTGATATCGCAGGCAGCTGGTGGCGTAACCGGAGCGATAGGGCACCATATGAGGGGGAATGCTGACTTTGGCGGTTGGACCAAGGCTATGAAGATAAGCATGGCTATTATTGTGCCGGGACTTCTTGCATGTGTCGCCGGGGTGTACTGCGGCAATCTGATTCCGGTTATGTGGATGAAGACTTACATTGGCATATTGGTGATAGTAATGGGTTTCCTATGCCTCTTCCCAATTTATTACACCTTCTCGTGGAAGAATATGTATGTCGTAGGTTTGCTGTCTGGTTTTAACAAGGCTTTTTCAGGCGGGGGATTTGGGCCCGTCACCTCGACAGGCAAGATACTTGGGGGCGTTGACCCAAAGGTATCCATCAGCACAACGACATTGGCTGAGGCGCCTATCTGTATTTTGGGTTTTATCTTGTGGTGGTTAGTCGGGGGCAGTTTGGCGTGGCAATTCCCCGTCGCCCTCTGCGCAGGAGCTCTAATCGGGGGGTATTTGGGGCCGATAATCACCAAAAAATTTAGGAATATGAAAATGCTGAGGTGGATAGTGGGGGCTTTGGCAGTAATAAGTGGTATTTGGTTGCTTGTAGACCTATGCTTGGGTTTGAGGATGGGCCAATAAGGATGGATATAGTTGTAGTAGGTCATGTTGACCACGGCAAGTCCACCTTGATAGGTAGACTCCTCTATGACTCTGACAGTATAACCGAAGGGCGGGTGGAAGAGCTACAAAAACTAGCTGAGGAGTATAAGAGGAGGTTTGAGTTTGCCTATTTCCTCGATTCCTTTGATGATGAGCTAAAGGAAGAGAGGACTATAGATACCACCGGGGTGATGTTCAAGGGCAAAAATTTGTATAGCATAACCGACGTGCCGGGGCATAAGGAGTTTATAAAGAATATGCTCACCGGTGCTTCTCATGCTGATATGGCTGTGTTGGTTGTCGCCGCTGAGGAAGGTATTCAGGAACAGACAGGAAGACATGCCTTTTTGATACATATGCTGGGTATAAAGCAGCTATTTGTGGTAGTAAACAAGATGGATGCTGTCGGTTACAGAGAGGAGGTCTTTCAGAGTATTAAGACTGAGATTGCTCAACTTCTGTCTTCGTTCGGCTATCATAATGTGGAGTTCATTCCTGGTTCAGCCAGAGAGGGAGACAACATTTACAAGAGGTCGGAGCAAATGGGGTGGTACCATGGCCCTACTTTAATAGAAGCACTGGATAGTACAAAGCTAAGTAAAAAGGCTAAGGCACTCAGATTTGTCGTCCAAGACACATATCTGGTTAATTCTGATAAGGTTATCGTAGGGAGAGTCGAATCCGGTGTTCTATATAAGGGTGATAAGGTAATTTTTCATCCCTCTGGGGTTAGTGGAAAAATAGAGGAGATAAAGATATTCCGGGGTGTGATGGAGAAGGCAGAGGCAGGGGATAGTATAGGAATTATTGCCAATTGCGAACCTAAGCGTGGAGATGTTTGTGGGGTGGTACAAAATCCCCCTATACCTGTAGAGGAGTTCTTGGGTGAAGTCGTTTTGTTAGAGGACAGATTGAGGAAGGGAGAGACGGTAGAATTGAGGTGTGGTACTCGAAGGGTAAGCTCGGTGATAAAGGAGATACGAGATAAAATAAACTCAGAGACTGGCGAAGTGATGGATAGATACCCTAATTACATGAGCCAGCATGAAGCAGCCACCATCGTTTTCGCCACCGAACCGTTGGTAGTGGAGAAATTTTCTGAAATCCCCGAGCTAGGCAGGTTTGTCTTGGTGCGGGGTAAGAATATCGGCGCCGGTGTGGTTTTGGAGGCACACAGATGATTTTCGTCTTGGGTATAGATGCCGCCACCTGGACAATTATAAGACCTAACTTGGATAAACTCGAGAGCTTTAAGAGACTCTGTAATATTGGTAAAGGTAAAGAGCTCATTCTTAGAGAGAAGCCAATATCCGCTTCTGTGTGGTGTGGCATGTTCTGCGGCAAGACTCCGCAGGAACACCGACACGAAAGTTATGTCGTCGGTGGGAATGTTGTCAAGCGGGAAGATATAAAAGTAGACTTTGTCTGGGATGTCCTGTGCCGGGAGGGGAAAGAGACAAAGGTATTAAATGTGCCTTTCGTAGTGCCGGCTTATTGCTTCGGAGTAAATTTTAGACCAATAGGTTTTGGACTCCCTACCAATGAAGAGGAATGGCAGGAGGAGCTAGAAAGAATTACTGAAAAGACAAAAGAATTGCTGGCACAAAAGCCGGATTTGCTTATTTGTGTTTATACCCTTTTGGATAGAATTCAGCATTTCCACTGGGGTGAGGATTGTGTTGTGGAATGGTATAGGAAATTAGACGAAAAAATTGGGGAACTCATATTTGGCACAGAGTTTCTAAATAACGAAGCTAATAGTCTACTTATAATCTCTGACCACGGCTTTTGCTCGTTTGGAGAAGCTAAGATACAGACATTGCCTAAAGAGACTGAGTATGGAGCTTTGAAGGGAGACCACGACGAGAATGCCCTGCTGATAACTGTGAATTTAGATTGTGAAATAAGTAAGCCCCAAGATGTGTTTTTTGCCATCAAAAAGCATTTTATTAATAAGTGATTGTTTAGATTAGAGAGAATTTGACATGGTTGGAAGTAGGCTTTGTATTTATGAATTCATTACTAGTATAGGCTTTATTAAAACATATTGGCAAGGTTTATGGTAAATCGAAGGGAAGGACAAGAAAACATGTCTACATATGGTGTTTAGCCTCAAGGATGCTTTATACTGAAGGTGGCAATGATTGTCGGATGTCGCCAAATGAAGGAGAGGAGAGTGAATGAAGACTGGCATAATTCTAGGAACTCGTCCGGAAATAATTAAGATGTCTCCGATAATAAGGGAGTGTGATCGGTTAAGGCTGGATTATTTTATTCTTCACACGGGGCAGCATTATTCCTATAACTTGGACAAGGTATTCTTTGAGCAACTTGGTTTGCCATCGCCAAAATACAACATAGGTGTCGGCTCTGGAACTCATGCCGAGGAAACTGGGAAAATGCTCATCGGTATAGAGAAGGTCCTGTTAAAGGAAAAGCCAGATGTCGTTTTGGTTGAAGGCGACACGAATACGATTCTTGCTGGTGCCCTAGTAGCCTCGAAGCTACATGTAAAAATCGGACATGTCGAGGCGGGCTTAAGGAGTTACGATAGGCAGATGCCGGAGGAAATCAATCGAACTCTAGCCGACCATTGCTCTGATTATCTATTTACTCCAACGGAGAAGGCAAAAGCAATCCTCCTCGGTGAGGGCATCCCTGAAGAGAAGATATTTGTAACCGGCAATACCATAGTTGATGCTGTCTACCAGAATCTAGATATAGCTGAGAAAGAAGTAAATGCGCTTGATAATTTGCATCTTAACTCGAAGGGATACTTTCTGGTAACTATTCATCGTCAGGAGAATGTGGATAACTCAGCAAAGTTCGTTTCCATCCTAGAGGGGCTGGATAGAGTAGCTACCGAGTTTGCCTTGCCAGTAATTTATCCAATTCACCCCCGTTCCAAAAAGATGATGGCGCATTTTAACCTTGAAGCTAAAAACTTAAAATTTGTTGAACCTTTAGATTTTCTCTCTTTTCTCCAGCTTGAGAGCAAAGCCAAACTTATTCTTACTGACTCTGGAGGTGTCCAGGAAGAGGCTTGTATCCTCAGAGTTCCCTGTGTTACTCTACGGGACAATACGGAGAGGCCGGAGACAATTGAGGTTGGTGCCAATATCTTGGCGGGTGCATCTTTAGATAAAATACTTGATTGTGTCGAGATTATGCTTAACCGCAAAAGCGAATGGGCAAATCCATTTGGTGATGGCAAAGCTAGCGAAAGAATAGTAAAAATTATAACAGGAGATTAGCTATGGCTAAGATATTGGTTACTGGTGGACAAGGATTTATCGGCTCAAACCTTGTCCCTGAGCTAAAAAAACGAGGACATGATGTCTGGTTGTGCGACTTAGGTCATTCAGAGGACCCAAATTATATTCGTTGTGACGTTATCAAATACCGCCAGCTTGAGAGAATATTTGACCAACACAACTTTGATTATGTCTATCATCTGGCGGCAGAATATGGACGTTGGAACGGCGAGGACTATTATGAGAATTTGTGGCTTACCAATGTGATAGGCACTAAGAATATGCTTCGAGTTCAGGAACAGAAGAGGTTCCGCATGATATTCTTTTCCAGTGCCGAGGTCTACGGTGATTATGATGGGATAATGAGTGAAGACGTGATGGACAAGATCCCCATAAAGCAGATGAACGACTACGCTATCACTAAATGGGTAGGAGAGCTGCAGTGTTTGAATTCTCAAGCCATGTTCGGCACAGAGACTGTCAGAGTCAGACCGGTTAATGCTTACGGGCCACACGAGCATTATAGCCCCTACCGCGGTGTAATCCCGGCTTTCATCTATAAAGCTCTGCATGATGAGCCATACACGGTTTATTTGGGACACAAGCGTATTTTCGATTATGTAGAAGATACTTGCCGCACATTTGCTAACGTTGTAGATAACTTTGTACCCGGTGAAGTTTATAACATCGGTGGCAAGGAGGAGTGGGAACACGATATTAAGTATGTTTCCGACTTGATATTAAGAAATCTGGGCAAAGCTGATGCCAGAGTTACCTACAAGGAAGCAGAACCGTTTACCACACGCTTTAAGCACATGGACTTCTCCAAATCCAGGAGAGACCTGCAACACAATCCGGTAGTGCCCATTGAAGCGGGTATTCCTCGTACTATTGAATGGATGAAAAGGGTTTACGGGGTCAAGAGGTAAAAGAAATCAGTGAGAATTCTTATTGTCCAAGAGAGCGATTGGCTCAAAAGAGGCCCACACCAGCAACACCAGCTAGCTGATAAACTTTCTCTCCGAGGACACCAGATACGTGTGATAGATTACGATGTCCTGTGGAGGGAGCAGGATAAGAGAGGACTTTATTCCAGACGCGAAGTATTTGAAAATGTATGGAAAATAAACCCAGCGGCAAAGGCTACCGTAATTCGGCCGGGTATAATCAAAATCCCCATCCTTGTCTATATTTCCCTTATCTTCACCCACGGCAAGGAGATCGACAGGCAAATCAAAGAATTTAGACCTGATGTAATTGTCGGCTTAGGTATACTTAACAATTACCTCGCCTTGATAAAGGCAAAAAAAAACAATATACCCTTCATATATTATTGGATAGATGTTTTGCACCGACTTATACCCTCTGACTCTTTACAGTTCATCGGTAAGATAATGGAACAAAAAACGCTAAGGGAGGCAGACAGGACGCTGACAATTAATGACGAGCTTAAAGACTATGTTATCGCAGCCGGTGCTCCAGCCAAAAATACCCGCGTAATCAAAGCTGGCATAGATGTCGAAAAGTTTAAACCATCAGCTAGCATTGGCAGTTTAAGAAAACAATATGGACTTGAGGAAAGTGACATTGTGTTGTTTTTTATGGGCTGGCTCTATCATTTTTCCGGCTTAAAAGAAGTGGCTCGGGGGTTAGCAAAAGAAACTAACAAAAGCCTGAAATTGCTCATAGTCGGCGAAGGCGATGCCTTTGAAGAACTTAAGCAAATACGAGACGAACATAACCTGCAAGACAGGCTCATCTTAACCGGGCAGAAGCCGTATACAGATATGCCAGCTTTCATCTCTGCGTCTGATATATGTCTATTGCCAGCATATCCTTGGGAGAAAGTAATGCAGGATATAGTACCAATCAAGGTATATGAATATATGGCAATGAGCAAACCAGTCATCTCCACCAAGCTATCTGGAGTAATGAGGGAATTTGCTGAAGATAATGGCGTTATCTATGTTGATGAACCTGCGGATGTTATCGATAAAGCCAAAAGCCTTGTCAGTGATGGTAGAATGGGAAAACTTGGCGCTAAAGCTAGGAAGTTCGTCGAGAGATATAGCTGGGATAGTGTAACTGACGAATTCGAAAAAGTTCTAGAGGAGGTTGTGAGGAGTTAAATGTTCTAAGTTAGAAAAGTCAACGTGATACATTGAATAGTGAAAAACGAAGCTTGGCATAAGATCGAAATTTGATTAACATAATTTACGATATTTCAAGTGAAGAGCTGTTTTTAATAGATTTAAGTATATGAATCAAACTGTAGGCTTTGGTTTTCGTGTGACCTCACCCCCATAAATTAGTCCATGTATAATTAGAGTCTTCCGGTGAGAAAGAAGGAGGACTCGATATGACCGGTCGCAAGAGGTACACTGAAGAACAGATCATCGGCATTCTGAAAGAAGGGG
>Ga0233423_10000071_pt1 | contig 60278 bp, 51 predicted proteins | sample Watercolumn_Mata_FD_180713 | JGI IMG/M metagenome (GOLD analysis project Ga0233423, IMG submission 180713) | Freshwater microbial communities from Lake Matano, South Sulawesi, Indonesia - Watercolumn_Matano_2014_112_MG | ecosystem: Environmental > Aquatic > Freshwater > Lake | place: Indonesia... | reverse complement strand
CTGTAAAGGGTAAAAACGCGTTGGGGGATTCTTCTATAGGAACCGCCAATATAGTAAGTATCTGCAAGAATACTAAAGAAAAATTTTGTTTCATGTTTGATCGGGGGAAACTTTCACTATCTGCCCTCTATACGTACCCGGTCAAAAAGAAAACGGTTGTTGATATGAGGTTCAAACATATATTTCCCAGAAGCTAGACAACATGAATGCTTAAATCAAACTCCCGGTAGATTAACCCCTCCTGACTTGGCATAAGGCAGAGCATCTCCGACTCCCAGGTTTCCCGGGAAACCTTACGCTTGGCCGAGATGGCGTCCTCCACCGGATAAAAGCCGTCGGCGTGCCGTGCCCGGCCCTGGCAGTCCTCCCAGAGTTCGCAAATCTCGCAGTCCCGGCCCTCACAGCGTTCCAGCACATCCATAACACACCACTTAAAGATGCGATAACCGCTCTGGGCCGCACCGGTGATGACCTTGTTCATCAAGCCGTACGCCCTGTGCATCGTCGAGTAAATATGGGTGCTGGCCCGGATACCCCTGGCCGACTTGGGGATCAGCAGGGCGGCCTCGAAAATCCGGTCTTCAAACTCATCAATCTCATCCAACCGCAGTTTCTGGGGATGGGGCCCCCTGACACTCTTGGTGGAGGCCGTGAGGATTTGGATGTTGGAGCCGTTCGTCAAGTGGGACCGGGTGCGCAGTGCCTCCCCGTCCACCAGGTGCTGGAAAGGTGGGGTGACGAGGGACAGAATGTGCTCGTACATTCTCAAGGATTGCTCCGCGGAGCCGCCCAAAATTTTAGTCTCACATTTGGCCTTAAACAAGGAGTCCAACCAAGTGGACAAGGCGCCGTTAAAGGTTTTACCGCCACTTCGGTTGGCCCAGCAAATACAGTCCTGGACATCCTCAAAGAAAGAGGCCACGACATACTCCGCCGGCGGGGTGTGTTCGGGGCAGACCTTGGCCCGGGGAATTCGCACCCCCCAGAAGACCTGAATAAAATTCAAGAGTTCCTCAGCATCGGCGAACCCCTCAGCTTGGTGATATGAAACCCACTGGGCAAGGTCTTTGGAAATCGATGCGACAGAACTGGCTGGAACGGCCGCAGCCTTCATACCTTGCCTCCTGTCTTGCCGGCATGGTGAAAATCAAAGTGTCGGGGAATTGTCATTTTGTCGGCCATAAAAAGTGAAGCTGGTTTCAGTCTAACTGCGCCCGTTCCATAAAAGCTCCGCGCCGTTTAAGGACCATGAGATTCCGCCGTTGAAAGAACATTCGCATGTTAGCAACCAGTGTGCCAAAGCCATCAGAATGCTCCACCCGGCCCCGAAAAGCGTCTCTCGAATACGCCCCACCTATGGGGTAAATACAAGCGTTTTGGGGGCGAAGGTAATGGGTAGGGTAGGGTCGTGTTCGTCAACGTACAGGGCTTACACGACCCCGGCAAACGCAGAGATGATAAGGATTTACTCATATTTTTCATGTTTTTCGGAAACGGTGGGACGTAGGTGGCACCTATGTGGGTGATACCGTCCCTACACCCAGATTTTTGGTGGACAGGTGGGGATTCTACAATTTTGCAAGAAACGATAGACATAATTGTAACTGGCTGGTTTGACATATTTTTTGTGCTCGGCGGATTACAAGCCTTGAATGGGCTCGCCAGCATCCCTGGCTTCCAGAAGCAAAGCTGTGTACCGTTTTCGGAAAATAGGATCGGTGAACGGGTTGCCCTCTTCTATTTGGATCCGCCGGGGAATAACTGTCATCAAACCCGTGCTTTGGAACAGGGCGACAAGTCTGGTAGTAGTCTCGAGGGCCAGGCGCAGGAAACCAAGCTTCACCCCCTCCTGCCGGGCTGTAGAGAAGTTCCGCAAGGCCTTGCGCCGGAGTTCCTCCAGTAGCCTGATCTCCCGGCCCAGGGTGCCCTCCGAATCAAAGTTCCGTACCAGCGCCTGGGTAAGCCTGCCAGCATCAGCGAGATCCTTGTAAACCTGTTTTCGGGAGATCCCAAAATAAGTCGCAAGGTCAGTGACTTTCATGCCGCTAAGGAACAGATCCTGCGTTTTCCAGATCCGGTCCTGCCTTTTTGGACTGATGGCTGGCAGGGGGGCGTTGGGGTCAACCGGACCGCCAGGTTTGAAAGGTACAATGTTGCTACCATCATTTTTCATAGGGGTAACACTCCTTTATGTGTGTCTTATTACTTTAGCCTTATCATCTATGGCCCAGGGGCCGTTTTCAAGGGTGGCGAGCCCCCCCTGAAAGAGAACCTCTCCTATTCACAAAAGGGGCTGCGCAGGGCCCTGGGCACAATGAGCCGGTCGCCGGACGGCTCGTAGCCGCAGATGCGCTCAAGCATGTCAAAATTTTAAACCCCGCGCCTTTTGTTTTCAGCCCATCGCGGGTTTTCAAAAGTGAGTGGTCTGGCGATCTGCTCAACCGGCCGCTGGTGGACCTGGGCCTCAATCGGGAAAAGTGTGGCTCGTGATCAATGTTCTGGGTAAGCATGTGATGCCTCTTCTTGAGCGAAAGCCCCTCTGCAAGGCATTGCGCAGCCGAACCGCCCCCGCCCCCGCTTTAAACACTTTCCCCACCCTTGCCGGGGGTTCGGTCCAAGGTTTGCCTCAAAGTTTGAGCAGTCAGCGCAGGTGAGTACGTGCTCATAGGGGGCTGGGGACGCTGAAGGCTGGATCTGGGGGACCCGTTCATGGTTTTGTCTGAGTGGCACTTCCCCGCGGCGAAATTCTTCGCAGGCCAGACTACCCACCACCAAGTGCTCCATCCGGTAATGGCACCACGCGCCCCAGCCGGGATAATGGGTCCAGGGGTTCGGCGCATACCAAGGGCAGGGCTCGCAAGACGGCGGGGGGGACGCAGGGGCCGGTTTGCTCAGGTATGTCAGAACATGCAGCTTGTGCGCCTTCATCACCTCAAGCAATAGCCGCACCATGTCCGGGCCCGGTTTGCCGGAGCCGTGGTACTTTGCCTTGATGTTCTCCCCCGTCACCGTGAACCGATAACCCAAGTGGGCCAGAGTTCGCACCGCGTCAATGCCGGGATTTTGGTTCATAGCTCAAATTCCTCCACATCACCGTTCCCAGAGGTAGGCAAAGTAGCGTGGGAACCGTGTGTATCGTGGGAACCTGTATGGTTATTGCCTTTCCTGTCCCACGGTTCTTTTTCGGTATCGTGGGAAGGCCCTTCAGTACCGTGGGAAAACTCTGTACCGTGGGAAGAAAACCCTTGTGTTTCCTTATTTTTCACAGTTCCCACGGTTCCCACGGTAGATTCCCTACCCTGCGCAACCCGCCGGAGCACCACTTCGCGACCTTTGTTTTTCCCCCACCCGATTTCGACATGTATGCCGACCGCTCGCAGGAATGTCGCCGCTCGCTTGAGTCGACCAGATAACTTGTTAGGGGCTTTCGGCCATACTTTGCTTTTTTGGGTAGTTTCTGAGATATGTTCTTTAAGGACTTCGTGAAGTTCTGAGGGTGTCCCGAGCCATTCCTCCCGGTCTGCCATATGCGCCCGCACCGCTGTGGCCACCACGTCAGCTTCAAGGGATAATTCAACGGCCTCTTGCCGATTACCGGCGTAGGCGCCCATGAAGGAACCGGGGGGCCATGGGAGCGCAGGCTCGCAGGCCACAACCCAGATGGCAAAATCCGCCATTCGGGGCAAGGCCGGGAGTTCAACGCTACTCTGGTTCCGCAGGCCCATGCTCACCGCATCCAACAGCGCCCCCAGAATTCGGGGCCACACCTTTTCAAAGTCAGCCCAAAACTTCTTTTCGGATTGCCGGTTCTCCTTGGGGATTTGAAGGAGATTAAAAATTAAAGCTCTGTCCGCCAAATCTGCGCGCTCTGTGAGAGAATCAATGCCATTTAGGAGGACAGGGCGCATGGCGTCCAGAATAAATTCCTCGCCGTTGGTGTAAAGCTCCCGGTTTGAGATGCCTCCGCCGGTTGACAGCCGACAAAAGCTATCCGACAACCAGGGTGGTATCCCCGAGAGATTGTCGAAGACCAACATCCAGGAATTGGTAGCGCTGATCATTAAGTCTCTTTCCTCCCGCGGAGCAGAGCGCAAAGGGGAGGTGTTCGGGTCCACCAGGGAACGGTTGACGCGGGCCGCGGTGGACTTTGCTGATCCTTGTTCCCCAGTTAGCACCATAATCGGGTAGGGACCTCGGGGTCTCATGGCCGCCAACTGGTAGGCCACCATGAGGCGGAAATCTTGAACTGTAGCGACATTCACGAAAGGGCGTAATTCATTGATGTTGCCGCCCCTCTCGGGGTAAGGAAGGGGTAACATACTCCTGGGCCTCCGGAAACAAACCGGTGCGTCGGCCACTACTTCCCAGCCGGCGTTGGTGACCTTCACCGCCTCCCATTGTTCATTGCCCAAGTCAAGGTAGATAGCGCCCTCAGACTCTGCAAGGCGCACCCACACGCGTTGCTCAGGACCGCCAAACAATGCTTTGGCCTCGAGAAGCTTTATAGTAGAAGAAAATATTTCACTCTGCGGGGCTTTACCCTGAAGCTTATAAAATCCGTGCAGTAACCATTTTTTGAAGCCGCCGCCCCTTACGGCCCACGTCTCCAAATGGCCATTGACCGGTATCCTGGCAAAACTCTCATCATCGGAGGTATGAAACAGTTCAGCCGCCGCCGCGATGCTGAGGAGGATTTCCTGTTGGGTCGGCTCCTCATCCCCATCGCCACTTTTGGCTCCCTTGGCTGCGATCGTCTTAGTACCGGGAGCCGGAGCGGTTGCCGGGTCAAATTCAGAGGCTGCCTCCACCAGGGCCTGAAGTTGCTCCACAGTTCCTCCAGCGTCAAGCCAGTCTGAGATATCACCTTTTTCTGGCAGCTTTGGGAGTTCTACAATCTTGATGCTGGCGGCAATGCCATGGAGACTCCGGGCGACTTTTTGGGCATGGGCGCGCCCGGGATCGTCATGGTCGGGGAGGATGACAACCGCTCTCCCTTGCAGGTTGCTGTTGTATTCCGGTCTCCACGTGCCGGCGCCCATAGGATTGCAGGTGGCCGTCAGACCCAAGGCCCGGAGCCGGTCAACATCCTTCTCCCCTTCTCCCAAGTGCACCTGGACTGCCGGGTCCGCCGCCAGGAGTTCCGGGAGTCTGTACAAGACAAGCTGTGCAGCCGGGGCGTTCTTCACTGTGGCCATGGTGGCCGGCCCCTTTCTGCCCACAGGGTACCAATTTGCTGAATTACCAAAACATTGATACTCTCCGGCCCTTAGTCCCCAGATAAACCCACCGCCGGGTATGGGCCGCCTCTGACTGAAGGTTTTGCTGCCGTCAGGGTTGCGGAACCTGCACACCTCAAAAAGGAGGGTGCCCGTCGCGTCTTTGTAACCGTAGGTGGCTACCAGCTCCTTTTTACGCGGTGGGGTGCGTCCACTCCCATTGCCGGAAGGCCAAAGCCCCTTTTCCTTCAAGGCGCTTAACACCCGGTCCTGGGGGCAACCACCATGGCAATACACCAGGATTTTGCCATCCCTTTCGCTTACCGATAGGCTCGGGGTGGAGTCCACATGCGCTGGACAGTGCACATGGCCGTTTGGTCTGTGGCAGGCACAGGAAGGATGTTCGCACTGTAAGGCCTGACGGATGCTTTCAACGGTGATCATGTCCACCCCCAAACTGCCCAGCAAGGAGGCCGGGACGCAACTCCCTCACCTTTGGACTTTAGTCGATCCCCGATATTGGTCAGCCCAACTGACTTGCAGATGTCGCCGGGATACTTCAGCACGTAGTGCCTTCCCTCGCCCCCGTTAAGCGGATCCACATCCACCGCCAGCAGGCTTTTCCCGGATCCGGTGATAATGGCCAAGTTGGCCTGGGGATATTTTTCCACCTACCCATGATTACTTCCGGGTCTGTGGTAGCGTTATTCCTGCCTTTAGGGACCAGTTTCACCAGTGGATGCTTGCCTGGTTTGCTACAATCCGGCTTCCCCCAGGCGCAGCCTCCGTTCTCCGGCCACCAGATGGAGAATACGAGCCATCCGAGGCCTGCATACTTCAAAGCATCTTCAAGGAGGGTCATTCTCCAAGTAGCACTCTATGATTGTTGTCTCGAATACCGTTATTTCGCTGAAACGACGTTAAATTGGTGCAGTTGCGATTTTCCGGCTCTCCATGAATCTGATGACGTCTTCGAAGGAGTAACGAACAGATCGCCCCATCTTAATATAAGGCAGACCACGCCCCCGATGCCTGTCGTTCCGCAGGGTTTGCAGTCCCCTGCCCGTAATTCTGGCGACCTCCTTCTCATCGATGTAACGCTGTTGCTGATGCTGCATTGGGCACCCCCCGAACTGAGGTAATAAAAACAAAATTGGGCTATGCACTTGACTACCGTTACCACTATATGTAGTATTCCCCCATATGAAGGAATTTCCAAAGACCGTGCAGGAATTTGAAGAAAAGTTTGCCTCAGAGCAAGCCTGCATTGATTATCTTTTCCGAATAAGGTGGCCCGAAGGTTTTCATTGCCCACGATGTGGATTCGAGAAATTTTGGGCTATGAAACGGGGGTTGTATAGATGTACCCATTGTGATCTTCAAACCTCCGTTATCGCAGGGACTATCTTTCAGGATACCAGAAAACCGTTGAAGCTTTGGTTTCAAGCGATGTGGTACATAATCAACCAAAAGCCCGGAGTTAGCGCCTTGGGGCTGCAACGTGTTTTGGGGCTTGGTAGTTACCGTACTGCTTGGACCTGGTTGCATAAATTGCGTTGTGCTATGGTTCGCCCTGGTCGGGATCGCCTCAGTGGTGCGGTAGAAGTGGATGAAACCTATATTGGCGGAAGTAAACCGGGCAAGCGAGGCCGTGGCGCCGCCGGAAAGATTTTGGTACTGGTCGCGGCCCAAGAGGACGGAAAACAGATTGGTCGTATCAGGCTGCATCGCATTTCCGATGCTTCTGCAGATAGCCTGGGCACAGCGGTTCAAGAAATGGTGGCGCCAGGCAGTATAGTTCGCACCGATGATTGGTCCGGTTATCGTGGCTTGGTTACTCTTGGATATACCCATGATGTTATCCGTCAGGATACTTTTTTAGGTGAGAACCTTCTGCCGTTGGCCAACCGAGTTATTTCATTGCTAAAACGCTGGCTTCTGGGAACTCATCAAGGGGGCGTTCAAGCATCGCATCTCGATTACTACCTGGATGAATTCACCTTCAGGTTTAATCGCCGAACCTCACGATCGCGAGGGAAACTTTTTTATCGCTTGGTCCAACAAGCCGTCTCACTTGATCCGGTTATGGCCAGTGAAATCATAGGTGGAACAAAACACAACATATAGTATGTACGAGAGTTAATGGCATAGCCCAAAAACAAAAAACGCTATCCTTGAGGGATAGCGTAAAATGAACACCCAACTTTGGGTAGAAAGAATATTCCTGAGAAAAATAAAGAATTTTTCTCAGAAAAATATAGAATTTTTCATAGGAAAATTCTTACCCTCATGGGAACCTGAGGTCTCTCCAGCCGCCATGTGTCAACTCTTCGTACCGGCTATAATGTTGTTTTGCCTTCATAATTGCTGATTCTGAATCACTGTCATCTGGAAAAGTTTTAGCGGCTATTTCTCTCCAAGTTATTTTATGATTACTTTTCTTTAAGTCGCCTACCTCTATGATTTTGTCAAAATTCACCTTATTTACTTTGATTCTTTCAGGAAGCCTTTGTAAATAATCATTTTTCCAATAAAAATCAATCTGATCTATAACTGATTTTTTCAATGCATCAATTGAATTTACTTTGGTAAAATCGATTTCCATTAAAATAATGTCTCGAGGGACATCTTGACTTCCATATTTGGTATAAATTTTCACGGGCTTCTGGTCATGAGTTGAATAAAAAATAGCTTGGGTCAATCCGGGTGATTCTGCTTCATAATTTATTTTAGTTACTTTTTCAAAAGTTTTGTTAGGGTCCCAAAAAAATGGCACACTGAGTTCAAATAATCTGTAATATTTCTTTATCTTTTCATCGAGGGTGGCTTCAATACTGTCAATGTTCTGATCTGATTTATCCTGAACTTTTCCCTCAAGTTCCATTATATCATTGTAGGCCCTAATATACTCCGGGTCCCTCCTCATAAATTCCCACCGGTACTTCAACCAAAACTTCTTAGCTTCTTTAAGTGACGAGGAATTGCTGCCTATTTTTGATGTCATAATCATACCCACCGTAAAGTCTCATATTTTTTCAGGAGAAAGATATGGTTTTAGCCTTGTCAAACATGGTTCTTGAAGGTTCTCGGTCGTTTTGATGATCCACTGTTTTTATATCCAAGCAAATCTAAATATGGTAGTCAGGTCATCTCCGGCAACTCCGAATCAAGTCCACAGATTACTTAAGCCCTGGGTTTTCTCCGAGGTTTTTTCCTGGGAACAGATTTTCTCGGTTGCCGCTCACCCGGCGGGGATTTTTCCTTGAGAGTTTTGGCGCTCTTGGGAGGCGGCTTTATGGGTTTAACCGGAGCGGGAGCCTCATCGGTTGGCGCTTTGGTCAGCCCCAGGAAAACGTCAAGGGCCAGGGGCGCGGCCTTGAGATAGAAGGATTCCAGGGCTTCCAAAAACGGGGCCTTACCTCGCCAAAAGGGAAAACTGCCCAATCTCCTGGGTAAGGCGGCGGTAACTTCCGGGAGGCGGACCTCGCCGAACAGGTTGCCGGGAAAACCCTCCCCGTCCCAAAAAGCCGTGGCTTCCAAAGGTGGCTCATCAGGGAGGGGTTCCGAAACCCCAGCCCGTTCCGGCTCCGGAAAAACGGAGGCGGCAGGAGGGCTATAGCCCAACAGTTCGAAGAGTTCTTCCCGGGCGAGCCCCCGCAGTTTAAAGAGGAGAAAGGGGTCCCGGTCGAATTCCTCCGCCAGGAGGTAAAAGACCGCGGCCGTGTGCTTGCAGGGGTTGGACCAATCGGGACAGGAGCAATCGGTTTCCAGGTCCTTCAATTTGTGGGGGAAGAGGGACACTTTGGCGTTGAGGAAAACTTCCTCAATATCTTCCGGCATCTCGCCCGCAAGCAGCTTGGCCAGGGTAATGAACCGGTCCGCCAGGGCCGCGGCGACGTGGAGCCATTGGGCCCGGGATAATGGCCGGAACCGCACCTCCACCTCGTAGGGACGAGAACGGGAACCCTGGACCGCAGCTCTTACCGCGCCTGGCTCAATCTCGATGTCCATGACCTGGCCCTTGCGGGCGTAGGTGCGTCCCCGGTTCAGGCGTTCGCCGATATCAAAGCTTTCCAGCACCCTGATCCAGCGTTGCCCCCACCAACTGGTGGCGAAGGCGCCCCTCCGGGATTGGGCCTTGATGCCCCCCTTCACTTCCCGGGCCGGCTTCGGAGGATAATAGCGCCACCAACCCATTTCAGGTCTCCAGGGCTTCCCGGCGCAAGGCCATCAGGTCTTTCAATTCCGCGGTAGACAGCTCCGTCAGCCAGCCTTCCCCGGTGCCTACTACCTGCTCGGCCACTGCTTTTTTGCGCTCGATCATCTCATCGATCTTTTCCTCCAGGGTGCCCAGGCAGAGAAATTTGTGCACCTGGACGTCTCTGGTCTGGCCGATGCGATAGGCCCGGTCGGTGGCCTGGTTTTCCACCGCGGGATTCCACCAGCGGTCAAAGTGGAAGACATGGTTGGCGCCGGTGAGATTCAGGCCGGTGCCCCCGGCCTTCAGGGACAGGATGAACAGGGGCAGGCGGCTGCCGTCGGCCTGGAAGCGTTCCACCAGGTCATCCCGCTGTTTCTTGGGGGTCCCGCCGTGCAGGAAGAGCACTTCCCGGCCAAAAGTTTCCTGCAGGTGGCGCTGTAGAATCTTGCCCATCTCGGCAAACTGAGTAAAAATCAGGGCCCGGTCTTTGATCTGGAGGAGTTCTTCCACCATCTCCGTCAGGCGGGCCAGCTTGCCGGAGCGGCCCGGAACCGGGGAATTGTCCCCCAGGAACTGGGCGGGGTGGTTGCAGACCTGCTTGAGTTTGGAGAGGACCCCCAGGATCACCCCCCTGCGCTGGATGCCGTCGGCCCCTTCCAGGGCCCGGGCCGCCTCTTCCACCACCGCGGCATACAACGAAGCCTGCTCTTTGGTGAGATTGCAAAAGACCTTCATTTCGTTTTTTTCCGGCAGATCGGCAATGACCTTGGGGTCGGTCTTGAGCCGGCGCAGGATAAACGGCCCGGTCAGGCGTTGCAAGCGTTGGGCCGCCTCGGGGTCCCGGTTGGCCTGGATGGGGATGAAAAAGGACCGCTTGAAAGCGGTCTGGGACCCCAGGAAGCCGGGGTTAAGAAACTCCATGATAGACCACAGGTCGCCCACGTTGTTTTCCACCGGCGTGCCGGTGAGAGCCAGGCGGTACCCCGCCGGCAAGGCTCGGGCCGCCCTGGCCTGCCTGGTCTCCGGATTTTTGATGTTTTGCGCCTCATCCAGGATCACCCCGGACCAGGGAATTTCCTTGAGGAGCTCGAAGTCCCGGTGCAGCAGGGCGTAACTGGAGATGACCATGGCGTATTTCTTCACCTGTCTGGCCAGGGCCTTACCCCGGGAGCGGGTGACGCCATGGTGTACCAACACCGGCAAATCGGGCGTAAAGCGCACCGCTTCCTTCTGCCAGTTGCCCACCACAGAGGTGGGGCAGACCAGCAGGACCGGCTCCGGGTGACCGGCTTGCCGTTCCCGGGCTATCAGGGCCAGGGTCTGCACGGTCTTTCCGAGCCCCATGTCGTCGGCCAGGCAGGCCCCCAGGCCCCACTGCTTCAAAAAATTCAGCCAGGAATAGCCCCGGACCTGGTAAGGGCGCAGGATTCCGTGAAAATTGTTTGGCGGGGGTAATTCGGCAAACGCGGCCTGGTCTTGCAGTTGCGCCAGCAGTTCGCCGATCCAGCCCTCGGCAGACAGGCCGGCAAAGGGGAGTCCGGCCGGGGTTTGGGCTCCGCCCAAAGCCAGTTGCAGCGCCTCCCGGGCGGTGATCCCGGCATCGGCCCGTTTCCGCCAGAGGTCAAGGGCCGCCTGAATCTCCTCGGCATTCAACTGCACCCATTGGCCCCGCACCTTGACCAGGGGGGATTTCCGCTCTGCCAGCTCCTGGAGTTCGGCCAAGGAAAGGTCCTCGTCGCCCAAGGCCAGCTGCCAGTCGAAGCGCACGATCTGGTCCAGGTTTATTCCGGAGCCCCCCGCCATCTTGGGGGACTTGACCTGGGCCCGGGCCGACAGGCGCATCTTGGCGCCCCGGCCGCTCCACCAGGCGGGCAGCATCACTCCGAAGCCGGCCTGTTCCAGCAACAAGGCCTTTTCGGTGAGAAAGGCAAAGGCGCTGCGGGTATCCAAGGGGTGGCCGTCCGGCAGGGAGGTCCTGAGGCCGGCCTCTAAGTCGGGGCAAAGGCGGGCACTCTGGCCCAGCGACACCAACAGGTACTCCTTGGCGTGAAACTCGCGGAGCAAGGCAGCGGTCGACTTTTTAGGATTCCAGGCTTCCCTGACGGGAATCAGGAGGCTGGGGTCAGCCGTGGCCTGGAGCAGATAGCGGACAAACCAGTGCTCTTCGCCGGGCGCAGCCGGGGCTTCCTCCTCCGGTTCCTCCAGGCGGAAGCAGAGGCGGAACGGCGTGGCCGCGGTAACAGAAACTGGACGCCGCCACTGCTGGATTTGCTGGTGCAGCCGGGCCAGGCCGGGGTCTCCTGCCATGAGCCCGTCCGGGGCTTGCAAAGCGTGCAGCCACTGATCATGGAGGCTGTCAAATCCGGAAGCCTTACTGGCGGGGCGGCCCCGCCGGATTGGGGCCGGCTCCATGGCGGTCGGGCCGGGCAACCGGACCAGCTGATCCACCATCCGGCCCAGAAAGTAGTTGAGCACCTCGGTGGCGGGGGGCCAGGGGGGAGAGGCGGCATCCGGGGTCAGGGCCCGGCACACCTGGGGCATAATCGCGGCCAGTCTGGTGGCCACACCGCTGTCGTTACCGGATACAACCGGTTCCCAGCGGGCGTAGTATGTCTCCCGGATTTCCGTGAGGCCGGGGAGAAACCGCTGCCTGGCCGCCAGCGACCCGGCAAAGCGCAGGACGGTGGCCCAAAAACGCAAATCTTTCCCGATAATGACGCCGGGAGCCAGGACCTCTTGGTTCATGCAGGCACAGAGCAAATCGACTTCTGCCGGCGGCGGCAAGGCCAACGTGGTCACCTGCCACGGGGATATGGCAACCGATTTAAGGGAGGCTGAAGATTCGGAAATCAGCGGACTGGAGGCCAAGGGGCGATTCTTGTGGGTGGGGAGCCAGGCAACTGCGGTCTCACTGGCGAGGCCCTTCAGCAACTGGCCCAAGTCGGCCTCCTGGAGCGCCTTTGATAAATGTTCCTTGCCAGCGTCGTAAGGGAGTAGCGGGGGTTTGGCGGCCTTTAACCTGCCTTTGCTCCCGCGGTGGACGAGAGGTTTCGGGGGAGCAGGAATTTCTCCCCACACAAACAAGCGGTTCTCATAAAACGCGGCGTGCAGGATAAGCATGGGCAGGTCAGGGGGGTTCCTTCAGGAAAATCATACCGGGAATGGCGGAAAAAAACAATTTCCGATGTGGAGTTATTTGCAGGAGATGGGGCCTTCAGCCTCGCTCTGGGGAGAGAATGTCTGTCGAGCGAGCTTAGCCGTAGCCTTGGATTAGAATATCCTCTACTCGCCGATAAAACTTCCCCTTCTCTTTATTTTCCCTGCAAAATTCGGTTTATTTCGGCTACAAAAGCCCGGCCTTCTTCCACGGTCAGATTGGCAGTGGGTTCGATAATTTCTTCAAAGATGCCGTAGTCGGCGGTTTCCCGCACCCGGCGGGCATTGAGAAACATCCGATGGAATTTGGGGTCCAGGCACCCGGTCTTGGCGAAATGACGGCCCAGCATGGAAGCCACCGCCGAATGTTTCACCACCTCGATGTTACGAGCTTTGAGAAGAGCCTGGGCCGCATAGAACATGGCATAGTAAGCCTTACCCGCGGCATCAGGGAAGTCGCCCCCGGCCCGAAGTTTTTCCGCCACCTCTAAGGCATGGTGTGCCTTGGTCATTAAGGCTTCAACCTCCGGGGTCAGGTTCACAGGGCGATGCCCTCCTGGGCCACTTTCCGGTAAAAGGAAAAGCCTTTCTCCCGATAAGCTGCGAAGTTGTCGGCATCAAAGACCTTGAGGGCGATGATGGGGGAAAAGTCGTGGTCCCACATCACCTGGTATGCCGACTCATGCAAAGCCGCCTCCAACTCCGGGGTGCAGCCCTGGACGATCACCGCCACGTCCAAATCGGAATCGGGACCGGCCTGGCCCCAGGCTCGGGAGCCAAAGACGATCACAGCCTGGAGGCGATCCCCTCCCGCTTCCCGCATGCGCCCCTTTAATTCTTCAACAATATCCCGTTCAGTCTGATTCAACATGGTTTAGACTCCAAAACCCGGATGAAAAACTCCCGGTCCAACCTTTCTCAATGGCCTTCATATTGGTCAAGAAGGCTTTATTTTCAATGCCGGTGGTCAAGATTGCCCTTCTTTCTTGAGGTCTGCTGATCCGTTAGTGAGTTGTTCAATGAGGTTCCCTGCAATATTAGCGGCATTTCTGAGGGCCTCATCCCGCAAATGGGCATAGCGCATCGTCATAGCCGAGCTCTTGTGGGTCAGAAGTTTTTGCAGGGTGTAGAGGTCAACCTGGCCAGAGGAGGCCAACATGGAGGCATAGACATGGCGCAATCCGTGCAGGGCCCGGAAGTCTTGGGGAAGCCCGGCCATCCTCTTGATGCGGTTCACTTGCTTATTAATGTCAACACGACGCCCCCCGTTCCGGCCAGGGAAAACATACGGGCTGTCTGTGCGGGGATGCGAAACTATCAAAGCCCTTGCCGGCTCATTCAACGGGATTTTCTGATCATGGCCACCCTTCGGATCGCGAATATGGATAAAGCCGCGCTCAAAATCGAGGTCCTGCCATTGCAAGCGAAACAACTCGCCTCGCCTCATACCGGTGAAAAGGGCCAGCTTCATGAAATTGGCGGCCTGGACATTGGCATCCTGTTCTATTGCCCCCAGCAGCCGGGCCAGTTGCTCGGGGTTCAGGTCCTCCGTCTTAAGGTTGTTCACCTTGGGCATTTCCAGGTGAAAGGAAAGGGGTTTGCACAGTTGTCGTTTAACTCCAAAATTGATGATGCGCCGGAGAAGCGATAACGTCAGCTTGACTGTCTGGGGAGACTTGCCTTTTAAAAACCGCAAGCGCAAGCGATCGATCTCCAAGGCGGCGAGTTCGTGGGGTTCCTTGTCGCCCCAGAGTGGCCGGATATATCTCTCAAAACGACTCCTATCTTGGGAAATGCCTTTGAGGGTCTTACTGACTCGATATTCGTCCCAGAGCCTCCCAAGGGTCCAGATTTCCTGGGTCTGCCGGGCTGCTTCCCTCTGCTCCTGGTTAGTGGGTTCGTCCCCTTCGATTCTTTGCGTGCGAAGCCTCGCAGCCCTGGCCGGGGTCATGTCATTTTTGAATTGCCGTCCGGCTTTTTCCTCGATAAGTTTACCATGCTTGCGATAAACTATGTAATAAATCCGCTCTGGTCTGCCGTCGGCAGAGGTTCCCTGGATGAAATAAACTCCGGGATATTTTGTCTTAAAACGTTGCTGTTTTGGCATGGATTACTCCACTGAACCAAAGGGATTTGCTGGAAAACCAAAAGGATTTGTCCCCAACATTATCCCCAACATTTTTTATGATTATAAGGGTAAAAAGGGGGAAGTCAACAGAAAAAGTAAATCTGGAAAAGCCCAGTAATCAGTTAGATAAGAGAGGTGATGGTAAAGTAGGGTAAAAATATTCTTATGGTCTCCGGAACCAAAGGTCGGGCGTTCGAGTCGCCCATCGCCCGCCAGTAATCTCAAGGGATTAGGTGAGAACCTAACCCCTTGTCCTTTTTATCCTCAACATTAGGATATCCACCGCATCTCTACCGTCCCACGATAGCTAAAGAGCCCATTTCGGGACACAGACCAGACAACGCCTGTCCAGCTTCCAATTTTCACGCCTAGCACCCATATAAAATAAATAGACATACAATAGCTAAACTTAGGGTCATCTTAATTTCTAATAAATTGAGTGTGTTATCTGTTATTTTTCTGTCTCGTCACCTCTTTAATGCCAAGTATTTTTTGATGAAGCCCTCCTGCCTGGGAAAGTGAGCTATTTAGCCCTTCTGGAGAGAACCTGGGCGATTTTTTCTATGACGGTTTTAGGGGCAAAAGGCTTAACAATAAAGCTATCAGCTCCTGTTTGCATGGCCTTGAGCACCATATCATAATCCCCTTCTCCTGATACTACGATCACTGGAAGTTCTCTATGTTCAGCTTTTTCCCTGATTTTCTGAATCAATTCCATACCCGTCACTTTAGGCATATTCAAATCAGTAAACATCAGGTTTATATCCTCATCGCCAAGAATTTCCATAGCCATATCACCATCAACAGCTTCCCTAATATCATCAAAACTTAACTGCTTAAGAATCTGCCTGAGCATTTTTCGGGTCACTGGATGGTCATCCACGATCAGAATCTTTATTTGAATTCCCATCTCTTTCATCTGCCTCTTCAGACGTTTTTAAATCTCCTGCAATTTGGCCAGTATGTGGCTAAGGTCTTTAACCAGAAGTTTCTTATCATATTCAAGCTGTATCCGCCGCGGATGCCATCCACTGCCGCCTAGAGAACACTTTTAAATTGACGGGATTATGGTGATGATACCGGTGCCCCCCTCTTCTTGGCGTCGAGCTGGCTCTTGAACCCTTCCTTATCTCCCTCTTTCACCTGAAGATTCAAGATGGCCTGCTCCCGGTCACCGCTCAATCTCCACTTTTTTTTGAGTCGGCAAAGCGTTTCCCTTCGCTCATACAATCGGGTAAAAATTCATTTTTATTTAATAACAATATTGTATATTCCTATTTATGCTAAAATACAATTATGTATATTAATGATTATTATAAATTACATAAATGCACATATCTTCTGTCAAGTACATTCTTCGCCTCTCTCTGATATATTTATTATTATTGCAATAACAGGTAGATATCATATTTCTGAGACATTTGGCACAACCATTGCTCAAAAACTCCTCGAAAATACTTTGCAGGAGTTTTATATGCGTAAAATTGCAATTTATGGCAAAGGTGGCATCGGCAAGTCCACCACCACTCAAAATACCGTGGCGGGGCTGGCCGAAATGGGCCGCAAGGTGATGGTGGTGGGCTGCGATCCCAAGGCGGACTCCACTCGCCTGCTCCTGGGCGGACTGGCCCAGAAGAGCGTTTTGGACACTCTGAGAGAAGAAGGCGAAGACGTGGACTTGGACGATATCCGCCGCAGCGGTTTCTGCGGCACGGTCTGCGTCGAATCCGGCGGCCCGGAGCCCGGAGTGGGTTGCGCCGGCCGGGGCATCATCACCTCCATCAACCTGCTGGAGCAGCTGGGGGCCTATGCCGATGACGAACATCTGGATTACGCCTTCTACGACGTGTTGGGCGACGTGGTCTGCGGTGGTTTCGCCATGCCGATTAGGGAAGGCAAGGCCAAGGAGATCTACATCGTCGTCTCCGGTGAGATGATGGCCATGTACGCGGCCAACAACATTTGCAAGGGCATCGTCAAGTTCGCCGAGGCGGGCGGGGTGCGCCTCGGGGGCCTCATCTGCAACAGCCGCAAGGTGGATAACGAAAAAGAGATGATCGAGGCCTTGGCCAAAATGCTGGGCACCCAGATGATCCACTTCGTGCCCCGGGACAATATGGTGCAGCGGGCGGAAATCAACCGCAAGACCGTCATCGAATACGACGGCGCCCATCCCCAGGCGGACGAATACCGGACTTTAGCCCGTAAGATCGAGGCCAATGACATGCACGTCATCCCCAAGCCTATGAGCACCGACGACCTGGAGAAGCTGCTCATCGAATACGGGCTGGCGGGTTGATTAGCAGGAGGTAAGTCATGAATACTTTTGCTGGAATAATGCTGTGTCTGTGGCTGGGCGCCTGGACCCTGGCCATGGTCCGGGCCGGTTTGAAAGCCAGGGCCGTAGCCCTCGTACCGGTCCCGGTCAAAGAGCTTCCCGGAAAGTCCGTCAGCGTTACCGGATTGCGAGAAAGATAATCGGAGGAACAACCCATGATTATGATCAGATCGGTGGTCAGGCCGGAGAAGGTGGACGCGGTCCTGGCCGCATTAATGGAAGCGGGGTTCCCCGCGGTCACCAAGATGAGCGTGGTGGGCCGGGGCAAACAGCGGGGCATCAAGATCGGGGAGATCACCTACGACGAAATCCCCAAGGAACTACTCCTCATGGTGGTCAACGACGGCGACAAGGATTTTGTCATCAAGACCGTCTTGAAAGCGGCCCGCAGCGGCGATAAAGGCGCCTACGGCGACGGCAAGATCTTTGTCACCCCGGTGGATGAAGTCTATACCATCAGCTCCGGCATCAAGGAAGGCGCAGACGGGGAGATGGAAGAGGTGAAGCCATGAAAGAGGTCATGGCCATTGTGCGCATCAACATGATGAACAAGACCAAGAAGGCCCTGGCGGAAGCGGGCATTTCCTCCATCACCGCCCGGGACGCGTTGGGCCGGGGTAAGGGCCTGGTGGACCTGACCCTGCTGGAAGGCGCGGAAAAAGGCTATGAAGAGGCCGTGGCCCAGTTAGGCCAGAGCCAGAGGCTGATTCCCAAGAGGGTCTTCTTCGTGGTCGTTCCGGACAAACTGGTGCAAAAGACGGTGAAGACCATCATGGACGTGAACCACTCCGGTAAATCCGGGGACGGCAAGGTGTTTGTCCTGCCGGTGGCGGACGCCATCCGGGTGCGCACCGGGGAGGCCGGGAACCAGGTCTTGGATGAAATCTGAGAAGATTCTTCTCACGCAAAGACGCAAGAAATAATTTGGTAGCCGCAGGCTTCTGCCTGCGCCGGCACGGGCTGGAAATCCTGTGCCTACCGGGAGAAAGAAACATGGCTACAGTAAACGCAGAAGAACTGAGTACTCCGGTGATCGACATCAACGCGGAAGAAGTGAAAAAGGAGCTGCTCAGTAAATATCCCACCAAGGTGGCGAGGAAAAGGGCCAAGCAGATCGTCGTCAACGAAGTGGCTCCGGACGGCACCGTGCCGGAGATCGCGGTCAACATTCGCACTATCCCCGGCATCATCTCCCAACGGGGCTGCACCTACGCGGGCTGCAAAGGGGTGGTCCTGGGCCCCACCCGGGACATTGTCAACATCACCCACGGGCCCATCGGCTGCGGCTTTTATTCCTGGCTCACCCGGCGCAATCAAACCAAGCCCCCGGGCCCGGACGCCCATAATTTCATGACCTACTGCTTTTCCACGGACATGCAGGACGAGCAGATCATCTTCGGGGGCGAAAAGAAGCTGAAGCAGGCGATCCAAGAGGCCTACGACCTCTTCCACCCCAAGGCCATCGGCCTGTTCGCCACCTGTCCCGTGGGCCTCATCGGGGACGATATTCACGCGGTGGCCCGGGAGATGAAGGAAAAACTGGAAGATTGCAACGTCTTCGGGTTCAGTTGCGAGGGCTACAAGGGCGTGAGCCAATCCGCGGGGCATCACATCGCCAACAACGGTGTTTTCACCCATATCGTGGGTCTGGACGACACGGTGCGGGAAGGCAAATTCAAGATCAACATGCTGGGGGAATACAACATCGGCGGCGACGCGTTCGAGATCGAGCGCCTCTTTGACGATTGCGGCGTGACCTTGATCAGCACCTTCAGCGGCAACTCCAGCTACGAATATTTCGCCAACTCCCACACCGCGGACCTCAACCTCATCATGTGCCACCGCTCCATCAACTACGTGGCGGAGATGATGGAAAAGAAGTTCGGCATTCCCTGGATCAAGGTCAATTTCATCGGCGCCGGGGCCACGGCCAAGTCTCTGCGGAAGATCGCCGGTTATTTCGAAAACAAGGAACTGGCGGCCCGGGTGGAAGAGGTCATCGCCCGGGAGATGCCGGAGGTGGAGAAGGTGCGGCAAGAGGTGAAAGCCAGGTGCGCAGGCAAGCGGGCCATGCTCTTCGTGGGCGGCTCCCGGGCCCATCACTACCAGGAGCTTTTCAAGGAGATAGGCATGGAGACCATCGCCGCGGGCTATGAGTTCGCCCACCGGGACGACTACGAAGGCCGGAGAGTTCTTCCCTCCATCAAAGTGGACGCGGACAGCCGCAACATTGAAGAACTTCACGTGGAGCCGGACCCCGAGCGCTACCGGCCCCGGTTGGCCCCGGAAGGGATCGAGAGGCTGGCCCAGGCCGGCGTCGAACTCAGCGGCTATGAGGGCATGATGCCGGAGATGGCCAACGGCTCCCTGATTATTGACGATATCAGCCAGTTTGAGACGGAAAAGCTCATTGAAATCTATAAGCCGGACATCATCTGCGCGGGCATCAAGGAAAAGTACGCGATTCAGAAGAGCGGCGTGCCCATGAAGCAATTGCACAGCTATGACTCCGGCGGGCCGTATGCGGGTTTTCATGGCGCCATCAACTTCTACCGGGAAATCGACCGCATGGTCAACAGCAAGGTCTGGAAGTACTTGAAAGCCCCCTGGCAGGAGAATCCGGAACTGGCGGCAAAATATGTATGGGAATGATGCAGTTTACGGTTTTCGATCTCGCTGCAAAATCCCCCTAAATCCCCCTTTAGAAAAGGGGGACTTTAAAAGAGGTCTTTTCGAGAAATTGAAAAGCTGTCCCTTTAATCCCCCCCTTTTTTAAAGGGGGGTTAGGGGGGATTTGAAAAATATCCCTTCAGCCTGATACAGCCTTTTGCGGCTGAGGGACCGAGGATAACATTATGTTACTGAGACATACACCCAAGGAAATCAAAGAGCGCACGGCCTTGACCATCAACCCGGCCAAGACCTGCCAACCCATCGGGGCCATGTACGCGGCCTTGGGCATCCATAGCTGCCTGCCCCACAGCCACGGCTCCCAAGGGTGTTACGCCTACCATCGCAGCACCCTGACCCGGCACTACAAAGAGCCGGTGATGGCGGCCACCAGCTCCTTCACCGAAGGCGCGTCCGTATTCGGCGGGCAGGCCAACCTGCTCCAGGCCATTAACAACATCTTCAGCGTTTATGAGCCGGAGGTCATTGCCGTACATACTACGTGTCTCTCGGAGACCATCGGCGACGACATTCCCCAGATCATCGCCAAGGCCAGGGATGAGGGCAAGATTCCGCCGGGCCGCCACGTCATCCATGCCAACACGCCCAGCTACGTGGGGTCCCATGTCACCGGCTTCGCCAACATGGTCAAAGGCATGGTGGACTATTTGGCCCAGAGCAACGGCCACAAGGAGAGCCGGGTCAATATCATTCCCGGTTACGTGGAGCCCTGCGACATGGAAGAGATCAAGCGCCTGGCCATAGAATTGGGGGTGCCCCATATCATGTTCCCGGACACCTCCAACGTGCTCAACGCCCCGCAAACCGGACGCTTCCACATGTTCCCCCCCGGGGGGGTCACGGTGGAACAGATGACCTTAACCGGCAGCAGCGTGGGCACTGTGGCTCTGGGCCGCCTGGCTTCGGGCCCCGCGGCCCGGGCTTTGGACACCAAGTGCAAGGTGCCCTGCGAGATCCTGGACCTGCCCATCGGTTTGAAGGCCACGGACATCTTCATCGACACCCTGCGGCAGATTGCCGGGGTGACGGTGCCCGAGTCCATCAATATCGAGCGGGGCCGGCTGGTGGACGTAATCACCGATATGCACCAATATTTCTTCGGCCGCAAGGTGGCCCTGGCCGGGGACCCGGATCAACTCATCGCCCTGACCCAATTCCTGGTGGACTTGGACATGTGGCCCATTCACATCATCACCGGCACGCCGGGGAAGAAGTTTGAAACCAGGATCAAGGAGATTACCAAGGACGTGCCTCATCCCGTGAACGTCCGGGCCGCGGGCGATATGTTCCTGCTGCATCAATGGCTCCGGAACGACCCGGTGGACCTGCTCATGGGCAATACGTACCTCAAGTACATTGCCCGGGATGAGGACATTCCCCTGGTGCGCTTCGGTTTTCCCATCCTGGACCGCATCGGCCACAGCTACTTTCCCACCGTGGGTTACCGGGGGGGCCTGCGTCTGCTGGAGAAGATCCTGGACGCGCTGCTGGACCGCAAGGACCGGGACGCGCCGGAGGAGAGCTTTGAATTGGTGATGTAATAACCCGGTGGCACAGGCTTTCCAGCCTGTGCACAGCGCAGGCTAAACGTTCATGAACCTGAAATCTCACACCACCGGGGATAAAAATCCCCCCTGCCCCCCTTTAGAAAAGGGGGGAATAAGGAAAGTCCCCCTTTCTTAAAGGGGGATTTAGGGGGATTTTGATTTTCGCGATAAAACAGCGACTACCTAGAAAGGATAAAAAACATGGAAAAACCTGAACATCATATCTTCGTGTGTATGAGTTTCCGGGGCCTGGAGCCCAAGGGCAAGTGCATCAAGAAAAATGCCCCGGACCTCTTGGGCTACCTGGAGTCGGAATTGGCCGACCGGGGCCTGGAAAACGTCATGGTTTCCACCACCGGCTGTCTGAAACTCTGCGACCAGGGCCCGGTGCTGGTGGTCTATCCCGCAGGCCATTGGTACGGTGGAGTGGAGGGCGAAGACGCCATCGACGCCATCCTGGACGGCCTGGAAAACGGCGGCCCCGCCAAGGATTATCTGGTGAGTTGAACGAAGACGCAACCTTATGTTCGCCTACGCTAGCACCCTGCGCGGCGAATCTTAGAGGCTGACATGGAACCCGCGATTTTTACCGAGCGCCAAGATCAGATCCACCGCAAAGGGGAAGCCCCCTTTGCCCTGGAGTGCAATAAGGAGTCCCTGGCCGGGGCGGTGAGCCAACGGGCCTGCGTCTTCTGCGGCTCCCGGGTGGTGCTCTACCCCATTGCCGACGCCTTGCACCTGGTGCACGGCCCCATCGGCTGCGCGGCTTATACCTGGGATATCCGGGGGGCCTTGTCATCCGGCCCGGAACTGCATCGCCTGAGCTTCTGCACCGACTTGCAGGAGAAAGACGTCATCTTCGGCGGCGAAAGTAAGCTATATAAGGCCCTGGGGGAACTCATCGACCGGCACCACCCCAAGGCGGCTTTTGTGTACTCCACCTGCATCGTGGGGCTTATCGGCGATGACCTGGAAGGGGTATGCAAGAAAGTCGCCAAGAAAACGGGCATTCCCGTGCTGCCGGTGCAATCCGAAGGCTTCAAGGGCAACAAGCGGGCCGGGTATCACGCCGCCTGCCAGGCCATGTTCCGCCTGGTGGGAACCGGCGATACCATCGGCATCAGCCCTCACAGCGTCAACATTCTAGGAGACTTCAACCTGGCCGGGGAGATTTGGGTCATCCGGGAATATCTGTCCCGCATGGGCGTGGAGGTGGTGGCCAATATTACCGGAGACGGGCGGGTGGACGATATCCGCCGGGCTCACGGCGCGGCCCTGAACCTGGTGCAATGCTCCGGCTCCACCATGGACCTGGCTCTGATGATGGAAGAGGTTTACGGCATCCCTCACGTTCGGGTCTCTTATTTCGGTGTGGAGGATATGGCTGAATCCCTTTATGCCGTGGCCCGGTTTTTCAAAGACCCGGAAATGATGGCCCGCACCCGGGAACTGGTCCGGGAGGAACTCTCCCGGCTCCATCCCCAGCTCCGGGAATACCGCCAGGCCCTGGCCGGGAAAAAAGCCGCCATCTATGTAGGCGGCGCGTTCAAGGCCTTCTCGCTGGTCAAGGCCTTCCGGTTGCTGGGAATGCAGGTGGTCCTGGTGGGCTCCCAGACCGGCACGAAGGAAGACTATCAGGAGCTCCACGACATCACCGATGAGGGGACCATTATCGTGGACGACTCCAACCCTCTGGAGCTATCGAGTTTCCTCAAGGAAAAGGACGTGGACATTTTCGTGGGCGGGGTCAAGGAACGGCCCATCGCTTACAAGCTGGGCGTGGGTTTCTGCGACCACAACCATGAACGCAAGGAATGTCTGGAAGGCTTCGTGGGCATGCTCAATTTCGCCCGGGAGGTCTATAATACGGTGATGAGCCCGGCGTGGCGGTTCGTGCCCCGCAAATGCGGGGCAGGGGCAAAAGGGTAAAAGGAAAAAAGGGGAAAAGGAAAAGACAAAAATCAGCCAAAATCCCTTTTTCCCTTTTAACCTTTTCCCCTTTTCCCCCAAACGCATTTAGAGAATTATCGGCTGCATAAGAGTAATAGCCATGAAAACTCACAATGCCCCATACATATCAACGACCAACGCCTGCAAATTATGCAAGCCCCTAGGGGCCTGCCTGGCCTTCCGGGGGGTGGAAGGCGCCGTGCCCTTTCTCCACGGCTCCCAAGGCTGCGCCACCTATATGCGCCGCTATATCATCAGCCATTATCGGGAGCCCATGGACATCGCCTCCTCCTCCCTGGGGGAGAAGCAGGCGGTTTATGGGGGCGGCCCCAACCTGAAGCAGGGGCTCAAGAACGTGCAAACCAAGTACGGGGCCCGGCTCATCGGGGTGGCCACCACCTGTTTGACCGAAACCATCGGCGACGACGTGCCCGGAATTGTCCGGGAGTTCCGCCGGGAAGCTATTGGCTCAGAACCGGGGCGGGCGGAGATCGTCACGGTCTCAACTCCCAGCTACTCCGGCACCCACATGGAGGGTTTCCATGCCGCGGTCAGGGCCCTGGTGGAGCAGCTGGCCCAGGCCGGGGAACCCACGGAGGCCGTCAACCTGCTGCCCGGCCTGGTGTCGCCCGCGGATATCCGCTATCTGAAGGAGATTCTGGAGGATTTCAGGCTGCCCGGCATCATCCTGCCGGATTTGTCGGATACCCTGGACGGCCCCGCGCAATTGGATTATGAAAAAATTCCCGCGGGGGGCACTCCCCTGGCGGCTATCAAGGCCTCGGGGCGCTCCCGGGCCACCTTGGAATTTGGCCGCACCCTGTCCGGCCAAGAAACCGCGGGGCGCTGGCTGGAGAACCACTGCGGCGTTCCCCTGCATTCACTGGGGATGCCCATCGGCCTCCGGGAAACCGACCGGTTCTTCGGAGTTCTGGAAGAAATCTCAGGCCAGGCCGTCCCCTCCCGGCATGCCGACGAGCGGGGCCGCCTTCTCGACGCTTACGTGGATGGCCATAAGTACGTTTTTAACCAGCGCGCGGTGGTCTACGGGGAAGAGGATCTGGTGGTGGGGCTCGTCTCCTTCCTGGCCGAAATCGGCGTCAAGCCGGTGCTCTGCGCCTCCGGCGGCAAGAGCGGGCGCTTCCGGGAGGCCATAGTCGAGGTCACCCGCGAGATCCTGCCGGAGCCGCCGTTGGTATTGGCAGGCGCGGATTTCTACGAGATCGCCGAAGCGGCTAAAGAGCTGGCCCCGGACCTGTTCATCGGCCACAGCAAGGGCTATAAGACGGCCCGGAGCCTGCAAGCGCCGCTGATCCGGGTGGGCTTCCCCATCCACGACCGTTTCGGCGGCCAGCGGCTTCTCCATTTGGGCTACCGCGGCGCGCAAAGCCTTCTGGACCGGATTATCAATGCTTTGCTGGAAAAGAAACAACAAGATTCGCCGGTAGGTTATGGGTATTTATGAAGATTTAGGGGGGGGGCCGACGCTGTAGGGGCGGGTTTTAAACCCGCCCCTACAGGCCCGCTCCTATCAATAAATTGGGAATCAATACCATGGAAACCAAACTGAATATCAACCGTCATCCTTGTTTCAATGTCGAGGCCAAGGGTGAGTGCGGCCGGGTGCACCTCCCGGTGGCCCCCAAGTGCAATATCCTCTGCAACTATTGCAACCGGAAATTCGACTGCGTCAACGAGTCCCGGCCCGGGGTGAGCAGTGCGGTGCTTACGCCTCGCCAGGCTATCGCCTACCTGGAACAGGTGTTGGCTAAAGAACCTCGTATAACTGTGGCCGGTATCGCCGGACCGGGAGACCCCTTCGCCAATCCCCGGGAAACCATGGAGACCATCAGGCTGGTGAGGGAGAAATTTCCCCAAATCCTGCTCTGCCTGGCCAGCAACGGCCTGAGTCTGTCCCCTTATCTGGATGAACTGGCTGAACTTCGGGTTTCTCATGTGACCATTACCGTCAATACTGTGGACCCGGAGATCGGGGCCAAAATTTATAGCTGGGTCCGGGACGGCAAGAAGATCTATCGGGGCCGCGAGGCCGCGGAAGTCCTGCTGGCCCGCCAATTTGAGGCCGTCGCCGGCCTCAAGGCCAGGGGAATCGTGGTCAAGGTTAATACCATCATCATTCCCGGCATTAATGATGGGCACGTGGACGCGGTGGCCCGCAAGATGAAAGAGTTGGGGGTGGATTTGCTCAACTGCATGCCGGTATATCCCAATGCGGACACGCCTTTCGGGGACCTCCCCGAACCCGAACCCGAGAAAATGGCCGAGATTCAGGCTGCGGCCGAGAAGTTTTTGCCGCAAATGCGCCATTGCACCCGCTGCCGGGCCGATGCCGTGGGCCTGCTGGACGCGGACCGCACCGAGGAGTTCCGGGGCTGCCTCAGCGCTTGTGCCGCGGCGCCGCCTCCCCTGGCCCTGGACCGGCCTTATGTGGCCGTGGCCACCCAGGAAGGCATGCTGGTCAACCTGCATCTGGGGGAAGCCGCGTCCTTCCAAATCTGGGCTCCCGAAGGACAGGGATTCCGTCTCCTGGAAGAACGCCCGGCTCCTCCCGGCGGCGGCGGCGATGGCCGTTGGTGGGCCCTGGCGGAAGTTCTCAAGGACTGCCGGGCGGTATTGGTAAGTGCGGTGGGTGAAACCCCGAAGGCAATTCTCACCGAAGCCGGCACCCCGCCGCTGGAAATGACCGGCCTCATCGAACTGGGCTTGCAGGCCGTTTATGAGGGAAGAGAGATTGCCTTTTTCAAGGCCCGGCGGGGCGGCCTGGCCAAAGGCTGTCCCGGCAAAGGCCTGGGAAGCGGCTGCGGGTAATGCCGAGGCCTAAGAGGTAACCGGATTATGCATCATCTTATTCGCTCTCAGGCCCCTCTGGATACGCCATTTTATAGGGATCGACCAGGCGATCGAAGTCCTCTCCGGAGAGGTAACCGAGCTTCAGGGCCGCCTCTCTGAGAGTCAAGTCCTGGTCCTGGGCCAGGTGGGCAATCCGGGCCGCTTTGTCATAGCCGATTACCGGGCTTAGGGCCGTAACCAGCATCAGGGAACGGTGCAGATAGTAGTCGAGCTGCTCTTTGTCGGGTTCCAGCCCCTGCACCAGGAAATCTGTGAAGTTGTGACAACTGTCCGCCAGAATCCTAACGGACTGGATGACGTTAAAAATCATCAAGGGCTTATAAACGTTCAGTTCCAGGTATCCCCCGGCTCCGGCGAAGGCCACGGCCGCGTCGTAACCCATGACCTGCACGGCCGCCATGGTCAGGGCCTCGCATTGGGTGGGATTGACCTTACCGGGCATAATGGTGGACCCCGGCTCATTGTCGGGAATCTCCAATTCGTGCAATCCGGCCCGGGGGCCGCTGGCCAGCAGGCGGATATCATTGGCGATCTTAAACAGAGACACCGCCAGGTTCTTCAGTGCCCCGCTGGCCGCGACCAAGGCGTCATGTGCAGCCATGACGGTAAACTTGTTGGGAGCAGGCACAAAGGGCAGTCCGGTGAGGTCCGCCAGGCGTTTAATCGCCAAGTCCCCGAAGCCCGGGGGCGCGTTCAGACCCGTGCCCACCGCAGTGCCGCCCAGGGCCAGCCGGTAGAGGCCGGGCAAGGCCGCCTCAATTCTCTCCAGGTTATCGTTAAGCATGCCCACATAACCGGAGAACTCCTGGCCCAGGGTCAGGGGCACCGCGTCCATCATATGGGTCCGGCCGATCTTGACGAGATTTTCCCAGCTTCTTGCTTTCTCATCCAGGGCTTCCCGCAGTTTTTCCACCTGGGGAAGGAGCCGTTCTTTAAGAGCCGCCGCCGCGGCCAGGTGCATGGCCGTGGGAAACGCGTCGTTGGAGGATTGGCTCATATTGACATGATCGTTGGGGTGAATCGGCTCCTTGCTCCCCAAAACCCCGCCCGCCAATTCAATGGCCCGGTTGGCGATAACTTCGTTGACGTTCATATTGGCCTGGGAGCCGCTGCCGGTCATCCAAACGTGGAGAGGAAAGTGGTCATCCAGTTTGCCCTCCAGGATCTCCTCGGCAGCCCGCAGAATTAACTCGGCTTTTTCCGCCGGAAGCCGGCCCAATTCCCGGTTGGCCAGGGCCGCGGCCTTTTTCACCAAGGCCAGGGCCCGGATCACCTCCAGGGGCATCTTGTCTTCGCCGATGGAAAAATGGATGAGGGACCGCTGGGTACCCGCTCCCCAATAGCGATGGGCCGGTACTTCCACTTCTCCCAGGCTGTCCCTTTCACGTCGCGTCCCTGGTTCAGGAGTCATAATTCTTTCTCCCTCTAATTCTCCGGCTAAGGTATTTCTTGCGCAGACGCGAACCTGGTGTTCGCCCTTACTCGAAGTCCAGGCATCTGATCTTAGCCGGATATTCCAAATGCTCCAGCTTTTCCGTGAGTTTGGTGTTCTCCGAATAGTCCACGGGACAGGCGATTACCGAGACCGTGTCCTCTGTTAGGGCAGCTTTAAGCATCGGCAACAGCTCATCCGCCGCCCTGATAAGGTAGCCCTTGGCCCCGAAGCTTTCGGCGTACCGCACAAAGTCGGGATTGCCGAAGTCCACGTGCGAAGAGCGGTGCAATTTCATTTCCATCTTCCACTTGATCAGGCCGTAGCTGCCGTCCACCCATACCAGGATAACGAAGGGGATTTTTTCCCGGAGAGCAGTTTCGATCTCCCCGGCATTCATTAGAAAGCCGCCGTCACCCGTCACCGCCAGGACTTTCTGCCGGGGATGGGCCAGCTTGACCCCCAGCGCGCCGGGGACCGCAAACCCCATAGTGGATAGACCGTTGGAAACCAGGCAGGTGTTGGGATGATAAGTGGGATAGAGGCGGGCCATCCACATTTTCACCGCGCCGCTGTCCACCAGGACAAAATCCTCCCGGTCCATGGCCGCGCGGATGTCCGCCACCAGGCGCTGGGGCTTCAGCGGATAGGACGCGTCGCAGCAGCCGTGCTCCAGTTCTTCTCGGAGCAGGCAGCGGATTTTCCGTTCGGTGGCCACCAGCCCGGGCTTGGGTGTGACCTTGGCCGTCAACGCGTCCAGGGCCGCGGAAATATCCCCGGCCACGTCCACGGTGACGTTATAATTGGCGTCCACCACCGCGGCAAAGCGGTGCAAATGGATGATTTGCTTATCTCCCCGGGGATTGAGGCGCACCGGCGCGAATTCCTGCAATTCATAGCCCACGCAGACAATCACGTCCGCCTCGTCAAACCCGAAGTTGACGTAATCGTGCACCATGAAGCCCATGGCCCCCAGGGCATAGGGGTGGTCGTCCGGAAAGACGCCCTTGCCGTGGAAAGTGGTGGCCACGGGAATTCGGAGTTTTTCCGCAAAGCGCACCAGGGCCTCCTGGGCCCGGTGCCGCGCCGCGCCGTGCCCGGCCAGGATGATGGGCGTTTTGGCCGTCTCCAGCACCGCCGCGGCTTCGGCGATCTGGTCCGCAGGCGGGGCTTCGGCATGCACCGGGTGGACCCGCAAAGGCTGCAGCGAAGGCTCCACCTCCATGGCCGCCACATCCTGGGGCACGGCCAGATAGACCGCGCCGGGACGCTCCGACTGGGCGATGTTAAAGGCGTGGCGCACCATTTCCGGCGCGGCCCCGGGGGTGAGGAGCGTGTCGGCCCATTTGGTCACCGGCTTGAACATGGAGACCAGGTCCACCACCTGGTGGGTCTCCTTGTAGATCCGGCCCAGGCCCACCTGGGCGCTGAGGGCCACCAGGGGCGCGCTGTCCGTCTGCGCGTCCGCGACCCCCAACAGCAGGTTGATGGCTCCGGGGCCTAAGGTGGCTAGGCACACCCCGGCCTTCCCGGTTACCCGGCCGTACATGTCGGCCATGAACGCGGCCCCCTGTTCCGAGCGGGTCAGGATAAAGCGAATGGACGTGCTATTGAGGGCATCCACCAGGTGGATGATCTCCTCACCAGGGAGACCGAAAATGCAGGTCACCTTCTCATTTTCCAGACATTTGGCGATAAGGTCGGCTACGTTCATCTCTAAAAGTTCCAAGTTCCTGGTTCCAAGTTCCAAGTTTGATAGCCGCAGGCTTGTTCCCTCAATGATATAGTTATTAAGTTCTCCATCATGATTTGGCAATGCCCGGGGAAACACATCCAGCCGGGCAAAAGGCCTTGACAGGGGAAAAAGAGAAATAATGTTATTTCTCAGACAACAGGGAAAAGCCAGCAAAATATTCAGGGAGGCCCGTTCATGGCTGACATCCTCCGGTTCGCGGACAAGTTGGGCCCGGCCAAGATCATCCAGGTGCATGAACCCACGATCGACTTGAAAGCGGTGCTGGTAATTGACAATATTGCCATGGGGCCGGCCGCCGGCGGCATCCGTATGGCTCCGGACGTTTCCATCGAGGAGTGCGTGCGGTTGGCTCGCACCATGACTTTGAAGAACGCGGCTGTGGGTATGTCGCATGGAGGCGCCAAAACAGTGGTCTACGCCGACCCGAAGATGCCCAAGCCTGAGAAGGAAAGATTAATCCGGGCCCTGGCTTGCGCGTTGCGAAATTTTCCGGAATACATCATGGGGCCGGACATGGGCACTGACGAAGAATGCATGGCCTGGATCAAAGATGAACTCAACAACCATAATGTGACCGGGCTTCCCGCCGAAGCCGGCGGCATTCCCATTGATCAAATAGGGGCTGCGGCCTGGGGCCTCAGGCATGCCCTAGAAGTGGCCTTGCCGTATTGCCGCTGTCCGGTGGGCTTCAACCTGAATGGCGCCCGGGTGGCTATCCAGGGATTTGGCGCGGTGGGCATGAACACTGCCCGGTTTCTGGCCGAACAGAAGGCCGTCCTGGTGGGTGCAGCGGACTCCCAGGGATCGGTATATGATTCCGGGGGCCTGGATGTGAACAAGCTCATCAAATTGAAAGAAGCCGGTAAAAGCGTGGTGGATTATCCCGAAGGCGAAAAATTCGACCGGGACGCCATTGTCGGCTTCGATTGCGATATCTGGATTCCCGCGGCCCGTCCCGATGTAGTGCGGGAAGACAACGTGGACCGCTTGAAGGCTAAATTAGTGGTGGAGGGGGCCAATATCCCCATCACCGAAGGCGCGGAAAAATACTTGCATGAGAAGGGCGTTCTGTGCGTCCCGGATTTCATTGCCAACTCCGGCAGCATTATCTGCGCGGACATGGAATACCGGGGTAAAATCGAAAGCGAAGCACTGGACGTTATTCAAAAAAAGGTCCGCTCCAATACCCGCCTGATTTTGGAAGAGTCCAGGATCAATAATATCACACCCCGGGAAGCGGCCATAAATCTGGCTGTGACGCGTTTAGAAAAAGCCATGTCCTACAAACGCTGGTCTATTTATTAGGGGTCAGGGACCAGGGGTCAGGGGCCAGCATAGAGCGGGCACTTCCCGCCATGGGACGCCCCTCGGTGCCCAATGGCGATCTTCAATTTCTTGCGTCTTTGCGACTTAGCGTCTTTGCGTGAGAAATCTTTCAGACGTTCATGGCCAGCAGACGCGGCTCCGTGAGTTCTTCGATGGCGTATCTTATTCCCTCCCGGCCAAAGCCTGAGGCCTTGATCCCGCCGTAAGGCATGTTGTCCACCCGAAAGGCCGGAGAATCGTTGATGATCACGCCTCCCACTTCCAGGGTTTCGAAGGCCTGCCAGGCATGGGCCAGGTTTCGGGTGAAGACCCCAGCCTGGAGGCCATAGGCCGAATCGTTGGCCATCTCCAGGGCCTGGGGGAAATCAGCCGCGGGAGCCATCACCACCACCGGCCCGAAGACTTCTTCCCGCCAAACTTTCATGTCCCGGGTGACGTTCTCCAGCACCGTGGGAGGCATGAGGTTCTTTTCCCCCAAACCGCCGATGGCCAGGCGCGCCCCGCCTGCCAGGGCTTCTTCTATTGATTGCCTTATTCTGGCCGCGGCGCTCAGGTCAATGCACGGCCCTACCACGACTTCCTCCTGCCGGGGGTCCCCGGCCAAGATTTTTTCTTTTACGGTTCTGAGAAAAAGTTCCCTAAAGGGCTCATAAATATCCTGGTGCACCAACAGCCGCTTGATGGCGATGCACACCTGCCCCGCGTGATAAAAAGAGCCGGTGGCGATCCTGGCCGCGGACCTCTCCAGGTCGACGTCCCGATCCACGATACACGCGGCGTTGCCCCCCAACTCCAAGACGACCTTTTTGCGCCCCGCCAGGCTTTTCAAGCGCCAGCCCACCGCGGCGCTGCCGGTAAAGGAGAGCGCCTTGAGCCGGTCATCGGCCACGTACTTTTCCGCCACCTGGGAGGAACTGGGCAATACCTGCAAGCCGCCGGGCGGAAGACCCGCTTGCTCATAAATTTCGGCCAGCTTGAGCGCGGTCAAAGGGGTGGCCGAGGGCGGCTTGAGGATGATGGGGTTGCCCGCGGCCAGGGCCGGGCCCACCTTGTGGGCCACCAGATTGAAGGGGAAATTAAAGGGGGAAATGCCCAAAACCGGCCCCAACGGGAAGCGGCGGATTATCCCCCAACGGCCCTTGGTGATAGCGATCTGATCCAGGGGAATGACCTCGCCGCCGATCCGCGCGGCCTCCTCCGCGGCCAGGCTCAGGGTGAGCACGCCCCGGGCCATCTCGGCCCGGGCATAGGTGACGGGTTTGCCGCCCTCCCCCACTATAGTCTGGGCCAACTCCTCCTGGCGGGCCTTGACGCCCGCGGCCAGTTTTTCCAGCATCTCCCGGCGCTCCAGGCTGGAGAAGGCTTTGAAGGCGATGGCGGCTTTTTCCGCGGCAGCCACAGCCGTTTCCCATTCCCTTTCCCCGGCCAAGGACACCTCCCCCACCGTCTCCCCGGACCAGGGAGAGAGGACGGCCAGCTTCTCCTTGGTGGTCAACCAGGCGTTGTTAATGAAACAACCTTGTGCCATAATCTGTTCCTTTCACAGGCTTTGACCCGATTTCCGTCAAGCTCAAGGTTACATAATACTAGCAACCTATCGCGGATATAATTTAATAACTAAACCGCAGCTGGCAATCTTTCGCTTATGGAAACCTTATATTCCGGCACTATCATAAATTTATAAACCTCAATTTTCCAGAAAGTCATAGGGGCCAGCATTCTATTCCATAACTCACTGAAAACACTGTTTTTCTTAGACTTGTAACTTGGAACCGGGAACTTGGAACTCTTTCTTGCGAGGGGGAAATGACTAAAAAAGTCATCATCATTGGCGCGGCGGGACGGGATTTCCACAATTTCCAGTTGCTGTTCAAGGATAATCCTGACTATCGGGTGGTGGCTTTTACCATGGCCCAGATTCCCCTGGTGCACGACCGCATCTATCCACCGGAATTGGCTGGATCACTGTACCCGGAAGGCATCCCCTTTTACCCGGAGGAGAAGCTGGTGGAATTGATCCGGAATAATCAGGCCTCTCTCGTGGTTTTTTCCTATAGCGACGTTTCCCACGTGGAGGTGATGCATAAGTCCTCCCTGGTAATGGCCGCGGGGGCCGATTTTCTGCTTCCGGCCCCGGGCAGGACCATGCTTCAGGCCGCCAAGCCGGTGATCGCGATCTGCGCGGTGCGCACCGGGTGCGGCAAGTCCCAGACCACCCGGAAAATCTGCGACATCCTGCGCGGTTTGGGGAAAAAGGCCGTGGTGGTGCGCCATCCCATGCCCTACGGCGACCTTAAGCAGCAGGTGGTGCAACGTTTCGCGGCTTTCGAGGATTTTTCCCGGCAGCGTCTGACCATTGAAGAGTTGGAGGAATACGAGCCCCTGGTGGACCAGGGGATCGTGGTCTATGGCGGCGTCGATTACCGGCAAATCCTGGCCCGGGCGGAGCAGGAGGCCGACGTCATCGTCTGGGACGGCGGTAACAATGACACTCCTTTCTTCAAACCCGACCTCCATATCGTCCTCTTTGATCCCTTGAGGCCGGGGCATGAACTGGCGTATTTCGCAGGCGAGACTAATATGCTGCTGGCCGACATCGCCATCATCAACAAGGTGGATGCCGCGCGGACTGAGAATATCAACCTGGTGCGTCAAAATATCCAGGCCTGTAATCCCCAGGCGGACATTCTGCTGGCCACCTCTCCGGTCATCGTCAAGGAGCCGGAGCGGATTCAGGGGAAGACCGTACTGGTGGTGGAAGACGGCCCCACCCTGACCCACGGGGGCATGGCTTACGGAGCCGGTTATCTGGCCGCGGAACGCTTCGGGGCCGCGCATATTGTGGACCCCCGGGCCTTTGCCGTGGGCACGCTCCAGGCGATTTACGCGGAATATCCCCACATCGGCCTGGTTCTGCCGGCCATGGGCTACAACGAGCAGCAAATCAAGGACCTGGCCGCCACTGTCAATAACACCCCCTGTGACCTGGTCCTCTTTTCCACCCCCATCCACCTCTGCCGCCTGCTCTCCTGCAACAAACCCACCATGCGGGTACGCTATGAGTATCAGGATTACGGGGAGCCGACGCTGGAAGAGGTGTTGAGTAGGAGGATGGGGGTGGGTGAACGGTTTTGAAAGAAGATTACTAAGTTATAGATAATTGCAAGTGATGTGGCATTAAGTATAACTTCCTTATGCTTATCGGGAAGGTATTTTAGAATAGATACTTTTGTTCACTGGTCATTCTAATTTCAAATAAGTAAATCCTGAAAATCTGACCCTCCTTTTGCTATACGCTCAACTTCTGTGTCCGATTCGATTAAAAACTTTTCCACTATTTCCATTGTTTTAATGAATTCATTCCATTCCAGGTTTGATATTATTGAGTTTTGACTATGCGATAATTCATTCCTAATTGTCTCCGCTTTTTCCATATAAATTTTAAATTTGTTTTTAGAAAAATTAAACATACCAAGAAAATCGTCTACTTGTTTGAGCAAATCGCGCTTATCACAGAATTGAAGACACTCTAATAAGGTTAATTCTTGATTATTTCCTTTTCTTTGTTCGTAAAGTTTTTTTGCATCGTCCATCCTTTTGTTACCAACTTTTGAAACCCAAGAATTATTTGGATAAAAATGGTTTATCCATGAATTAAGATGCATTTCTAGCAAAGATATAATTCCAAAAACATATATTCGAACTGGAGGCTTGTTTATATCGGCTCTTGTTATTATGCCTACAATATTGTTACCATAGATAACAAAACAAAAAGAACGTGATGATAATAAAGCAAATATTTCTGCTATTGGTGTTGAATCTGATATAATAAGTTCTTGGCCAATTTCATTAATATATTTTTTAAAGTCGCCATCATGAATATCATCGGCTGCAACATAGCCAATAACAGGGCCATCCTTTGTTTCTTTTACACCTGCAACATCAAAGTTCCTAATTTTTAATGCTTTTTTTGCATTGCGAGAATCTGAGTTAACTGGACAGCAAAGCAACGGTTCATAGATACAATTTGCTGTTACATTATGTATAAATATATCCTTTAGGGCCGTAAACTTTGTTCCTTTTCTTCGGTAACCAGTTAATGGGGACACCCATAATTGATATCCCATAATTTATCCTCCTGTGTATGGCCTCGTTTCGAGAGCAAAATTGCAATGAATTCCTCTAATGCTTTACCTCTATCAAATGCATTGGTGGCAGAAAACGAGTATCATTGGACCACTTTTCTAACTCAAATTGTTCTTGGAAATTTCTCATAGATATGGTGTAGCGATTCCTTTCCCGTAACTAATCGTATAAAATCTCTAAGGTTAAGGGACTTATGAAATGTACGATAGCACAAATTTGGCAGAAGAAGAATTATAGAAAAGCCCCTTTCCCTGGATTGGACCTATTAGGCAACGCAAGTATCTGCTCTATATCCGCAAGGCCAGAAGGCCTAATTACCTCCCACTCAGCCCCCTCTCCAAAATCACCAGAAAATCCTGGGCGTTGGTCAGAACCCCCCGCGCGGCCAGGGAGCCGCGGTTGGTGAGTTTGGCCGCGGCGAATTCGCTCATATCCACCACATAGAAATAGACCGGCCTCACCTGGCCGCCCGGCAGGACATGATAACCGGGAATCATATTGCCCGCGGCGATGCTGTGCAGCTGGGTGGCTACCGCGATCACCGTGGTGGCCCGGCTGGTGAGGGTGCGCATGGCGTCCTGGGCTTCTAGGACATCGGCCACCACCTCCGGCAGCGGCCCGTCATCCCGGATGGAGCCGGCCAGCACATAAGGTATCCGTCCCTGCCAGAGCGAGTGCATCACCCCTTCCGAAATCACGCCGGTTTCCATGGCCCGGGCCATAGAGCCGGCGCGACGCACCAGATTGAGGGCGTCCAGGTGGTGGTAATGCCCCAGATGCACCGGCCGCTTGCAATAAATCTCCTGGCCCAAAGCTGTTTGAAAAAGCGCGGCTTCCAGGTCGTGCACCGCCAGGGCGTTGCCCGCCAGGAGGCCGTGAACGTATCCCTGGCGGATCAGGGAGGCCAGGGCGTTTATGGAATCCCGGTCAAAAACCGCGGCCGGGCCCACGACCCAGAGGATGAAGCCGTGTTGCCGTTCATAGGGTAAAAGCTCGTAAAGCTCATCATAATCAATGGAAAAAGAGGTCTCCCGGGACATCAGGGTGCGGAATGCGAATTTTTCGGAAACCGGCTGCAGTTGAGCAAATGCCTCAGTATGGACGAAGATGCCTTCCTCCCCGTTTTCACCACGGCCCAGGGCCACCTGCTCCCCTGGCTGCAAATGGCGAAATTCCTTGACCAGCAGCGAGCCATCGGCAGACCGTGCCACCACGCAGTCCATGCGGGAATTTTCCAGCAAGACCCATTGGCCTTTTCTTAACTGAAAATACTCCGGAAAGATGGTGGTGGCGTGATAATTATCCGGTGCGATGCCCGGCTCCAGAACCGGCGCAAAGCTTACCAGAGCCGCGTCTTTGAGGGGCGATTTATCAAAATCCGGAGGATGATATACGGGCAGAGTAAAAGCCATCAATGAATCTCCAAAGATGGTGTCAGCTTTCAGCTAACAGCGTTCAGCTTTTAATTTTAGAACGAAAAATCAAAAGGCTGGTTGTTACCCATAATTCTGTATCTTTTGGATATGCCAGGTATTACCCTCTCCCCTCGGGGGAGAGGGCAGGGTGAGGGGGGCAGCTTAAGACGCCACCCCCACCCCAACCCTCCCCCCTCGAAGGGGGAGGTGGTTCTTTTCACTTCTTAATCACCAAAATAAAGGAGCTTTTTTGTTTTCAGAGTTAAGGCAATAAGCGAAATAACTAAAAGCTGAAAGCTGACCGCTGATAGCTGACCGCTTCATTTCAAGGAAATATATGCGTGCCGGTGCGGCCTTCCAGGGCCGCGGCCAGGCTTTCGGGCTGCGTGATCAGCACCCGTTTGCCGCCCTGGGTCAAAAAATCAAGGGCCGATCCGATCTTGGGGCCCATGCTGCCGGGGGGAAAATGGCCCGCTTCCATATATTTCCGGGCTTCGGCGCAGTTAAGTGTCGTCAAAGCGCGCGGCTGTGGCAGCATATAATCCGCATAAACGTATTCCACCGCGGTTAAAAAGATCAGCAAATCCGCCTCGATTTCCCGGGCCAGGACCGCGGAGGCCCGGTCCTTGTCAATGACCGCCTCCACCCCCATCAGATCGCCATCCGCCCCGCGGATGACCGGCACCCCGCCGCCCCCCGCGGCAATGACGATGATCCCTCCTTGCAGGAGATAAGAGATAATGTCCTGCTCAATAATGGTCAAGGGGCGGGGAGAAGGCACCACCCGGCGCCAGCCCCGGCCTGCGTCTTCCGCCAGATGCCAGCCCCTTTCGCTTTTCAGACGCAAAGCTTCGTCTGTGGGATAAAACGGGCCGATGGGTTTGTCAGGGTTGCGAAAAGCCGGATCATCGGCAGCCACCACCACCTGGGTGATCACCGTCACCACCTGCTTTTCTTTGCCCCGGCGGTGCAATTCATTCACCAGGCACTGCTGGATCAAATAACCCAGGCTGCCTTCCGTGTCCGCATCGGAAATATATAAAGGCATGGGCGGGACCACCGCCCGGGCGCACTCCATCTGCAGCAAGAGATGCCCCACCATGGGGCCGTTGCCGTGGGTGATGACGGATGCAAACCCCGCGGTGACCAGGTCCGCGGTGGGGGCCATGGCCTGGCTGATGCGGCTATATTGCTCCTCTAAGGTCCCGGGTTCTCCGGGACGGATCAGGGCATTGCCGCCCAGGGCCAGCACCAATTTGGGGTAGCGGACCGGATCGATGGGAATCATGGGTAGAGGGCCACCTCTGAGAACATTTCCTGCAAATTCTTATATTGCTTTGAATATAAGCACGCTTAGATTATTTGGTAGTAACTAATTTGGATGTTGCGTCTTTCTTTGCGCCTCTGCGTCTTGGCGTGAGGCATATCTTTTCTAACCAAAGGTGACAGGCATGTACAAGGTAACCCTGGAAGATGAAGACACGGTGATCCGCATCAAGCGGGGCTTGATGAACCAGGAAAAGGTGTCCAGACTCCTGGATCTGATGGAGCTCGCGGCGGTTCTGGAAGGCAGCAGGTTGGCCGATGCCCGGGAAAAAATCCAGACCAGGATGCTGGGCCTGCCCACCGGCGTTAGTCTGCTGCGGAACCCGGTCTTTAACAAAGACGCGGCCTTCACCGAAGAAGAGCGGGCAATTTTGGGTCTTCGGGGGTTACTGCCGGCCCGGGTGCAGACCATGGAAGAGCAGATGGAGAGGACCCTGGAGAATTTCCGCAAAAAGCCCAACGACATCGAGAAATACCTGTTCATGATCGCTCTCCAGGACCGCAATAAGACCCTGTTCTACCGGGTGGTGATCGATCACCTGGAAGAAATGCTGCCCATTATCTATACCCCCACCGTGGGCCAGGCCTGTTTGGAATACGGCCATATCTTCCGGCGGCCCCGGGGGGTTTTTATTTCCGCCAAAGACCGGGGGCGCATAACTGAGCTACTGCGGAACTGGCCGGATCGAGACATCCGCATCATTGTGGTCACCGACGGGGAGCGTATTCTCGGGTTAGGGGATTTGGGCGCAGACGGCATGGGCATCCCGGTGGGGAAGCTCACTTTATACACCGCGTGCGCCGGCATCCCCCACTACCACACCCTGCCAGTGACCCTGGACGTGGGCACCGAAAACGAGGAATTGCTCAACGATCCTTTATATATCGGCCTGAAGCAGAGGCGTCTCAGGGGCGCGGCCTACGATGACTTCGTGGAGGAATTCATCGTCGCGGTCACCGAAGTCTTTCCCCGCTGTCTGGTGCAGTTTGAAGATTTCGGGAATATTAACGCATTTAGGCTTTTGGAGCGTTATCGCGACCGTATCTGCGCGTTTAACGACGATATCCAGGGGACCGCGGCCGTGGCCCTGGCCGGGCTCTACTCAGCTTTGCGCATTAAGGGGGAAAAACTTGGCGCGCAGAAATTTCTCTTCGTGGGAGCAGGCGAAGCGGGACAGGGCAGCGCAGAGCTGACCGTCGCCGCCCTGAAAGCGGAAGGATTATCCGAGGAGGAGGCTTTACAGCGTTGCTGGTTTGTGGATTCCAAGGGCCTGGTGGTCAAAAACCGCAGCGACCTCACCGGCCGTAAACTCCGCTATGCCCAGGAACACGAGTTCATCTTTGATCTGACCACCATCGTGGAGACGCTCAAGCCCACCGCCATCATCGGCTTTTCCGGGAAGCACGGACTGTTTACCCTCCCGATTCTCACGGCTATGGCCCGGTTTAATGACCGGCCCATAATTTTCGCGCTCTCCAACCCTACCTCGAAAGCCGAATGTACCGCAGAGGAAGCCTACCAAAGCACCCAGGGCCGGGCCATTTTTGCCAGCGGCAGCCCTTTTGGACCCGTCACCCTGGAAGGAAAGGAATTGGTGCCCGGTCAAGGAAACAACGTTTATGTTTTTCCGGGGATGGGGCTGGGGGTGATAGCCTCCAGAGCCCGGCGCGTCACGGACGAGATGTTCTTTGCCGCGGCCCAGGCCCTGGCCCGGGAAGTATCGGCCAGCGACCTGGAGCAAGGAAGGATTTATCCCCCCCTGGCCAGGATCAGGGAGGTTGCCGCCGAGATTGCCGCGGCCGTGGCGGAAGTGGCCTACCTGCAAGAGCTGGCCACCAAACCGAAACCGGAGGACATACTGGCGTACGTCAAATCTCTGAGGTATGAACCCGAGTATAAAAGCTATGTTTAATTCCTTTCCGGTTAGACTTGCACGGTCCAGATTTTTAGGCAGCAGGCTGCCAACCTTACGGAGATAGTTGGGTCGCGGAAGCCCCAAATAAATTGAGACTTTTTTGTTAGAATAAGGTTAATTATCGTATAATGGTTGCAAGTCTTGAAGGAACTTAGAAAAATAACACATTAGGAGGTAAGATTGTTTTTTAGCCGTTGAAACCCCTCCTGGGAAAGAGAAATATGAAGACTCAATCAACAGACATATCTCTTTGGGAAGCCGCGCTGGAGATGGAATACCGGCAAAGGGAAGCTCAACGGCAACAGGTCCTTGCTGACGCCATCGAGGCATTAAAACAATATTTCCACCGGAAGCAGGTCAGAAAAATTTATCTCACCGGCTCTATCCTCAGGGAGGGCAAATTTTATCCTTTTTCAGATATTGATATCGCGGTAGAGGGGTTAGAAGAAGACTACTTTCAGACGCTCGTCCAATTAGAAGATCTTTTAGACCGAGATATTGATCTCATTGAACTGGAATCGTGCCGGTTCAAGCAGGAAATTCAGGAAAGGGGCCTGAAAATCTTATGAAAAAAGAGAACCTGGCCGCTCTTTTGGGATTTATCAATAACCAAATGAACATTAGTGAGAGAATTTTTCAGGATATTATAAATACGGTGCCTGACAGCCCTGAGAAAGTAAGCCATTTGGGTTACTTGCTCCACAATCTATATTGTTCTCTGGAGGATATTTTTCGGGAAGTTGCTCAAACTTTTGAGAATCAGATTAATGACCCAAAGCGTTATCACCGGGAGCTTTTGAAAAGAATGAATTATGAAATCCCGCAAATTCGGCCACTGATCCTTTCCTCTAAGAGTTATGTAATGTTAAACGAGCTAAGGGGATTTCGACATATCTTCAGACATGCCTATGATTATGAACTCTCTGTTGACCGGCTGATCCAGCTTAAACATAAAATCATGGACGGCTGGGAAAGTATTCAGCAAGACATTGATAACTTTGCAGATTTTATCAATAAGAATTTGTAATATTTGATTATCGTTATCATTAGCAAGGTGAGTGGGGATTGCCAATCTTTATAGGCCTATCAGATTGATGCCAAAGGAGGATTTAACCGGGGAATCAAAGGAAAGAAGAGATAAAATTATCCCTGGCACCACAAACACTAAGACAGGCGAAAAACTAATTTTTTCAAAATGGGAAAAGGCGTTAACTCGGTTTAAGGATCACCATCTTCAGAAACGCGCCAAAAATCATCGGCAAAGCGAATGATGTCGTCTTCACCCAGGTACGAACCAGTCTGCACTTCAATAATCCGGAGAGGCTCCGGGGTCTGATTCTCCAGACGATGCGGCGTCTTCAGCGGCACAAAGACGCTTTCATTGGTGTGCACCTCCTTGACTTCCTGGCCGATGGTGACCAGGGCCTTTCCTTGCACCACCACCCAGTGTTCGGCCCGGTGCTCATGAAGCTGTAAGCTCAGTCGCTTGCCGGGGTCCACCTCCACCTGCTTCACCTGGTAGCCCGGCCCCGCGTCCATGACCTTATATCGGCCCCAAGGGCGTTCCACCGTTGGATGATCCGCCTCCTCCATCATTGCTGCTCTGCGTCCTTCATCATTGCGCGGCCAACGCGGCTGCCGGCGCGGTGTTCCGCCCCTCCGGCTCTTGCCGTGCTATTTTAGAGTTTCGGATCACCGTTGGCAATCTAGGCAAGATTTTTTCCCAGCGAGGAAATTATCATTCTGTATCTGTCTTTGAAGTTGTATGGATTTAAGAAAAAATAATATTTATCAAGGGCACTTTTCGGGATTTTTTGCGATAATCTACTTGAGCAATCGCTCAGGAGCCGTTGCCCACCATTTTAACGGAAGTGGTGGGCTTTTATCATGAGAGGGCCTTAGGCGCTCCTTAACAATGAACTATGAACCTTGAACTTTGAACTATTTTATTTTAAGCAAGTAAAATGGAAACCAAAATGCATACCTTCCGCCGCTGGATTAACCTGCGGCGCTTTTCCCAACTCTTTTTTTTCGCGCTCTTCGTGTTTCTCTTTCTCAAGGCCGAATACGTGGGCCAGGAGGTCTTGGCTTGGCCCGTGGACCTCTTCTTCCGCTTCGACCCCCTGGTCTTGACCGCTCACCTTCTCAACTTCAGCCCCTTCGTGGCCGGGCTCTGGTGGTCCCTGCTGTTCGTGGCCCTGACCTTGATCCTGGGCCGCTTTTTCTGTGGCTGGGTCTGCCCCCTGGGCACCGCGCTGGACGGCTGCCGTCGTTTGCTCTTTAGGCCCCGGGAGGATCGCGGCGTGGCCGCGCGTTGGCGCAGGGTTAAATACTATTTGCTTATTTCACTCCTGGCGGCCGCGCCCTTCTCCCTGAACCTGGTGGGCCTTTTCGATCCCCTTTCGCTGCTCTACCGTTCCCTGGCCATCGTCTTTTATCCCGCGTTCGGCTATGGCGTGGAAAAAGCTGGGCTGACCTTATACCGCGTGGGCGCGCCTTTCAGCTCCGTCAGCGAGCCCGTATATCAGGCCTTGAAGGCCACCGTCCTGCCGTTCAAGCCTCTGATATATTTACTACCATTTCTCACCCTGGTTCTTTTTGCCCTGGTGGTGGCCGCGGAACGGGTGGACCGGCGCTTCTGGTGCCGGGCTTTGTGTCCCCTGGGGGCTCTTTACGGGCTTCTGGCCCGGTTTTCCCTGCTCCGGCGGCGGCCCACCGCGCTCTGCCCCGATTGCGGCGACTGTACCCAGATTTGCAAAATGGCGGCCTTTGCTCCAGGGAAACCGGCCCGCCATCTGACCTCCGAATGCCAGCTCTGCCTCAGCTGCCTGGATCAGTGCCGGGAGGAGGACCGGGTGGTCTTCATGCGTCGCTCCAAGGCCCCCCGGGCTCCCCTGGATCTGGGCCGCCGCCAGGTGATCACCTCCTTGGCCGCAGGGGTCGTGGCGGTGCCCTTGCTCCGCTTGGGTTCGCTGGCTAACCGTCCCGATGAATACCTAATCCGGCCCCCCGGAGCCCAGGACGAAGCCGCGTTCTTGAGCCGCTGCATCCGCTGCGGGGAGTGTATGAAGGTCTGCCTTACCAACGGCTTGCAGCCCGTACTCTGGGAAGCCGGACTGGAAGGGCTTTATACTCCTAGACTGATCCCCCGCATGGGGTACTGCGCCCATTCCTGCAACCTCTGCGGCCAGGTCTGCCCCACCGGGGCCATTCCTAACCTGCCTCTGGACAAAAAACAGCCCCTGATCCTGGGGACCGCGTTCATCAACCGCAGCCGCTGCATTCCTTACACCGAAGGGACCGACTGCCTGGTCTGCGAAGAACACTGCCCGGTTTCGCCCAAGGCCATCACCTTTATGGAACAGGAAGTCCCGAACCTCCAGGGAGAAAAGGTCAAAGTAAAACTCCCGGTGGTGCACCAGGACCGTTGCATCGGCTGCGGCCATTGCGAGAATGTCTGCCCGGTGGGGGGCGCGGCCGCGGTGCGGGTGAAACGATCCTTACGTGTTGAGATGTGATTTTTGGGGCGATGGAGCCATGGGGAAAGTTATCAGCTATCAGCTTTCAGCTTTCAGCTAATACCAAAACTGCGGTCAAAGAGTTGTAAACGTAGGGGCGAACCTTGTGTTCGCCCCGGAGCGTTCGGGCGAACACAAGTTTCGCCCCTACGAAAAACACTAATAGGGGAATCCCATTAAACGTCACTATCCAGAACAACCTCTAGTAGGTGTAGGAGCTGTTATCTTCCGGGGAGAAGAGGTTCTCCTGGTGCTCCGAGGCCAGGAACCGGCCCTGGGTTCCTGGAGTCTGCCTGGCGGTTTGGTAGAACTGGGGGAAACCCTGGAGTCTGCTTTAATGCGGGAATTGTCTGAAGAAGTGGGAATTTCCGTGCGGATTCTGGGAATCACCGCGGTCCTGGACCGGATTTACCGGGACCCTGAAGGCGGCATCCCTTACCATTACGTGCTGGTGGATTTTCTCTGCGACTATGAAGCGGGAGAGTTGCGGCCCGGCTCGGATATCACCGGGGCCCGTTTTACGCCTTTGTCGGCATTGGACAGTCTTGACCTGCCCGAATTCACGGCCCGAGTCATCAGGCGGGCCTGGCAACAGAAGCGCCGGGGTGGGGTTTTACCTCTCATTGACCTGCCGTAGGGTGCGTTTCCCGCATCAGAAACGGCTCGGGGATGCGAAAAGATTTTACATCCCTCCCATCAGCAACCGGCTGAACTCCCGGTTCCCCAATAGATAGATCAACGCGGCTCCGGCCAAAAAAGGACCATAGGGAATAGCTGCCGTCCGCCATCCCCCCTGGCGCCAGGTGCCGGCGAGCAGCACCGCGGCCAGGCCCACCACGCTGCCCAGCGCCGCGCTTAAGAGAATCACGAAAGGCAAAGACTTTATCCCCAGGAAGGCCCCGATGAGGGCCATCAGCTTCACATCTCCCCCGCCCATCCCCATCTTGCCCGTGAGTTTTTCATAGGCCCAGCCCATCAAATAAAAGACTCCGCCCCCTGCCAAAACTCCGGCTATAGATTCCCAAAAGGTCAGGTGGGGCAAGATCAGTGACAGCACCAAGCCCAGGGCCGTGGACGGGAGGGTGATGATGTCCGGGAGCCAGCGGTGTTCCAGGTCCAGGCCGGTGAGGACAATAAGGGTCGCGGTGAAAGGCCCGTACACGAAGAGCAGAGGACTGCCGGGAAACCTGGCCCACAAGGCCAGGGCCAAAAGCCCTCCGGCCAACTCCACTCCGGGATAACGCCAGGAAATGGGGTGGCCGCAGAAACGGCAGCGTCTCTTCAGAAGAAAGAAACTTATCAGGGGCAGATTGTCGCGCCAGGGAATGGGGGTGCGGCAATGGGGACAGCGGGGGCGGCCGGCCCAGACCGGCTCCTCCAGGGGCAGGCGGGTAATGGCCACATTGAGGAAACTCCCCAGGGCCAGGCCCACCAGAAAGACCAGAACCAAAGCCGCCATTTCTTAACTTTAGGAGCTGCGGCCGGGCAAGGTCAATCGCTGCCCAGGTCCAGACGGTCTATCCGGGATAGCGTCATATTCCAATAACCCAGGTCGGTGCTCCCCTCCACCACGGTATTCACAAAAACAGAGAAGTGAGCCAAGCTCAAGAATATTCATATCACAAAGAGCTGCCGCCTAGTGATTAAAATTGGTCCCTGATTATTGATGGGGCAGTCTTTTCAAAAAGGTGGAACGGATAATTTGATAATATACAATAATGTAATTAACAAAAAGGGATATGTACGTTTATGTACTTTATTAATTTGGGCACAATTAGTTAACATGCTGTAATTACTGCTATATTCTTTGGCACCATCTTTGCTCTTAGAAAGGGCGAGAAATCATTCATCCTCATAGGGGAGGAAGTAAACTATGAATCCGGCTGATACGGCCTTTGTTTTGGTGTCCGCCGCCCTGGTGATGCTCATGACCCCGGGGCTGGCCCTGTTTTATGGAGGCATGGTGCGCAGTAAAAACGTCCTGGCCACCATCATGCAGAATTTTATCATGTTAGGCCTCGTGGGCGTCCTGTGGGCCATCTATGGTTATAGCTTGGCTTTCGGCCCGGATGTGGGAGGCATCATCGGCAATCTGAGCTGGCTGGGTCTGGCCGGCGTGGGGGCCGAGCCTTTCAAAGCCTATTCCGAGACCATCCCCCATCAAACCTTCATGATTTACCAGGCCATGTTCGCCATCATCACCCCGGCCCTGATCACCGGGGCCTGGGCGGAGCGCATGAAATTCAGCACTTTTCTAGTCTTTATGGTACTATGGTCCACCATTGTTTACAACCCTGTGGCCCATTGGGTCTGGGGCGACGGCGGCTGGTTGAAGGGCCTGGGGGCTCTGGATTTCGCGGGGGGCACGGTGGTGCATATCAACGCCGGTATCGCCGCCCTGGCTGCGGCCCTGGTCATGGGACCCCGGAAGGGTTATGCCGGTTATGGTAATGGCGTTGAGGCCTTTATTCCCCATAATCTACCCATGACTGTTCTGGGTGCGGGATTGCTGTGGTTCGGCTGGTTCGGCTTCAACGCCGGCAGCGCGCTGGCCGCGGGGGCTCTGGCCTCCTCAGCCTTTACCGCCACGCATCTGGCCACCTGTGCCGCCGTCTTATCCTGGGTGGGCACCGAGTGGATCGCCCGGGGCAAGCCCACCACCCTGGGTGCGGCTTCCGGCGCGGTGGCGGGGCTGGTGGCTATCACCCCGGCTGCGGGTTACGTGGGGCCCATGTCCGCCATCATCATCGGTTTAGTGGCCGGCATCGTCTGTTACCTAGCGGTCCTGGTTAAACCCAAACTGGGCTATGACGACTCTCTGGACGTGGTGGGCGTGCACTGCGTGGGCGGCATTGTGGGAGCCATGCTCACCGGGCTTTTCGCCACCAAGCTGGTGAACTCCGCGGGCGGCGACGGGTTGTTTTTCGGCAATCCCGGGCAGCTTTGGATTCAGGCCCTGGCCGTGGGGGTGACCCTGGTCTATTCCTTTGTGGTCAGCTTTATCCTCTTTAAAATCCTGGACGTCACCATGGGTCTAAGAGTAACCGCCGAAGACGAAGTGGTCGGTCTGGACACCACTGAACACAGTGAAACCGGATACAGCTTGTAAAATATCAGGAGGAAGACATGAAAAAAGTTGAGGCTATTATCCAGCCCTTCAAGTTAGAGCCGGTGAAAGAGGCTCTCCACGGCCTCAGTGTCCAGGGGATGACGGTCACCGAGGTTAAGGGGTTCGGCGTGCAAAAGGGTATCCGGGAAGTCTACCGGGGCATGGAGTATCAAGTCGATTTTCTTCCCAAAGTGAAGATCGAGATCGTCGCCTCTGACGAAAAGGTGCAGGCCATTGTGGACGCCATTGTGACCAAGGCCCGCACCGGCAGGATCGGCGACGGCAAGATCTTCGTCTATCCGGTGGCGGAGGTCATCCGCATCCGCACCGGGGAAACCGGAGAATCTGCGGTTTAATAAAAAAAGGCGGGGGAGGCGTCTTCCCCGCCTGAAATTTTGCTTTGTTTATAAAAGACATATGCGTCGACGCAATCGTGACTGCGGACTTCAGTAAAAATTAAGATAAGAGGGGGATAGTGATAATGCAATATTTAAGAGTTAGCAAATTTCCGGGAAAGGCTTTGGTTTTTCTTGCGCTGGCATGTTTTTTAGCTGGGTTTACTCCCGCCGCGCCGGTGTCGGCCCAAGTGGCCGGTCCTTCTTTGATGGAAAAAGCGCCCACACCGCCGCCGGAGGAAAAAAAGGAGGAAGCGCCTCCTGGGGCTCCCACCACCTGCGGCCCGATGATCAGCGACACTTGTCTGCCCATCGAAACCGGCAAGTTCGCGATGCAGGCCTGGTGGGCATTGTCCTTCTATCCGGGCGCGTTCACCAACAACTGGCGGAGTGTGAAAGCCCCGGGTAATTTTTACACCTTTTTCATGCCGGTGAAATTTATCTATGGCCCCACCAAGAACCTGGAGACCTATGTTGTCGTTCCCTTCGTCCATAACTGGGTCAACAAAGCGGATGTCCCCGGTCCCAATGGCGAAACCGGAGCCAGCTATAGCGGCATCGGCGATATCACCGCGGTGGCCAAGTACAATCTGCTGCCGGAAACCGATTTCCGGCCTGCTATCAGCGCCGTGGGTGGGGTGGGTTTTCCCACCGGCCACGCCTCCAACCTCAACCCGGGGCGCTTGGGGGTTGACGCCATCGGCACCGGGTCTTTCAACTTCATCACCGGCGTCAACCTCTTCAAATACGTAAAACCGGTGCTGTTACACAGCCAGATCTGGTTCAACTCTCCTATCAACCTCTATAAAATACACGGCGAGGAAGGTCCGGTTAACGTCCGTTCCCGGGAATATCTGAACGTCAACCTGGCTGCGGAACTGCCCGTGACCAAGCAATGGGTCTTGTTGTTTGAAATTTACAGCACCTGGACCTGGCAGAACCTGCCTACCATCCAGGGCTACCAAACTCCGCAAACGGTTATCGGCATCCTGCCGGGCATCGAGTTCCTGGCCACCGACAAACTTGCCTTGGCCGCGGGGGTCTCTTTAGACCTTTGGGGCAAAAACGGCCCCCAGAAATATACGCCCATGATCACGGCCTTTTATACCTTCTGAGCCGCCCAGGCCAATCCTGGGAATCTGATATTCTGACAATCAGGGGCGGCCAGGGTCGCCCCTTTTTAACAGGGTTCGCCGCCTGTCCCCTTATCCAGAGCGCCTGGAGAGTAAAGATGATCTGGACCCTATTGCCCTTCGGCCTGGTAGTGGTTTTTCTGGCCGCGATACTCCTGGCGGCTTCCAGCGCTTTGGCGGAAAAGCTGGTCTGCGTCTCCAACGAAAAGCTCCGGGGCGAAGAAACCGTGATCAACTGCCTGGCCCGGGGGGAGGAGTTTGCCATTGTGGATAATAAAGGCGCGGTAAGGATTTTGACCCGGGAAGAATTCGACCTGATGAAGAAGATTAATCCCGAACTTCTAGAGATGAAAGCTTACGGGATTGTCTACTTGCAGGAAGCTCCCCAGATGAAAAAACTGCCGCGGCTTGCGCTCCCCCACCAGATCCGCTGAGGGGAGGCAAATAAGGAACATCTATATTGAATCTATTGTCCTGTCAGAACTCCTTCTAATTCGCCTTGACGCCTTATCCTCCACAACTTTCTTTACCTCCAGCATTTTTCCCGGTATTATTTTAATCTCTGCTGCACCCCGAAGAGGAAAAGAACTGAGCAATGTGCCCTGCACCGGCAAATTTGGGAGATGAGGTGATCCTGGAGCCCCAGGGCCTCCAGGAACTCTTGATGGTCTTGGGCGATCAAGGCTACCAATTGGTGGGCCCCACTCTGCGCCAGGGCTCCCTGGTCTATGACCGCTTGTCCTCCCTTGGCGATCTCCCCCGGGGCTGGGGCGACACCCAGGAGGGCGGAGTCTTCCGCCTGCGGCAACTCAAGGAGCCGCGGATCTTCGGCTACGGCGTGGGGCAGCACTCCTGGAAGAAATTTTTGTATCCCCCCCTGCGCCGCTTGTGGCAGGCCCGACGGCAGGAAAACGGTTTCGATATTCTCCCCCCTGACGATGACGCGGTCAAATTCGCGTTCATCGGCGTCCGGGCCTGCGATCTCCGGGCCATTGCCGTCCAGGACAAGGTCTTCCTGGAGGGCCCTTTTGTTGATCCCCATTACCGGGCCCGGCGGGAGCAGGCCTTTATCCTGGCGGTGAATTGCGGGCACGCCTGCGGCACCGGTTTTTGCATGTCTATGGGTACCGGCCCCCGGGCCGCGTCCGGGTTTGATCTGGCCTTAACGGAAATCCTGGAAGGCCAGCGGCATTATTTTGTGGTGACCGTCGGCACGGAACCAGGGCGGCGGGTAATCAGCCGGGTTTCTCATAAAAAAGCCGAAGCCCGAGAGCGTGAGGCCGCGGCCAAATCCACAGCTCAGATGGGGCGCACCCTGGACACCGGGGACATTAAGGCTTTACTTTATCGTAACTATGAAAATCCCCAATGGGACCAGGTCGCGGCCCGCTGTCTCAGTTGCGGCAACTGCACCCTGGTCTGCCCCACCTGTTTCTGCCACACCATCGAAGATTCTTCGGACCTGACGGGCGAAGAGGCCGAACGCTGGCGGCGTTGGGACGTCTGTTATACCGTGGATTTCACTTATCTCCACGGCGGCAGCGTCCGGGCCACGCCAAAGTCCCGCTACCGTCAGTGGTTGACTCACAAACTGGCCACCTGGATCGACCAATTCGGGGTTTCGGGCTGTGTGGGCTGCGGCCGCTGCATTACCTGGTGTCCGGTGGCCATCGACATCACTGAAGAAGTCCGGGCTATTCGGGAGAGCGAACTGACGGCCGCGGCCGCGGCCAAGGAGTAACGGCATGGAAACGCTGGAGCCAGTTTTGGCGGCCCACCCTTTTTTGCAGGGCCTGGCCCCCCGGCATTTGCAGATCATCGCGGAGTGCGCCCAAAAAGTAAACTTCAACGCCGGGGAATTTCTCTGCCGGGAACAGGAAGAGGCCACCAGGTTCTTTCTCATTAATCACGGCCAGGTGGCGGTGGAAATTTACCGGCACCGGGGGGGGCCGGTGGCCATTACGACCGTAGGAGAAGGCGAGGCTCTGGGCTGGCTTTGGTTCGAGAAGCCTTACCACTGGCACTTCGACGCCCGGGCCGTGCAACTCACCCGGGCCCTGGCCCTGGATGTCAAATCCTTGCAGCAAAAATGCGAACAGGACCACGAACTGGGCTATGCGCTCATGAAAAGATACGCCCACCTGCTGGCGGTGCAGTTCCGGGTGGTCATGCTGCAAATGGTGGATGTGTATGGGAAGTGAGCTGTCAGCTTTCAGCTATCAGCGGTCAGCTTAAATGATTTGCTGATAAGATTAATATTGCTGTAATTTCAGTTATTTTTGATATTTTGCCTAAAACCTAAAAGCGAAAAGCTGAAAGCTGACCGCTGACAACATCTATCTTACAAATATGCTTAACGCTCTTGCCGACCCCATGCTGTCCGCCTCCTTCCAGGTACTCAAAAGAGTCCGGGAAACCGCGGACACCTTTACCCTGACGCTAGCTCCAGCAGGAAGCGGGGAGAGCTTCTTCTTTGCCCCGGGGCAGTTCAACATGCTCTACGTCTTCGGGGTGGGGGAAGTGCCCATCTCCATCAGCGGCGACCCGGACCGGCCGGAGACATTGGTGCACACGGTCAGGGCCGTGGGCGCGGTGAGCCGGGGCATCTGCGGGTTGAATAAAGGGGACACTCTGGGGGTGCGGGGTCCCTTCGGCGCCCCCTGGCCGGTAGCTGAAGCTGCGGGCAAAGACGTCCTGGTGATCGCCGGGGGCCTGGGGCTCGCGCCGGTGCGGCCCGCGGTGTACCACCTCCTGGCCCGGCGCCCGGAGTACGGCAACCTGGAATTGATTTATGGGGCCCGGACTCCGGAAGACCTGGTATTCCGCCGGGAACTGGAGCGCTGGCGGGGCCGGTTCGACTTCCGGGTGCACGTCACCGTGGATTCGGCCCGCTCTGACTGGCGGGGCAACGTGGGGGTGGTGCCCAATATCATTGGCCGGGCCAGGTTCGACCCCGAACATACTCTGGCCATTATCTGCGGCCCCGGGGTGATGATGCGATTTACGGTGCAGGAGTTGTTGAACCGGGGCCTGAAGATGGAAAATATCTACGTCTCCCTGGAACGGAACATGAAATGCGGCCTGGGCCTGTGCGGCCATTGCCAGATGGGGCCTTTTTTCGTGTGCAAGGACGGCCCGGTCTTCTCATATGACCAGGTGAGGGACTGGTTCACGATGCGGGAGGTTTAATGTCTGGGCTGAAAAAATATATCTCACGCAAAGACGCCAAGACGCAAAGAAAGGCGCAAATGCATATAAACATAAATATATTGCGTCTTTCTTTGCGCCTTTGCGCCTTTGCGTGAGGATTATTTTTTAGAACCACAAACTTTGAAGGAAACAATTACGTCATGCCCCGGAAACGACGTCCCAAGCTGGCAGTCTGGAAATTCGCGTCCTGCGACGGCTGCCAGTTGTCTTTGCTGGACTGTGAAGACGAACTGCTCACCATCGCCGGGGAGTTGCAGATTTCCTATTTCGTGGAAGCCACCCGGGCGGTGGTCAAAGGCCCCTACGACCTCTCCCTGGTGGAGGGCTCCATCGCCGCGCCCCATGACCTGGAGCGCATTAAGCACGTGCGGCGGATTTCCAAATTTGTCATCTCTATCGGCGCCTGCGCCACCGCGGGGGGCATCCAGAGCCTGCGCAATTTCACCGATGTGAATGGTTACATTCCCCTGGTTTACGCCCGGCCGGAGGTCATCGAAGCCCTGGCGACCTCCACTTCCATTTCCGCCCATGTCCCCGTAGATTTTGAACTGCAAGGCTGCCCCATCAACAAGCGGCAATTGGTGGAAGTGGTGAGCGCTTTCCTCCAGGGGCGCAAGCCGGTGGTGTCTCCCCATAGCGTCTGCTTGGAATGCAAGTTAAGGGGGAATATCTGCGTACAGGTGGCCCAGGGCACCCCCTGCCTGGGACCGGTAACCCATGCGGGCTGCGGCGCGCTCTGCCCCACTTACCAGCGGGGCTGCTACGGCTGCTACGGTCCCAAGGAGACGCCCAACACCGCATCTTTGAGCGCCTGGTTCAGCGGGCATCTGGGGATGACGGAGCCGGAACTGCTGCGGGTCTTCCGCACCTTCAACGCCTGGGCGGAGGCCTTTCGCCAGGAGAGCGAGGCCCATGACCACTGAAAAACGGTTTTCGGTTTTTAGTTTTCGGTTTTCGGTAAGCCTTAGAAAATCCCCCTAAATCCCCCTTTAAAAAAGGGGGACTTAAAACCAACTGCGGAATACCCTGGTCGAGAAAGTACCATGAAATCTAAAAAAAATAAGACCAGAACCATTAAGATTGACTACCTGGCTCGGGTGGAAGGGGAAGGCGCGCTCCACATCAAGATTAAAGACGGGGCGGTGGCCGGGGTCCAGCTACAAATTTGGGAGCCGCCCCGCTTTTTTGAGGCTTTCTTGAGGGGCCGCTTATTCACCGAGGCCCCGGACATCACCTCCCGCATCTGCGGCATCTGCCCGGTGGCCTACCAGATGAGCGCGGTCCACGCCATGGAGGACGCGCTGGGGGTGAAGGTGGAAGGGCCGCTCCGGGCCTTGCGCCGCCTCCTATACTGCGGGGAGTGGATCGAGAGCCACGCCCTGCACCTCTTCATGCTCCATGCCCCCGACTTTTTAGGCTATGACGACTCCCTGCAGATGGCTAAGGACCACCCCGATTTGGTGAGGATGGGCCTGCAACTGAAAAAAATCGGGAACGAAATAGTGACCCTGGTGGGCGGCCGGGAGATCCACCCTATCAACGTACGGGTGGGAGGTTTTTATAAAGTCTTTACGAAAGAAGAATTGGCTCCCCTGACAGAGAACTTGAAATGGGCCCGGGACGCGGCCTTAAAGACCGTGGCCTGGGTCGCGGGCCTGCCCTTTCCCGAATACGAGATGGACTATGAATTCGTGGCCCTGCGCCACCCGGAGGAATATCCGTTAAATGAGGGCCGCCTGGTGTCCAACCGGGGCCTGGATATTCCGGTCAAGGACTATGAGGAGCATTTTCAGGAAGAGCACGTGCCCCACAGCCACGCCTTACATTCGGCCCTGAAAGCCCGGGGGCCTTATCACGTCGGCCCCTTGGCCCGCTACAACCTTAACTTTGACCGCCTTTCGCCCCTGGCCCGGGATGCCGCCAAGCAAGGAGGCCTGGGCCCGGGATGCCGCAACCCCTTTAAGAGCATCATCATCCGGGCCGTGGAAACCCTTTATGCGGTGGATGAGGCCCTGCATTTAATTGAAACTTACGAAATGCCGGACGTGCCCGCGGTGAAAATTGAACCCCGCGCGGCTGAAGGTTGCGCCTGTACCGAGGCCCCCCGGGGCATCCTCTATCACCGCTATCGCCTGGATGACGCGGGATTGATTCAGGAAGCGAAGATCGTGCCGCCCACCTCCCAGAACCAGAAGAGCATGGAAAGCGACCTGGGGCGATTCGTCGCCAGCCACCTGGACCTGCCCGAAGATAAGCTCACCTGGCAGTGCGAGCAGATGATCCGTAATTATGATCCGTGTATTTCCTGCGCCACGCATTTTTTGAGGTTGAGATTTGAAAGATAGTTGGGGGGAAAAGGTGAAAAGGTAAAAAGGGGAAAAGGTTTTCAAAGTATTTCCTTTTTCCCTCTTTCCCTTTTCCCCTTTTTACCCATTTGCCAGATATATCGCTGTTATCCAGCATTATCGGGCTTGAACCAAAATGGCCGCCACCTTAATAATGGGCATCGGCAATATTTTCCGGGGCGATGACGCGGCGGGCCCGGCCGCGGCGCGGCTGCTCCGGGAAATGGAATTGCCGGACGTACAAGTCCTCGAAATCGATGGGGATTTGACCGGGCTGCTGGAAGGGTGGCAGGGGGCCCCAAAAGTAATTGTCATCGATGCCGTGACCTCTAAGGCGGAGGCGGGAGCCATCTTTCGCTTTGCGGCCCATGAGCAGCCGTTGCCCCAAAAGATATTTGCCCCTTGCTCCTGCCACGCTTTCGGGGTAGCCCAGCAGATTGAAATCGCCCGGTCGCTCAACCAACTGCCTCCATGCCTTATTGTTTTCGGCATCGAAGGAAAAGACTTCACCCCGGGGTCCAGCCTCTCTCCAGAAATCCAAGAAGCCCTGCCCAGATTGGTGGAGCAGGTGCGGCAGGAATTGCGAGAGTTTGATCCTGTAAAGCCTGGATAATGTATTTTTTAAGCCACAAATTGTAAGGGCGGACCCGGGAGTCCGCCCTTTTTGTTTTTTGCCAGTGTCGCCTCAGGCGTAAGAGTTCATCCCTTGGTACTGCGACTCCTTAGAATATTGGGAATAAGAATCGTTTTCCAGTTTCGCCAGCAATTCCAGGAATTGGGCCAGCAATGCCGACAAGCTCGTTTCCTCGGTGGAACCCGCGGCCTCTGTCGAAGTGGACGCGGTTGCGGAACTGCTCGTTCCGGCTGACGTTGCGGCGCTTTCCTTCTGTTCCCCGAGTTGTTCCAAGGCCGCCTGGTATTCGGTCTTGCTGATGACGCCGTCACCATCGGTGTCCATGGCGGCAAAGATTTCTTCCAGCAACTTGAATAATTCGTTGCCCATCTCCGGCGGAGGCGGCGGCGGGCCCTTCGGGCTTATGCCCGCGGCCTCCATGAGGTCTTTCATGTGCGCTTCCCACGTGGGGCTGGCTTCGGCCTGTTCGGCCTGGGTGATGACGCCATCCTGGTCCAGGTCAAAGATGGACATCATTTGCTCCGCGGTGATGGACAGGCCGGTTTTTTGGGACATCTTTTCAGCCGCGGTGTCGCATTCGCTCTGACTGATCACCCCGTCGCCGTCCTGATCCATCCGTTTGAACATCTGCTGCCGCATTTTGCTGATGGAGGGAAAGTTAAACCCGCCACAACCGCCATCAATCGCATCAATACTCATGACCCTCTCCTTTTCGGTTGCAAATTACGGGGAAAACCCATTCCTTGCCTTCTCCTCTTTTGCTTTCTTCTCCTTGTGGACTGGCCTGCACCACCCCCTTACCAACCTTTCCCGCCCGGACAGGATTGGTCTGCAGGTATTGAATCGGGCTCAAAGGCCCCTCTTATGGCCGGTTTGGAGATAGGCTATTGTTTCCGCCACCCAGGAAAACGCCTGGCAATCCCCAGGAATTCAAGAATGAAAACTTACTGTTGAGAGCTGCTGTGCAAAATAGAAGATTATGGATGAGTTAAATTAATCGTGAAGAAAATTATGTACTTAAGAACGCAAGAAATATGCCGGGCCTTTATTTGGCAAGTTGTTAAGATTATTAAAATTATCGTTAAAGAAAAATTCTCTGGGACTTTCAAGGAGCAAAATTTTCCTAATATTAAGGGGAAAACCTTTCCTGCCCGGAAAATATTTACCGCCGGAATAGAGAAAATGTTAGGCTGGTTAATGGCTTGAGATTTTAGAGGGAGAAGCGGGCCTTCTCATTAATCCACCCTAAGAATAAACAGAAAGGCGGCGAAATGGGCGATCTCCCTGGTTCCCATCTCCAAAGAATCTTCGCTCCCCAGTCCGTGGCGGTGGTGGGCGCGTCCATCCGCCCGGAGAGCGTGGGCCGGGCGGTCTTCAGCAACGTCCTCCGCTACGGGTACTCCGGCGTGGTCTATCCGGTGAATGCCAAGGCCCGGTCCATCATGGGGGTAAGGGCTTATCCTTCGGTTCTGGATATTCCGGACCCCGTGGACCTGGCGGTGATTATTGTGCCCAGCGCGGCGGTGGCCCAGGTGCTTCAGGAATGCGGCCAGAAAGGGATCAAAGGGGCCATTGTCATCACCGCGGGCTTCCGGGAGTTAGGGGGAGAGGGAATCCAGAAGGAGGCAGAGGTCTTAAACGCGGCCCGACAGAGCGGCATTCCCCTGCTGGGTCCCAATTGCCTGGGGATCATCAATACCGACCCACAGATCTCCCTGAACGCCAGTTTCTCCCGGCTAATGCCCCCGCCGGGAAACATCGCGCTCGTTTCCCAGAGCGGCGCGGTGGGGGTGGCGGCCCTGGAGTACGCCCAGTCGGAGCGTATCGGACTGTCCAAGTTCGTGTCCGTGGGCAACAAGGCGGACCTCAATGAAAACGACTTCTTGGCCTATCTCCAGGAAGACCCCCAGACGGACGTCATCCTGCTCTATCTGGAAGACCTGGCGGAACCCCAAATATTCTTTCAAATTGCCGAAGGCAGCTTCCCCCGGAAACCCATCCTGGCCATTAAATCCGGGCGCACCGCGGCCGGGGCCCAGGCCGCGTCCTCCCATACCGGGGCCCTGGCGGGCTCGGATGCGGCCTATGACGCGCTTTTCGCCCAATGCGGCGTTATGCGGGTGGAGTCCTTGGAAGAACTCTTTGACTACGCCCTGGCCTTTGCCACCCAGCCGTTGCCTCAAGGGAACCGGGCCGCCATCGTCACCAATGCCGGGGGTTTGGGGATTATGGCCACGGACGCGGCAGAGCGCTACGGCTTGACCATGGCCAATTTCGAGGAAGGGACCAGGGCCAGGCTCCGGGAGGTCCTGCCTCCCGCGGCCAACGTCCATAACCCGGTGGACGTCCTGGGAGACGCGCATGAGGACCGCTACGCCGCGGCCCTGGAAGGCGTGCTGGCCGACCCCGGCGTGGATGGGGCCATCGTCATTTCCACCCCCCAGTTGATGACCAACCTGGCGGCCATTGCTTCCGCCGTCACTAAGGTGGCCTCGCAACATCAGAAACCCACCCTGGTCTGCCAGATGGCCCTGGGGGAAATCGAAGAGACTTTAACCATCTTGTCCCAGGGGCGGCTGCCCCATTACCACTTCCCGGAGGAGGCGGCCCGGGCGCTGGCGGCCATGGCTCACTATGCCCGGAACCTGGGTCGGCCCCGGTATGAAGTCAAGACCTTCACCGACGTGGACCGGGACGCGGTCAGGCAAGTGTTTGCCGACGTAAGGAAGGAGGGGCGCAGTTTTGTCCTGGAACCGGAAGCCCACCGGATTTTCCAGGCTTACGGCTTTCCGGTCTTGCCTTATCGCTGGGTGCACGCCTCCGTGGACGCGGTCCAGGCCGCGGAGGAGGTAGGTTACCCGGTGGCCCTGAAAATCGTGTCTCCGGATATCGTCCATAAATTCGATGTGGGCGGCGTGAAGGTTCATCTCCACACCGTTGCCGAGGTGCGCCGGGCCTATGAGGAGGTCCTGGCCGACGCCCGGCAGGCCCAACCCCAGGCCGAGCCCGCCGGGGTCCTGGTGCAGAAAATGGCAACCCCGGGCACGGAAATGATCCTGGGCATGACCCGGGACCCCCACTTCGGGCCCCTGTTGATGATCGGCCTGGGGGGCACCCTGGTGGAAATTTTTCAGGACGTGATGTTCAGTGTGGCCCCCGTCTCCGAGCAGTGGGCCCGGCGGATGATCGGAGACCTTAAGGCTTTTCCCCTCCTTAAGGGCTACCGGGGCGAGCCGCCCCGGGACCTGGAAGTCATTGCCGAGTGCCTGGAGCGGCTTTCGCAGCTGGCCCTGGATTTCCCGGAAATCCGGGAGTTGGACATTAACCCCCTCATGGTCTTCCCCCAAGGCCAGGGCGCGGTCGTGGTGGATGCGCGAATTTTTGTGGGGTAAGAATTTTGGGGGAGGGGGCTAAGGGCCAGTGGGCCCTTACCCCCTTCCCCCAAACCCCACCCCCAATCCCATAGATTTTTACGTATAAAGCAAAAAGCGGCTCCTGCCGCTACTAATAAAGGCAGAGGAAACCAAATGATCCTGCTGAAGAAACTATTTACCCCGGTGGAGTCCATGGACGCTGAAGAGGCCAGGAAATACCTGGCTTCCCATCCCGAAGACACCTTCACCCTCCTGGACGTGCGCCAGCCCTGGGAGTACGAAGAAGAGCATATTCCCGGAGCCACGCTCATCCCCTTGCCCCAGCTCAACGACCGATTCCCGAAGCTGGACCCGGAAAAGGCCACCCTGGTCTATTGCGCCATCGGCGGCCGCAGCCGGGTGGGGGCCCAACTCCTGTCCGGGCTGGGCTTCAAGGAGGTTTATAACCTTTCTGGGGGGATCAAGGCTTATCAAGGAAATAAGGCCACCGGTCCCCAGGAGTTGAACCTGGACTTGATCCGGGGGGATGAATCTCCCACGGAAGTGGCGGTTTTGGCTTATTCCCTGGAAAAAGGCTTGCAAACCTTCTATGAGGCCATAGCTGTAAAAACTTCCGATCAGGATTTGGCCGCGCTCTGCCGCCAATTGGCCCACATTGAAGAGCTGCATGAAGAGAAGCTGGCCGGTCTTTACCGCCATTTGGAGCCATCCGGCAAGGACCTGCCTGCCCTGGTGGCGGACCGGGAACCTGCCTTGATGGAAGGGGGTTTCAAACCCCAGGAATTTTTGCAGCAAAACGAGAACTTGATGCAGTCCCTGCCGGGGATGCTGGAGCTGGCCCTGATATTGGAGACTCAGGCCCTGGATTTGTACCTGCGCTTTGCGGCCAAGCTGACCCACCCCCAGGCCAAGGAAGTGCTCTATACCCTGGCCCAGGAGGAGAAGGGGCATTTGACCAGGTTGGCAAAGCTCTGGGAAGAAAAGGCGGGAAGCAGTGGCCAGTAGCCAGTTGTTTTTTTATCTCGTTCCCAAGCTCCAGCTTGGGAACGCATTTTTTTGCCGAAGCTCTGCTTCGGCACCTCTGACTTTTGATTACACCATCAACTGTTTCTTAACTCCGCAATCCGGGCCACCACTTCGGGAGCTTTCAAATCCTCGATATCGATGTATCGGCCCCCCAGAATTTTGCTCAATTCCGGCAGACACCCGAAGTCGATCATCGGCGTGTGGACTTCGGTGTCCAGGACCAGGGTGTTGATGTTCAGGGTCCGGAGTTGCCGGGCCAGTTTCTTGGTCTCCGCCATGGCCGGGCCCCCGGCCAGGGAAATGTTGGCCTTGCCGTCGGTGATCAAAACCAGGAGGAACGCGTCTTTGGGGTGTTTCAGCTTTTCCCGGTTAATCACCTCATAAGCCAGGTGCAGGGCGTGGGGGAGCGGGGTCTTGCCGCCGGTGGGCAGGTGCTCCAGGCATTTCCGGGCGGTCTCCACGCTGTTGGTGAAGGGCAGGGCCAGTTCCGCGTTCTGGCCCCGAAAGGTGATAAGCCCCACCCGTTCCCGTTTCTGGTAGGCGTCGAGAAGCAGGGAGAGGATCGCGGCCTTGGTTTCCGCCATGCGCTGCTCCGCGCCCATGGAGCCGCTGGCGTCCACCACAAAAAGGATGTGGTGGCCGATGCGTTTCTCCCGCACCTTGTGGCGCACGTCCGGGGGAGCCACGGCCAGAGCCAGATTGCCCTTTTCCCGCAAAGTCTGGAAAGGCGCGGCGGCCCGCAGCGTCGCATCCAGGGCCAGGTCCGGTTGCCCTTTAGGGGAAGGAGTAGAACGCACGTAACGGCCGCTTTTATCCTCCGTGGGGGCCTGGGTGCGGCGGCCCATCGCTTTCTTGGGGGTGCGGTCCGGCGGCAGTTCCAGGGGCTTCACCGGGAAGGTCGAAGCCGGAGCAAAGACCACTTCCTTCATGCCGGGGTCCTGGCTCGAACGCCGGGCCGCGTCCGGCTGCGAGCCGGGGCCGGGGGGGATATGCGTCCGGTGTTTGCGGCTCTCCTGGTGCTGCTTGAGGCTTTCTTCCAGCTTTTCCAGGTCGAGGTGCCGGTCGCTCAGGGGCTTGCGCCGCAGGCGGTGGGGGAGCACCAGTTCCGCGGCTTCCCGCACTTCCTGGGGACCGGCTTCCTTCCGTCCGTAATAGGCCGCCAGCGCCAGGGCCACCTTGAGCATATAGATGTCGGCCCGGTGGCCGTCAACGCCCTGGTCCAGGCAGATACGAGAGATAAGCTGTAACAGCCCCTCTTCTGAGCTAACCTTTGGCAGGCGCTCCCGGGCCGACAAAATCGCCTGGCGCAGCTTTTCCTGCTCCGGCTGCCACTGTTGGGAAAAGACCTCCGGGTTTTTTTCGTAGTCCAGCCAGCGCTGCACCACGGTGATGCGGTCGTGTAAATCCTGGAGCCCGGCCACTTCCACGCAAAGGCCGAAGCGGTCCAGGAGTTGGGGCCGCAGCTCGCCTTCCTCCGGGTTCATGGTGCCCACCAGGATAAAGCGGGCCGGGTGCACGAAAGAAACGCCCTCCCGCTCCACCACGTTAATCCCCATGGCCGCGGCGTCCAGGAGCACGTCCACCAGGTGGTCGTCCAGGAGATTTACTTCATCAACATAGAGGATGCCTCGGTTGGCCGCGGCCAAAATACCCGGCTCAAAATGCTTCTCCCCGCTTTTGATGGCCTTTTCCAGGTCGATGGTGCCCAGGAGCCGGTCTTCGGTGGTGCCCAGGGGGAGATCCACCACGGCCATGGGCCGCTCCCGGACGGCCAGTTTTTGGCCCGCGGCCACGCGGCCCCGGCAAGCGTCGCACATGGTCTCACCGGCTTCCGGGTCGCAATTGAAGGGGCAATCCGCCACCATGCGGATGGGAGGCAGCAGCGCGGCCAGCCCCCGGGCCGCGGTGGATTTGGCCGTGCCCTTTTCCCCTCGAATCAGCACGCCGCCGCTCAAGGGGTTAATGGCGTTTAAAATCAATGCTTTTTTCAGACGTTCCTGGTCCACCAGGGCCGCGAAAGGAAATACCGGGCGTTTATAAGTCATGCAGGACTCCGAGAGGTGTTTGTGGGGGGAGGGGCCAGGGTCCTGAGGACCCTGCCCCTCCCCCCACACCCCCC
>Ga0233423_10000070_pt1 | contig 60464 bp, 47 predicted proteins | sample Watercolumn_Mata_FD_180713 | JGI IMG/M metagenome (GOLD analysis project Ga0233423, IMG submission 180713) | Freshwater microbial communities from Lake Matano, South Sulawesi, Indonesia - Watercolumn_Matano_2014_112_MG | ecosystem: Environmental > Aquatic > Freshwater > Lake | place: Indonesia... | reverse complement strand
ACAGCGAACCGGGATCTCCTTCCGGACCGGATGCTGGAGCGTGAAAGAGATGAACTGGCCGTCCTTTTTGGCCACGATATGCTGCTGCCGGATCTGAAACTGCGACAACCAGTTGAAGATGTCCGTCGCTGCCTTCCAATATCCTGTATTGCTTTGGATTTTCATTTCCCGGATACCCCGGCCCTTTTCATGAGAGTGGGGAGGCCTGTTTCCTGAGATGACCCCGCATCCGGTCATCGAGGCTGTTGAAAAATCCCGTGTCCCCCTCGTGAACCAGCCTCATCCACAACTCCAGTATGACAAGACTCCAGACCTTGCGGTAATTGATGTCCCGGCCGGCCAGAAAGGATTGCTTGATCCGCTCGACCGCTTCGGGACGGAACCACCCCCGCTCATTGACCACGGCAGGCGAGAGCATTTCCTCGATCAGCGGCCTGAGCTGCTGCCGGAGCCAGATGGGGAACGGCAGTGCAAATCCCATCTTGGGACGGTTGACGATGTTTTCGGGCAGAAGGTCCTTCACGGCTTCCACGAGAATACTCTTTTTCCTGCCCCCCTTGAGTTTCAGTCCTGGGGGGATGGCGGCCGCGTACTCCGCAAGGACATGATCCGACAGGGGAACGCGCGTCTCCAGGGAGAATGCCATGCTCATCACATCCATGTCCCGGAAATATACGGGCTCCAGAAGCGTCTTCAGATCCATGTAGGAAATCCGGTTGAGGAGTTCCGTCGATTCCGGAACGGAATCGGAGATGCCCTGATAGTACCACTCCGTATTTGCGTATCCCATGGCCCGGCGGGCCTGTTCGGAATACAGCTCCTGTTTTTCCGGTTCACTCAGATCCATCCGGACGATCCCGTATTTCCGGACAAACGATCCGTCGTAACGGATGAGCCGGTCGAGGCTTTTACGCAACGATCTCGGCCCCACGGCAGCCGGGACTTTCGTGTTCATCCATCCCGCGAGCCGCCTGCAGAAAAGGGGGATCCTGTGCCAGGTCTTCTCCCGGTCCATGAACCGGGGTATCAACTCGAAGGAGTTGTACCCTGCGAAAAATTCATCGCCGCCCTGGCCGCTGAGAACGACCTTTACGTCCCTGGCGGCCTCCCTGGATACGAAATAACTGTTGATCGCATCCGTGGAGGGTTGATCGAGGGTTTTCAGGAATGGTCCGAAGGAATCCCAGATGCCGGATGCGGTCAGCCGGGTCTCCGAGTGGTCGGTCCGGTACAGCTTCGAAACCTGCCTGGCGTAGGTCAGGTCGTCGTAGGCCTCGCCGCCCACATCGTATCCCACGGAAAAGGTCCGGACCGGGCCGTCCTGCATGGTCCTCATCAGGGCGACGATGAGGCTCGAATCGATGCCTCCGCTCAAAAACGCGCCCAGCGGGACATCGCTCATCAGATGCAGTTCGATGGATTCCTGGATCTTTTCCCGCAAACGCCGGACAATATACGCTTCGTCATGCTCTTTGTCAACATGAAACTGGAGGTCCCAGTAGCGTGCAACCTGCAACTTCCCCTGCCTGAGGGTCAGCAGATGTCCGCCGGGGAGGGACAGGATGTTTTCGTACACGGTGTCCGGCGCGGGAATGCCCTGCATGGACAAGAGGTGATGGATGCCCGGCATATGGATCCTGCCTTCGATCATTCCGGATGCGGTGAGCGCCTTGATCTCGGATGCGAACAGGAACGCCTCCGGAAGCACGGAATAATAGAAGGGTTTGATCCGGAACCGGTCGACCGCGGCGAAGAGGCTGCCGTCCCTTTCGTCCAGAATGACGAAACTGAACATGCCGCGGAGATGCTGAAGGCATCCGGTCCCGTATTCCTCGTACAGATGGAGGATGGTTTCCGTGTCGCTGCGGCTGCGGAAACGGTGTCCCCTGCCGGCGAGCATCCGGCTCAACTCCCTGTAGTTGTAGATCTCTCCGTTGCAGACGATCCAGACCGTGCCGGTTTCATTGCTCATGGGCTGATGCCCGTTCTCGGACAGATCGATGATGCTCAGCCTTCGATGCCCCAGACCGGCGGTCTTCGACAGATGAAAACCCTCGTCATCCGGACCGCGATGCGCGATGACGCGCGTCATGCGCTCCAGCATCTCCCGCGCGACCGGGGCCTGATCCAATCGAACGATACCGGCGAATCCGCACATGAATCCTAACTCTCCTGATTAATCGACGGGATCCCTGTCCCGCGCCCATTCATCCGGCCGCGTGCCCCTCCGTCCGGGAATCCAGTTTCCGGCAAGAGCCTTGACCGCCTGTATCTCGTCTTCCGTAAAAAACCGCAGCAGCCATACGACGAGGATGTTCGCTGCTACGCAGGCGGGGACGGCGAGCAACAGAGACGAAGATCTCAATGCCAGGCCGGCGCCCGCCATCGCCAGGTTTGCGGCCACAATTTTCGGAGCATATGCCAGAAGGGGCGCCTTCATTCCCATTCTCCCCAGATACAACGCATGGGAGACGAAAATCATTCCCTCGGTCAGGAGCGTTGCCAGCGCGGCTCCGATGTGGGCATACCGCGGGATGAGGAGAAAATTCAGCCCGATGTTCAGCAAGGCTCCGACGCCGACCACTTTTGTCGTAAAACGCTGCCTGTTGGCTGCACTGACGGTGTAGGTCATCACGGTGGTCATGAAAATGCAGGCGAGGGCCCACATGAGAATCACCATGGCCGGCGGTGTGCCCGTGAACTGATCCCCGTAGAGAAACGCCGTGATCGGTTTCGAGAGCAGGGACACGCCCGCCGCACAACTGACGCCCAGGAAGAACATGAGTTTGAACGTCTTGTCGAACAGTTTCCTGAATTTCACGGGATCTTTTACAAAAAAATCCGAAAGAGCGGGATAGACGGCCTTCATCACGCCCGTGGAGATGAAGATGAGCACAAAAACCAGCCGGTAGGCCGCATTGTACCAGCCCACCACATTGTCCGCGCATAAAAAGGCGAGGATCACGCTGTCACCGAACGTGTAGATGGTCGAAAAATAAAAATTCAAGCCGAACGGCAGGGCTTCCTTGATTTGAAGCCGGACCAGGGATTTGTCGAATTCAATGGAAAGCGGGGTGAAGAACTTCTGGACGATGATGACGCAATAGGTGCAGGCCAGGATGCTGGTCGCCAGAAAAACCAGGGCCAGCATGCGCATGTCACCGCCGGCCGCCAGCACGAGCATCCCGACCACCGTGGTGAACAGGCTTTCAAAAAAGGTGAGAAAGGCATCATGTTTCATCTTTTGAAAAGCCTGGAAGACCGAACGGAAGAGCTCCACATAGGAACTGACGATGAGATTCACGGCGAAAATCAAGATCGTCCACTGCACTTCCGGAGGCTTGCACGTCAGCCGCGTGATGATGAGGATCACGGTGAACGTGATGACGGATAAAAATCCCTTGAGGAACAACGTATTGGCCAGGTATTTCTTCACCATTTTCTGGGATCGCGCCAATTCCCGGATGAGAAGGGGGTGAAGCCCCATTTCCGCCATGATCACGAAAATGGAAACAAACGCCCTGGCAAATGAGAACTTGCCGTATTCGCTGTCGCCCAGCGTCCTGGCGATGTAGACCACCAGCACAATGCGCAGCAGCTTGTTGATGATCTCTGCCGCTGTCATCATGACGGAATTGGAGGCGACGACTTTCCGCGTGCTCATGTCAGCCGGTCTTTCCAGAGGCTTGTTGATAGATGCGCATCATGGCCTCATAATGATTTTCAGGATCGAACCAATTTTCGGCGGATTTCCTCGCCCGTTTTCCCATTTGGACGGCACGGCCCGGATGGTCGAGCAGATAGAGGACGTGCCGGGTCAGGGTTTCCGCATCCCCCGGGTTGAACAGCAGCCCGGTCCGGCCATGGATCACGAGTTCCGGGATGCCGCCGATGGCCGAACCGATGACGGGCTTTCCGAGCGCGAACGCCTCGTAAACCGTCAAAGGCGAATTCTCGTACCATTCCGAGGGCACGACCACAAACCGGCTCAGGGAAATCATCTTCCTCAATTCCTCCCCGGCCAGGTATCCGGAAAACCGCACATTGCCGATCCGTTCCCGGCGCACTGCCTCCTCCAGCTCCCCCCTCAGCTCGCCGTCCCCCGCGATGACCAGTGTCGAACGGGGGATGTTCTTCATCGCCCGGAGCAGCGTACCGATGCCCTTCTCCCCGGACAGCCTCCCGTAATAGAGAAAGTAATCGCGTGAGCCTCGGCTCTCCCGGTATTGTTCCATGTCGATGGTGTAGAAAAGATGCCGGATCCTGCCGGCCGGGAATCCGCCCTCTTCCAGCTTCGAACCCATGAACCGGCTGGGCACGTGAAAGACATCGACATGCCGCTCATAGATCTTCAAAATCCGGTGAAGGCAGGCCTCCAGGGCGAGCAGCAGCCCGGCGGAGATTGAATCCATATGGCAACGTTCGGCCACCGGATGCCAGAATTTTCTGTCGAGGCATTTTTCACAAATCATCCGCGTCCGCATGTTGTACAGCCTGTAGTTGGGACAGATCAGCTTGTATTGATGGACCGTCTGAATCACCGGGATCCGGAATCTCCGGAGGACATGAAGAACCGAAGGGGAAATCTGATGATCGATCATGTGCACATGGGCGATGTCCGGCCGGACCCTCCGGATGAGCCTTGCAAGCTTCCGCTGCGCGTGGAAGGAGTAGAGAACCCGCGATGCGATGGAAAGGGCCGCGAAGATTTTCCGTATGCCCCGCACATGGAATTCGATCGGGCGCACGAAAAAGGAGGCATAAGGCGTCTTCCGGTTCTGCCCGTGCTGCATTGAAAAGGGGACGACGCGGTGTCCGTGCCTTTCCAGCGCGGCCGTCAGGTCAAAGACGTACCGTTCCGCCCCTCCCTTGATGAAATAATATTTATCGATCATCAGAACGGTGAACATACCGCATTCCCCGGCTCGAAGGAACCCCGCTGCAAACAGCCCGGCGCTTCATCCGGGCCTCGGTTTCTGCATCAGCCTCTGGATGTACTGGCGTCTGTAGAATTCAGCGCGATGAATCCGCCTCAGGATCAGCGCCAGTCCGGCCAGAAGCCAGAGAATACATTTTTCCCTGTAATTCTGATACTCCGGGCCGAAGAGGACGACCGTGAAAAAAGCGATAAACGCGCCCAGAACGCCCATGGCGACTGCGGAAAGCTGCCTGTCCCGGATCGCCAGGCTCCTGTATGCCTCCTTCATCACCAGAAAAACGAATCCGAAAAAAAACAGGGCGCCGGGAATCCCGGTCTCCGCAGCCAGACGTAAATAATCGTTGTGCACGGGCTGCCACCAGTTGAATATCGGGTAACTGTGGTATTCGTAATTGTACAGCCCCACGCCGAACAGGGCATGCTTGAGGATGATCGACAGCGAAATCCGTATCATCAACAGGCGGTGTTCCCCCCTGCCCGCAGTCTCCACGCGAAGCGAGATCAGGCTCCAGGCCACGACGATCACGATGAGGACACCCGCCAGGATGGCGACGAAGCGGAAAAGGCTTTTCCCGCGCAGCCGGCCGTTCTTGAAAAGCTGGATGGGCAGGGAGAGCAGAAATACGCAAAATCCGATCCAGGCGGCGCGCGAGAAAGTGAACAGAAGCGAAAACGTCGACAGCCCCAGCACGATGACGTACCAGATACGTTTCAATACCGATCTCGTGAAGATCAGGCTGCAGATGCAGAGGGGGATCAGGAGGATGAGATAGCCGCCGAAATTCGTGTGAAAACCGAGCGTGCCGTTCACGCGGGCCAGCGTCCACCACATCGGCCAGTAGTTCTCGCCCAGAAAGTGGAGGCCCACGGAGTGGCCCGTTGTCCGCTGAAGGGTCCCGATCAACCCCTCGAATGTCAGGCCGATCAGCAGCGCATCCACAATGTGCATGAGATGCCTGCGGGAACGGACGCGGTTGAGCACGTAATAAAACAGCAGAAAGGCCTTGAATTCAAAAAACCAGCCCAACGCGCTGGTCTTCTGCGAGACGGCCAGGAAAATGGACGGCATGCTCCAGACCACGAATGCAACCGCGAGGAGCACCGGCCTGTCATGGATGAAACGGGCCTTCTGGAAAAAATTGGTATCGAAGAGCCACATCCCGTAGAGGATGAAAAGAATGACATCGAAGGCCCAGACGATATCCTCCGAGATGAGGTGCGTAAACATGAAACCGATCGCAAAAGGCAGCAGGCTCACGAGGACAAGCAGCACGAAATGCTCCTTTTCCTCTATCATCTGCATGAACAGCAACAGGGCCACTGAAACGGCCGCAACCCCGAGCCAGCGTTTGTCGACCGGAACGCCTTTCAGGGGGACCAGCCATGCAAAAATGATCGCAGCCATCACCACCGTGAAAAGCAGCACGTTCAGGCCTCTTGAGGCGCTCATGGGGCCTCCCCGGCAGACCCATCCCCGGGGATCGGGAAAATCCCGTTTCCCATCACGGTAGATCCCTTTGAACGGTTTCCATCTGCTCCTTCATGATCCGGAGTGCTTCATCGACATCCAGAAACGAATAACCCGTCTCCTTCGCCAGCTTCTCCGTTTTCAGCCCCGATCTCTCGGGCCGCGTTGCGGGCTGGCGTAAGGCAGAGCCCGGGATTTTCCTGATGAGCGTCTCGTCCAGGCCGAATACACGGGCGATCCGCAGGGCGAGTTCATACCTGCTGAATAGCCCCTTCCCGGCCGCGTGGTAGATCCCCCGTTTGTCCTTCTCGTACAGGCAGATCAGCGCCGCGGCCAGGTCATCCGCCAGCGTGGCGTTTCCATACTGGCCGTCCACGATGTTGACGGACCTTCCATTCCGCAGTTCTCCGACGAGCCAGGTCACGAAATTGGGGCGCAGTGCCGGTCCCGTTCCGTACAGGACCATGGTGCGCACAATGAGGGAATCCGCGCAAAGGCGGAGGGCGATCCTCTCCGATTCCAGCTTGGTCTCTCCGTAATAACTGATCGGATGGACCGGGTCCGTTTCCGAATAGGGTCCTGCCTTGCCGTCGAAAACGTAATCCGTTGAGAGATGTATCATCCGGCATGGAACATCCCGGCATGCCTTCGCCACATTCTCTGCTCCGGTCACGTTCAGGCGGAACGCGGCCTCGCGGTCCGTCTCGCAGCCGTCGACATGGGTGTACGCAGCCGTATTGAACACGGCGTCCGGACGGATCTCCAGGATCATTTCATGGAACGCCGGACCGTCTGTAATGTCCCCTTTTAGATAATATATGTGCTCGTGCCTGAACACCGGCCTTTCCTGGACGTCGATGGAAATGAGCATATACCTGTCCCGGGCCTTCTCGAGTATCTTCTGCCCCAGAAGGCCGTTGCCTCCAGTGACGCACAGTTTTTTCAGTTCAGCTTCCTCCCTCTTTCCCGCCCGGCCCGAGGCCTCTTCTTCCGCGCCCGCGGATGGAATCCCGGCGGTATTGCCCTGCAGGTTTGCCCGCCGCCTTTTTCAGGCGGGCCTGTCCGCCGGCTTATGCTCCAGAGAATGCGGTCCCCGGAAAATGCAGCCCGGCCGGATCAACATCCCGGCGGGGCCTGATCCGGAATTTTCTGGTTCGATGCAGCCCCCAGCCCGGCTATCTCCCGGATTTCCTGCCACTTCATTTCCTTCAACGCGACCAGCAACGCTCCGTAAAGCGCTACCGCGACGAAAAGAAAAACCAGAAGCACCGCGCCACGAGGCCTGACGATGCCCGCCAGGGGCACCAGAACAAAGCCGGAAAGGCTGATCTTTATAAAAGAGGAGACCGGCATCAGACACTGAAAACGGTCGAATACGATGATGGAAAGGGCCCCTGCGCCGAATCCAGTGCTGACCAGCATGGCATAGGCTGCTCCCCGGGCGCCGAATTGCGGAACCCATATCCGGTTCAGCACGACGCTGAGGATCAGGGCTCCGGCGGTCCATCCCAAAGAAAGCCCGGGCTTATGATAAGCGTTCAACACAGTCGTAAACAGGGACAGGAAGGACAGGAAAACGATGCTCCAGGTCAGCAGGGCGAAGACCGGAGCAGCTGAACCGTACTCGGGCCTGAACAGCAGCTCGAGAATCGGCCCGTTCAGAACCGTGAACAGAACAGCGACCGGCACCGTCAGCAGCCACAGCAGGCGCACCGCCTCGCGGATGGTCCGGCGGGCATCCAGTGAGGATTCGGACGCAAAGTGGAAAGACAGGATGGGAAGCAGCACCGACGAAAGTCCGGAAAAAAGGAAAAAGGGAATTTTCGATATCATCTGGGCGATGGAATAACATGCAGCTGTTTCCAGATCGCAATAGTACTTGACGAACCAGAGATCCAGGAAGAAAAAGAGGTTGAGGATCCAGAAGTAAGCGGATGCGGGGAGCATGAACCGGATGAACTCCTTGCCGTGCTCCCACGGCAAGGAAGGGGTGCGCCGGATCAGGCACAACCCGGCAACAAAGGCTGTGATCGAGGCCGCGATGTTGCCGATCAGCGCCCCGACAATGGAATGGGTGAGAGCCACCAGTCCGATGCCGAAGCCCATTTTGGAAACCGCATACACGACCAGGAGCACTGCCTGCCTCCCGAAATGATGCTGCCCGTTCTGGTAGGCCATCAGGAGGTGATAAAATCCGAAGAACAGGATGTCGACGGACGCGACCCGGAAATAAAAGGCCAGCCGGGGATCGCGAAGCGCAGCCGCGATGAGGGGGGCCGTGAAAAAAGTCAGCAGGAAAAGCGTGATGACGATGACCGTCTGGAGGCGGGCCGCATACTTGAAAATGCCGGATGACCGGCTGCTTTCCTGGGGAAAAAATTTCTGCAGCGCGTACGGCACGCCGTTGACCACTGCAATCTCGATCCAGTAAAGCACCGACATGGTCAGGGTGTAGAGGCCGTAGGTCTCGGGCTCCCAATAATGCGTCAGCCAGAGGATGTACACATACCCCGAGCCCAGCACCAGGGCCCATCCCAGGATCAGGTACCCGGTTCCCTTATTCAGGTTCACCGGCCGCCCCCCTCAGCCTGGGGTGCCTGCTCAATGAATGTGCAGGGTTGCATCCTGCTCCTTGCCCTTGGCCATGAATCCCAAAGCCCAGGCGCAGGCGCCGCAGAGCCAGAGCGGCGTCACGCCAATAAAAATCAGAGTCGTTTCCCAATCAGTCTTCATGAGGCGGACGAGAGCGGCCAGCCAGCGCAACAGCGGGATGCCGAGGCACAACACGGGAATCTTCAGAAAAATCCTGCCGGGCAGATCCGTGATCCGGCGTTCGACCGCAACGGCCTTGCCCAGCCGGAACTGATGCCTGAAGAGCTTGGAGAAAGCCATCCGGTTGAGATGCAGGACCTTCAGGGCGGGGTCGAAAAAAATGCGGCCCCCGCGCCTCCGCAGTTCCCAGTTGAACAGGGTGTCCTCGTCGGGCCAGTTGTCCGTGAATTCGATCCTATGCCTGAAAAACGCCTCCCGTTTGAGGGAAAGATTGCAGGAAGGATTGTTCCAGATGGTTCCGGGCATTGATCGGGGCGTCCATTCGTTGAATTCCAGCAGATGGCTGGTCCAGGCCACATAATGCCTGGGATATCCGTTGATCACGGAGCCGCCCACCGCCTCGCAGTCGTGCTTCTGATGGGCATCGTAATGTCCCTGAAGCCATCCGGGTTGCGGCACGCAATCGGAATCCGTGAAGAGGACAATATCGCCTGCAGCCTCGCGCACGCCCAGGTTTCTGCCGCTCCCCGGCAGGGTCCTCTGCGGCAGATGGATCAGCCGGACGCCGGGAAAGCCGTTGCGGATCAGCTCCGCGGTGCCGTCGTCCGAACTGTCCACAACCAGAATTTCGAAGGAAAAATGAACCGTCTGCCCGGTGACCGCTTCGAGCGTTTCCCGGATGGACTGAACGGCGTTGTAACAGGGGATGACCACCGAAACGGCCGGTTTCTTTTTCAAAGGCCTGACGCTCATCATCCGGCCGCCTTCCTCACGACCTCGCTCATCCGGCAGGCGAATGCATCGATCGTGCAGTGCCGCCTGGATTGCAGATATCCATTCTCAGCGATCCGCCTGGTGAGTTCGGGATCGTTCCTCAGTTTCAGAATCCCGTCGGCCAGGCTGCATGGATCCCCGGGCTCGACGAAAAATACGCTCTCCCCGTGCGAAAGCAGTTCGCCGACCGCCCTGCTGCGCATCGTGATCAGGGGTTTTTTCACGGCGATGGCCTCGATCACCTTGTTCGTGAAAACCTCGTGGGCGCGGGGCCGGTCTGAAAAGAACCCGAGGCATACATCCGCCCTGCACAAGGCTTCCGCCAGATTTTCATAGGGGACCCAGCGGATGAAACGGCAGTTGGTGAGGTGAAGCGATTGTGCCAGCGCCCTGTCCCTTTCATAGGTTGTGCCGAATCCGATGATCTGGAACACAATGGGCTCCTCCCGGAGAATGTGGGCGGCCTTCAGGATGATGTCCACCCCGTGGAAAGGGGCAAATTCTCCATGGAAATGAACGAGAAACGGATCGCTTCTGCCCCTGGACACCGGTACGGGCTTGATGACTTCGTCGTCGGTGGCCAGAAAAACCTGTTCAAATTTGGATGCCGGCACCCCGTACCGTTCCGACCAGACCCGGATATGCTCCTGGGACTCGATGATGATGCAATCGGACAGGTTCATAGTCCAATGGTCGAGCCAGGCAAAGCACCTGGCCTTCACACTCCTGGGTTTCGCCCTCTGCCAATCCAGCATCGTCTCGTGGGTGCCGCTGTGGATGTCGAACAAAACCGGTTTCCGGCTGAACAAACGGACGAAAGGCATCAGCAAAGCGCCGTAGAATCCCACGATCACCACGTCGCATCCGCGCTTTTGAAACAGAAACCGGAACAGGAGGCGCGGATAATGCCTGAATCTCTTGTCCGGCGGCAGGCAGGACCTGACCTCGAAACCCGCCTTTTGCAATGCCTTGAACATCGTCCGTGTGCGCACGTAACCCGCCTCGCGGCCGGCGATGTAACAAATCCGCACCCTCTTTTCCTGGTCTCTCGCCATGGATCCGGTTTTCATTCCAGTGCCGACGTGATTTCCTGCTCGGATTGAATTCTCTGTATCCCCCTGATGAAAACCGACAGGAAAAACACGGAGAACAACAGCTGGAATCCGAGGGACAAGAGGTAGAACATGAAAATGGCCTGCTGCAGCTCGTAGATGGGCGAAAATCCCGATTCCACCCAGGCGATCGCCATCCGGATGCTGAAATAGGCGGCCACGGCGATGCCCGACACACCCAGCAGAAGAATCCCCCGCACGAATCCGCGTTTCGAGAACAGGGACACGATCAGGTCGGGCTGCGTGTATTTATGAAGAACCGCATACATGCGTATCGCACTTCCGAAAACGACCAGCTGCAGTCCGACCATCGCCATCATGCTGAAAAAAATCATCGTGTGGTACTGGAGGTAGACACGGCCGATGATCACCGGGCCCGGCAGCAGGACCAGCATCCACCCGAAGGACAGAAGGAATAGCACGAGACCCGGAATGATCAGGGAACGGGCGGGATTGTACAAAAGCATCAACATCAGTATCGTCTTGAGAATCCGGAATCCGTCCTTCAACGGCCTCAGCTTGGACTCCCCGATGCGTTTGTCATACTGAATATCGATCTGGTCCACGTTCAGATTCATCTGGGTGGCCTTGATGGTCAATTCGGTTTCGATCTCGAATCCCTGTGAATCCAGATCCATCTTTTCCAGGATGTCCCTGCGTATGCCGTAAAGCCCGGAAAGAGGATCCACAATCCTGGATCGGTAGAATTTCTTGAGCAAAGAGCTGAAAATCTGGTTTCCGAGGCGGTTGACCAGGTGTATGTTTTTCGAATTCCGCCGCCTGGCCACGACCATTTCGTGCTGCCGGAGCCGCCGGGCGATTTCGGTGACCCTCTCTGGAGGATATGTCCCGTCTGCGTCTATGAATATGACGTTCTCGCCGGCTGAATGGCGGATTCCCGTGCGCATGGCCGCGCCTTTTCCCAGATTCCTCCTGTGGGAGATCACCCGGACGCCCAGGCGCTCAGCAACCTCTGCAGTGGCGTCCCCGCTGCCGTCGTCCACCACGAGCATTTCAAACGAAGAATCCAAAAGTTCGAGAAGCGGCTTCAATACGACCGGAAGCCCCTGTTCTTCATTGAACGCCGGGATGATGACGCTGTGTCTGATTTTTTTCGCCACGGGCGGTCCGAACCCTCCGCTTCAGCCCGATCAAGGGGAAGCGCTGTTTTCCCACGTCAGAATCCACACATCCGTGCTTCCGGGACCGGGCAAATGCAAAATACATTCCAGTTCTTCAGGCATCGATCCTCTCACCCAGGCCTGCACCTGGGGCGGGAACTGGTTCATGTACCGCTCCTCCACGGAAAAATAACGGACATTTTTATTCCTGGCATAGTTCAGTATCCGGCGTGTATCATCGTCTGGATAACCGAAACCTTTTTTAACATTGTCGTTCCCCGCATAAAAATCGATCGCCTTGTTCAGGCTCATCAGGATGACGGGCTGCGTCGCATGGGCTTTCAGCCACTGCCCCGCCTTTTTCAGCTCGACCGGATCATCCCATTCTTCGACCGAATCCGGTCTTCTCGCCCCTATCTTGGCGAGTTCGGCCCCGAACGTTCCGATCACGAAAAAAAGTCCGACAGCGAATGTGATGATCCCCGCCTTTCGGACCATACGGCCGAAAGTCGCTCCGATCCATTTTTCGAGATGAACCCATCCCTGGCCGATCCAGATCAGGGCAATCGGCATCATGCTGAGCAGATACCGTTCCGTCAAGACGAACATGGGTATGACGGCCAGCCAGAAAAAAAACAGGAATCCCAGCAGGAAGAGGGAAAGCGGCACGGAGCCCTTTTCCCATGGGCCGCCGAAAAGGCCCAGGGCAAAAAGCAGGATGAGGGGGAAGGTCAGTGTGGCCGGGAGTTCATATTTCAATGTCCGGAACAGGTAAGTGATGTATTTCTTGACCTGCACCTTCATGGACACAGGCGCAGTGGAATGATGCTGCCTGTTCAATTGGAGGAAATTTCCTTCATGCAGAATGGCATCATTCAGGAATATCTTGTCATCCTTGTCCAGATCGTGAAAGACATCGTCATCCTCGGGTGTGAAGAAGGTGTTGTGCCATTGCTGGTATGCCAGGCCTTTTGCACTCAGGGTCCAGAATCCGGCCTCCTGCCTCAGGTAGAATAAATAAGGTGAAGCGGATACGAAAAATCCGGCCGCCAGGACGATAGCGGCAAGCCAAAGCTTCTTTTTCCCTCCACGGAACAGACCCGCCAGAATCAGGACGAATGCGAACAGGGCATAGAACAGGATGAAACTGAATCCTTCGGGTTTCGCAAGGTAGGAGAACCCGAAAAAGAGGCCGCCGAAAGGGAGAAAAATCCATTTCCCTGATTGAAGAAACCGCCACCCGAACCACATTCCCCAGATGCCCCAGAAAGCAAATACCGTTTCAGCATATACGGAGGTGTTCGAAAATGCCAGGGGAGGATAGAAAGCCGCAAAAAGTCCAACGATCCCAGCAGTCTTTTTTTGAAACAGGCTTCCGGCGAAGGAATAAAGGGGGGGGATCGTCAGGGCGCCCAGCAGAATATTGCATATCCTGCAGGCCAACTCCGCGTCCGGGATGAGGATGAGAAAAGGAACCGCACACAAGGGGTATCCAGGGGACCAGTAGGGATGAAAAAGGTTCTGCCAGCCGCCTGAAAGGAAACCTGCAGCCATGCGGGCATAATGTGCCTCATCAAAGGACAGGGCGAATCGGAACTTGAGCAGGAACAGGCGGAACAGGACTGCCAGAAAAAGGATGATCCATATCGGCCGGACAATGCCGCGTTTTTTCCCCTGGACAGGCGAGACCGGATCCGGGCCGGAAATCCTTGAAGGCATTTTGACCGGTACTGCGTTGCTGCGTCTCACCCCTGATCCTCCATTCCCATGAGTTGCCCGGGATGATGATTTTTTCAGTTTTTCAGACATAAACGCAAATCATGGCAAGAAGTCTCATTCGGATATGTCCCCCTTTACCGGCATGGTTTGCCCGAGCCTGGAAAAACGGATTTCGCCGCCCGGACGGATTACCCTAAAAATATGATAAATATAAATATACACTTTTTATATGAATCGTACAAGCTAAAATGTCCGGCCTGAATCTGTCATCGAGCACCAACGGGCGGATAGAAATGTCATGTCCCTGCAGATCGAATATTCCCGTTTCTCCATTTTGGGGATCTTTGATCTGTCAGCGAGCGCATCCCCCTCGCCTATTCATTATCCGGGAGGACGATCCTTTTCCATCCATTCTCTAAAGTCAATGCCTTTCCCGGGTTTTGAAGGGAAAAGTCCTTTCTGAGATGATTCGAAATATTTCCACACAGCCGTTTGCCGGATTGACCCGATTCCTCGACCGGCGCACATGACGCCGCCGGATGCCCGGCTGGAGAACAATACCCGTTACCTCCCGGATTGCCGCATGCCTTGCCCGGCCATGCGGCGGAAAAGCTTTTCATAGTCGGACGTGATGCGCTCCCAGCTGTAGTGCTGGCAAGCCCTGCGATAGGCCAAACGGCGCATTTCCTCGACCTTGTCCGGGTGATCGAGCACCTGCCGAATCCTTTCGGCGAGTCCTGCAATATTGCGGGCTGAAAAATAAAGGCCGGCATCCGCAAGCACTTCCCTGTGCTCGGGAACGTCGTTGGCCAGGATGCAGTTGCCGTGTCCCATGGCCTCCACCAGGGCCGGATGCGTTCCTCCCACCTCCGTGGCCTGAATGTAGGCATAGGCATGGGACTGGAATTCCCTGTAGCCCCTGCCGAACACGTACCCCGTGAACAGGATGCGCCTGTCCTTCGTCTCCTTCAATTTTCGGATGTAAGCCCTGCTGAACGGCGCATCCCCAACGATGACGAGTTTTTTGGACGTCCGGACCTTCTCAAAGGCCTGGACCACGGCATGGGCATTGTTTTCAGGCTCCAGGCGGCTGACGTAGAGAAGATAATCCCGCCTCCGAAGCCCGAAGCGTCTCAGAACTTCGGCGGATTCCACGCGCTTCAGGGATGTGCCGTATGGGATCAGAACGCTGGATTTCCGGAATTTTTTCCAATAATAGTCCCTGACCATCCCGGCGTCCGTGACAACAATATTCGGAATGCATGTGGACAAGTACTCCGAAACGCGGTACACCGCCTTGCCGAATGCGTTCCATTTGGCCCTCTGCCATTCCAGCCCGTCGACATTCAAAGCGATCCTGTGTCCGGCCATCCTCGGAAGGAGCGTGCACGCCGCATTGGCGCTGTTGCAGTAGAGCAGGACATCGTATTTCCGGAACAGGACATGGAGCGAAGCCAGCGCCGTATTGACGGGTGTGTCCAGATACTTGTGCATGACATTCGGAAGCACCTCGATGCGGACGCCTTCGTATTCGCGCAGCATGGGACGGATATAGCTCGACCTGCCGTAAACGGTCACTTGATGGCCGGCCTTGACCAGCCTTTTAGATATCTCTTCCGCGAACGTTTCAAACCCGCCGTAATTGGCCGGGATCCCCCGGGTTCCCAGAATGGCTATCCGCATATCGCTTTCCGCCGAATCAGATGCATGCCGAATCCCTTCCCAGCAATCCCCTGATCTCGCTCATGGATATTTCCTTCATGGCGACGAGCAGGAAACCGTACATCCCGAAACCGGCCGCGAACGCCGGAATCAGGCTGAACCCCCCCGGGCGCCAGAAATGAATCAGGGGCCAAAAGATCATGGCCGCCAAGCCCGTTTTCAGAAGGGACGCTGCCGGGAAACGGGCTTTAAAGCGCCTGAACACCAGAACCTGCGATCCGGCGGCCCCGATGCCGATCGAGGCGAACATGGCGATGGCACCCCCGGCTGCGCCCAGGCGCGGAATCAAGTAGGCTCCGAGGCCGGCTGCGAACAGCACTGCGAATGCCGTTATGCCGAGGGATAGACCTGGCCTGTGGTCCGAATTCAAGACAGTTGTAAACAGGAAAAGAAACGAAAGGAAGACCGTGCTCCAGACCAGCACCCCAAGCAGGGGAGCCGCGCTGCTGTATTCAGCCTTGAATAGCAGCTTGATCATCTCCCCGCTCAGCAGGGAAAACGACACGGCGACCGGCGCGGTGAGCATCCAGAGGAAACGGGCAGCGCCGGATATCAGATCGCTGGCCTTGCGATTCTCCCCTGAGGCGAGATGGGAGACCAGAATGGGCATGAGCGTGGTGGAAAGGCCCATGAACAGGAAAAACGGGATTTTGGCCAGGGACTTCGCTACTGAATAATAGGCGGCCGTTTCGAAACCCAGGAAATAATTGATCTGCCACAGGTCCAGATGAAAGAAAAGATTCAACACCAGAAAATAGACAGCGGCCGGAAATGCGAAACGCGCGATCGCGAGTCCCTGCACCGGCCCGGCGCGGGGGACCGGTTTAACCAGAAGAAACCCGGCAGCCAGTGCGACCAATGCCGCAGACGTGTTGGCCAGCAAGGCGGCCGTCACCGTATGCATCAGGGAGACCAGTGCAATGCCGAGCCCCAATTTGCATAAGGCGTAGAAAACCAGCAGGAATGCCTGTCTGGAGAACCGCCTGATCCCGTTTTGAAAAGAGACGAGCAGGTGGAAGAATCCGTAAAACAGGATGGCGGCAGCTGCGAATCTCAGATGAAAAACGAGGAGGCCGTCGTTCAACAACCTCCCGATCAGCGGTGCCGACAGGACGGTCAGGATGAACAAAACCAGTGTGACCGCACCCTGCATCCATGCGATGCGGACGAGCAGCCCCCCCGCGTTTTCCGGCTCCGCTGAGACAAATTTAACAAGAGCATAAGGCAATCCGTTGATGACCGCGATTTCTATCCAGAAAAGGATGGAAATGACCAGCGAGTAACGGCCGTACTCCTCAGCCGGCCAGTACCGCGTCAGCCAGAAAATGTAGGCATATCCGATCAGGAGGATACATGCCCAGGCGAAAATGAGAGTGCCGGCCCCTTTTTTAAATTCCATGCGCTCCACCCTCTGCCCAGTGGAAGACCAGGACGGTCCCGCGCCTGGTTTCAAGAGGCTCCGGGAAGCTGGTTTTCAAATAATCGGCTACCTCGCCGGGGATATAATGAGAATGCGCCAGGTGATAGGCGCTGGCCAGTACCCATCCGGACCGGTGTTCTTTCACCCGTGCGCGCAGTTCCTCCAGCGATTCGATGCAGGGCGCTCCCAGGTAGACGTCGATGAACCGCCCCTCCGGATTTTTCAATTGTTTCTGCCTGGCCTGGCTCAAGTTGGCCCAGTTCAAACCGTATGCGGACCGGACTCCGTAAAAATAGGCGACCTGGGGAAGCGAGCTGATGACCAACTCGCCCTGCCGCATCCTGTCCTTGACGATTTGAGACGCCTCCCTCCACTCTTCGGGCGTGACTGCCATGTTCGTGACGCCGTCCCCCCTGAAGGGAATTTTCAACGCGATGCGGAAGCCAGGAGAAGCGAGAAGTACCATAAAAAATGCGGCCGCAGGAATCACCCTCATCAGCCTGCGGGAGCCGGTGTTTTTTGAAGCCCCGGCCAGATATCCGGTTTCCAGGGACACCAGATTCATGAAGCCGTATGCCGCCGGGATCAGAAAAAAAGGATAAACGAGGAACAGATAGGCCGGGACACGATGGGTGAAGACGAAGGAGAGAAGAAACAGAACAGTCCCGAAAAGAAAAAGCGGCAGCCAGGACCGGTATTCCCTTCTCCACAGGGATTGAAGGCCGCCGACGACAAAGAAAGCAGCCAGCGGGAATTGCCAGGGCGATATGAGGAACTCGACCAGCTCCATGCGGTTCATCGCGCTCTCCGTGCCCATAGCCCAGGCAGGAGTGTAGAGGAGATATTCGCGCATGGAACTACGCAAACCCGGCTGAGAGATCCACAAAAAGACTGCGCCTGCAGCCATGATCAGAAGCAGGGTGGTATACTGGTTTAAAATGCGCCTTTCCGGTCTTCCGTCAAAGAACCGGACCAGCGCCATTGAAAACAGGTAAAGAAACAGGCCAGGGAGAAGCAGGAGCCCGAGAAGATGGACGCCGAAAACCGTAACCGGGACCAGGATCAGGCACAGGAGAAGCCAGGCGGAACGGACCGCCCATTCGAACCTGTCCCTTTTGCCGCTGCCTTCGGGAAGCGGCCGCCCGAATGCGTGTGCCCCTTCGAAGCCCCTCAGAAAACCGAATGCCAAAAGCAAGGTCAGTACCTGAAGCAATGTGTACATCCGGCAGGTCCTGGACCAGCCGATCTCGAAATGGGAAAAAGCAGTGAGAAACGCGGCCAGCAGAGCGGTTTTATTACCGTGAAGATCCTTCGCAAGGAAATAGACCAGGAGGATCGATAAGATGCCCAGAAAGGCGGAAGGCAGTCTTGCCCCGACCTCGTTCAACCCGAAGGCGCTCTCGCTCCAGGCGACGAGTAATGTGTTCATCCTGGCCCTGCCGTAGATTTCTCCCGAAGGCAGCATGTCCACACCGGTCTTCAGGTAAGCGTCCGCGGCAAATGCAGGATTGACCTCGTCCACCCACAGGCTGGCCGCGTCGAGATTCCACAGCCTGAGAAAAGCACCGAAGCACAAGCATATCCCCAGGCCTGCGGCAATCATCCATTTTTCTGATATTTGTTTCAACCCTATCCCCCTGCCCGCCTTTTGTCTGCTTACGGGCGATATATTAAAATGCCCTTTTCAGATAAAGATACCCTGCCGCGCGGAAGGACGGACCTGCGGCTGGAAGTCTCAAGAATGTCCCGCAGTCGGAAAGGATGAGAAGACCGGATCGCTGAAACAGGACCTGCCTGCGAATCCGATCGACCAGGCAGCGGCAGCCGCTCCGTACAGAGGGGTGAGAAGACCAAGCAGGACCAATTTTCGCCTGTCATATCTGAGCAATCTTGCAGCCAGGCGCATCCACCGGATCAAGGGCAGAAAAACACAGAATGCGGGATGCGTGGCAAAAAACCGTCCGGGGAGCGTCGATCTTCTTCTGGCTTCCGCCGAGGCCAGACCCAATCGTTCTTGATGCTCCAACAGGTCCCGGAATCCCCTGCGGCCAAGATGGGTCACGCGGATCAGCGGGTCGAAGTAAATTCTGCCGCCTTTTTGCGCGAGCGCCCAATGGAAAAGCGTGTCTTCCGACGGATACACATCGGTGAATTGAAGCCCCTCGCCGCAAGAGGCAGCCTTTCCCGCCGTTTGTCGGGCTGGGAATCTTTGACCGTGAACGGAAGAGATATTGAGATTCGCCCTCTCGCCCCGCAGCAAGCCGCGGGGAATGCGCTCGCCGTCGGATTCAATCCTGCCACCTCTGAATACTGCCCTTTTGTATGAAACGTTGCACGAGGGGATATTGGGTATGTATCCGGCCGGAGCAGTTTCCAGCCACTCGTTGAATTCAATCAAATGACCGACGCAGGCCATTGCATGGCGCGGATATCCATTGACAACGGACCCTCCCAATGCTTCCGCCTCCATCGTCCGGTGGCGGGCCGACAAGCGTGAGAGCCAATCCGGGTCCGGAACGCAGTCCGAATCGGTGAAGGCAATCCATCCGCCCGAAGCATGACGGATGCCGAGATTCCTCGCCGGACCCGGAAGGGTGCGCTTTCCCAGATGAATCAGGCTCACATCCGGAAATTCCCTGCGGACGATCTCATCCGTACCGTCGGAACTCGAATCCACCACGATGATTTCAAACGGTTCCCGTGTATCCTGCCTGAAAAGGGCATCCAGGGTGAGCCGTATGGTGCCTTTCGCATTATAGCAGGGGATCACCACGGAAAACATGGGCTTTTGCCGATCCGGGCGAATCAAACCCGCATCCGGCGCCCGGTCAAGCCCCTTCCTTCTGATAACAGGCAATGAAATGCCCTCCTCCGAGCGGAAACATTTTACCCATGTAATGCTCAAAACGGCTGAGAAATCCGAGCATGCCTGCAGGCATGCGGGCCAGAGGTCCGTACGGGACGAAAAACCCGTCAAACCCGTAATGCAGAAGAGAAAAACCCTGCCCAGTCATCTGCCGAATCAAAAACCCGGGCGACCGAAAAACGGCCTTCCGTTCATGCTTGAGCAGAACGCCGATTGCCAGGCCGGCCCAGTTCCGGTTGTTGGGCTCCACGGAAATCAGAATCCCCCCTGATTTCAGGACCCTTTCCATCTCTGACAGAGCCTTTCCCGGTTCGTCCAGGTGATGGAGGATATCCTTCGCAGTCACGCAATCGAACATCCCGTCTTTAAAAGGCAGCCCCCCTGCATCGGAAACGGAAAACCGGGCGTTTCGATTCCCTTCAATCATGGCGGCCGTTTGAACGGCCCGGCAGGAACGGTCCACTGCGGCCACCTTCAGGAAATAATTCCCCAGCAATGAAGTGAAGATACCCCTCCCGCAACCCACATCCAGGCAGCTCATGGAAGCGGTTTTCAGTCCCCGGATGCCGATCTCTAGGATCCGGTTCTCATAATGCCGCCGCACACCCGGACGGCTGAGCGCCTGCGCCCGGCTGGGATCGCCGTACACCGAGTCGAACACACGCTTCTGAAGGGCATTCGATGCGAAAAAAGCCATGACATCATGTCTTCCCGCGGTTCAGGTAATGCTCTAGGCATTTCCTGTAATAATCGGCCGTCCTGGCGATCCCCTCCTCCAGATTCGTACGGGCCTGCCAGCCTGTGGCCGCCCGGAACTTGCTGGTATTCACCACGAAACGCTTGATGTCAATTTTTTCACGCTGCTCCGGGAAAGGCACATGAACGATCTGTCCCCTGCCGACGGCCCGGACGACCTCCCTGGCCATGTTTAAAAAGACAGTTTCGACTCCGGATCCCACATAAAACATCTGCCCGACCGCCTTCTCATTGAAAGCCGCCAGATGAAATGCCTCCACGACGTCCTCGATGTACACGTAATCCCTCGTCTGGAGGCCCTGCCCGTAAACCGTCACCGGTTTGCCGGTCATGGCGTTCGCCATGAACCAATTCAGGATTCCGTAAAACCCCGCGTGCATCTGACATCTGGGGCCGTATACATTGTTCAGCCTGAGGCTGACGACCGGTATTCCGTAAACCTGGTGATAGAGAAAAAGGTACTTTTCCGCTGCCAGCTTGTTGATGCCGTATACATCCGTCGGCCGGTCCGGATGCGACTCGTCGACAGGCAGGACTTCGGGCTCCCCTGTCTGTCCCCTGGAGCCGGCGAACACGATGACCGGGGGCACTCCCGATTTCCGGGCGGCCTCCAGCACATTCAGAGTCCCGATGCAATTGATCTCAGCATCCAACTTCGGATTTTCCATGGAAATTTCGCGGCCGACCTGGGCCGCCATGTGGAAAACGACATCCGCTTCAGCCACCAGGCTGCCCATCAGATCCGGATTCCGTATATCTCCCTCGACGAAACGGACCTGATCCGAAATATCCCTGATATTGAAAAAATTCCATCCATAAGGTTCCAGGCAGGCATCGACCAACGTCACCTGCCGTCCCTCGGACACGCAGCGCCGGGCGATGCTGGAGCCGATGAAGCCCAGCCCGCCTGTAATCAACACCCTGTTCCCTTGAACTTTTGCACTCATGCGAATATCCGCCTGCCTCCACGCAAATCTGCCCCTGATCCGCGGCCTTCAGAGAAGAAGTCTCCTGATGCGTGAAAAAACCGCATGATTCGGCCTCATTTCACTTTCTCCTTTCCCGGCCAGCCCTGTCTGGTATGCGATGAACGGTCCAATTCCATTTTCTTGATGCGGTAAAGCGTCTCTTCGATGAGCCGCCGGTTGGCGGAAATGATGTCCGCCAGAAGCCCGATCATACCGATCTGAAAACCGACGATCATTAGCACCGCTGAAAGGATCAGGGACTGGATATGGCCGGCCCCCCTGTTGAGCACGAAATAGACCAGAAATCGGATGGATATCAGAAATCCGATTCCGAAAACCAACGCCCCCACATAAAGGAAAACCTTGAGCGGTTCATAAAGCGCATAGATGCGCATGAGGGTCGCCATGGATCGTTTCAGATAGGAAGGGATGTTGGAGAACAGCCTTGAGGGCCGGATGGGTTCGTTGATGGCCACCTCGACGTGATGGACAGGAATGTTTTTTTTGCCGGCCTGAATCACCGTCTCCAGGGTGTAGGTGAATTGCGAAATGACGTTCAGGCGAAGCGCCGCCTCCCTGCTGAATGCGCGGAATCCGCTTGTGGCGTCCGGGATCTGTGTGCCGGAAATATGCCGGACGATCCAGCTCCCCATGCGCTGGAGCCCCTTCTTGAAAATTGAAAAATGCGCAATTTGGCCGATCCTCCTGTCGCCGATGACCATATCGGCCTCGCCTGCCAGAATCGGATCGATGAGTTTCTGAATATCCTGCGCATGGTACTGATTGTCCGCATCGAGATTGACGATCAGATCCGCGTCCAGCCTCAGGGCCGCATCCATGCCCCTTGCAAAGGCCTCGGCGAGCCCCTTGTGGTTTTTCAGCTGAACCACGTGATGGACGCCCTCCCGGGCCGCAACCTCGGCCGTATGGTCCGTGCTGCCGTCGTCGACGACCAGGATCTCGTAATGGTCCACGCCGCGGAAGGCCCGCGGGATGCCCCTGATTGTGACCGGGAGGGATTCCTCCTCGTTGTAGCAGGGTATCTGGATGATCAGTTTCAACCAGGCTCCCTATCCATTGATCACTTCTTCGATGTTATATTCCTCGATTTCCCCCGCATGCGTAAAAATAATCATTTCCCCGATCAGTCCGATTGAAATCATCTGTATGCCGATGACCAGAAGCAAGGCCCCCAGGATCAGAAGCGGCCTCCCCGCGATCGGCCCCATCTGCAAGATGCGGTAGATCAGAAGGTACAGTTCAATGGCGAATCCCGCAAGGAAAAACAGGGTTCCTAAAAATCCCATGAAATGAATGGGTTTTTTGGCATACCGGGTCAGGAAGAACACCGTGACCATGTCGAGCAGGCGCTGCAGATACTCGCCGGGGTACCTCGAAATCCGGAATTCGCCTTCAAGCTGTCCGATCCTTTCTTCTGCCACCCGGTATCCCTGCTGCGCGGCAAGAACTGGAAGAAAGTCGAAAAGATCCCCGTAAAAGGAAAGCTTCCGCAGGACATCCCTGCGCGTCACGAAAATGCCGCTGTTGATGTCGTGGAGGCGGATTTTACTCATCCTGCTGACCATCCGGTTGAAAATCCAGGAAATCATGCGGTTGAGCCGTGAATCCCTGCGCGGGTGACGCCAGCCGATGATAAAATCGTGCCCTTTATCCAGTGCCGCAAGCAGCCTCGGCAGACGGCTGACATCGGGCCGTACGCGGCCGCTGATGAAAAGAATGCGGTCCCCGGCGCTGTGATCCATTCCGGCCTCCAGCGCCGCGGATTCGCCGAACCTTGTTTTCATGCGGACCAGACGGACCGCAGGATTTTTCTTCGCGATCTTCAGGAGCCTGTCAAAGGTTCCGTCCAGGCTGCCGTCGTCGATGAAAACCAGTTCATGGCTGCGTTCGAACACGGCATCCTGCACCTGCCGGTAGAGCGCATCGACCTCCCCTTCCAGATTGTGCACATGGATGATCACCGTGAGGGGGAGCTTTTTCGAACGGGATGGAGCCGGTATTCTTTTCATGACGGGTCCTTTTCATGAAACAGGCTGTAGGCAAGGGAGCGGCCTTTGCGCGTCCCGGTCTTGACGATCAGACTGGCCATCAGGCCGAGTGTGACGAACTGGAATGCCATCACCCAGAACAAAAAAATGAGCGTGATGGAGACATTCCCCTCCGAGGCTGCAGGGGGCGCCCCCGCGGAATCCATGACCAGCCAGGCCATGACTGCCAGTCCCAGGAGGAAGGCTCCGACGGCCAATCTGCCGAAAAAACGCAGCGGATTCCTCAGGTATTTGAGGAGCAGGTTCATGGTGCCGAGGTCCATGAGCACACGGAAGGTGCGGGTCAGATTGTACTTGGATTTCCCGAAACGGCGGGCGTGATGCCTCACCGGGATTTCCGAGATCCGGGCGCCCTCGATCCGGGCCAGGGCCGGGATGAACCGGTGCAACTCCCCGTAAAGCCGGATGTGTTCGATCACGCCCCGGTGGAACACCTTGAGGGAACAGCCCGTGTCGTGAAGCCGCACATCCGTAACCGAGCAGATCAGGCGATTGGCGATACGAGAAGGGATTTTTCTTAGAACGAGGGTGTCCCTGCGGTTCTTCCGCCACCCGCTGACCACATCGTAACCTTCTTCGGCCCGCGCAACGAGTTTTGGGATATCCGCCGGGTCGTTCTGCATGTCCCCGTCCATGGCTACAACCCAGTCTCCGCGGCTGGCCTTGAAACCCGCAGCCATGGCTGCTGACTGCCCGAAGTTTTTTCGAAGCAGGATGACCTTCATGTTTTTTTCCATGCCGGCCAGCCTTCTGAGTTCTTCCCTGGTCCCGTCGGTGCTCCCGTCATCCACGAAAATCAGTTCGAATGGACGCTTCATGCGTTTCATGACGGATTGAAGCGCCTCCAGGAGAATGGGGACATTCTCCGCCTCGTTGAAAACAGGGACGACCAGGGAGAGTCCGGGTCTTCGGTCTTGTTTCTTCATGCCTGTTTTTTCCCGAGCAGCCTGCCGGCTGCCATCCGGATACCCAGAATCGGGCCCAGCACCAGAATTTCCGAAAGCACGCTCCATGCATTGTGCGCGGAAAAAACGCTTTCCAGAAAGTGCCGGCTTTCCTGGGATTTGACCAGGGACGGGAATACCGCTACCGGCGAATAAATATATTTGCTTTCAAAAGGCCACATCAGCGGGATGCCGTAGGGCGGGCTGCCGTCCCTGGTCAGGATATCAACGACCAGATGTGAAAAAACCAGCAGGGAGGAGAAGATCGCCTGGCGCCACTGAATGCCGCGTCCGAATCTCCTGTTGGCCCACAGGAATACCAGCATCCCGCACAGAAAGACGAAACCGATGCTGTGCGTCCAGTGCCGGTGATAGGTATTGACCTGGTTCTTCCATAATCCAAAAAGCAAATCAATGTCCGGCAGGCAGGCGAACAGCGCGATCCATGGGAGTTCCCTGCCGATGCCCGGCACAGGCTGCGCCTTTCGGCCTGTCAGAATCATTCCGAACAGGGTATGTCCAACCGGGCTGCACATCGTTTTTCCCCTGTTGCAGTAAATTACCTCTTTGCCGGCTCAAACACAAGAGCTGTTTGCCGCCGCACCGGTATTGAAGCTCCCCGCCGCAAGCGGCGGGGAATCTTCGATCTTTAAGGAAGAAAACAATTATATTCGCTCGCTTACCCCGGGGCAAGCCCCGGGGAATGCGCTCGCTGAAAGATTCAACGATCCCCGGCTGCAAACCACAGGCTTGCCCTCTCATCCACCCGGCGGGCTTGTCCGCCGGCCTTTTTGCGGATATGCGCTCTTTCCCGGATCCGCCGATCCCGGTCATATCGACGGCGGAACAGCGCTTTTCCCCTTTCCGGGCCTATTCCTGACCTCCGTCTTGAACCGCATGATCTCCCGCCTGTCGAATGTCCGGAGCAGAAAAACCAAGGCACAGAAAAAAATCGCCGCTCCCAAGATCCAGTGCCAGGCAGGCGGGATGCGGAGGATGACAACCGCCACAGCCACGATCAGGACCGCCAGCAAAGGCCTTCCGGCGACATGTAAAAATCCCAACCGGAAGCAACGCCGGTTGATGAAACGCCAGGCCAGAAATAAAAGGATCAGATGGCTCGCCACAGTCGTCGCAGCAGCGCCGAGGGCGCCGTATTTCGGTATGACCAGATAATTGGTGATCACGTTGAAAACGAATGAAATCGAACCGTTGATCAGGATGACCTTCTGATAATCGGAAGCCAGCATGATCATATGAAGCATCCAGAGGGGGAAGTAGATCATGACACCGAGCATCAGCATTTGAAGAATGGGGGTTGCGTCCAGGAATTCAGGCCTCCGGAAGAGGATCGAAATAACTTCACTGGACGAATAGAACAGAAGCCCGCCGAAAAAAAGACCCAGGATCAGCAGGTATTTAACGATATGCCTGGACAGCGACTCAAAGGCTGCCCCATCCTTTTTATAAAGTTGGGAAAGCCTCGGAAAGACAGCCGTATAAACGATAGCCGGAATGATTTTGATACCTTCGAATATCTTGTAAGCCGCATTGTAAAGACCGACCTCCTTGAATGAAGTCATGCGCTCCAGCATCATGGTATCGGTATAAGAGAGTAACACAAATATGACAACATAGATCCCCCTCGGCAGAGCCTCCATCTGGAGTTCCCTGATGAATCTCGTATCCAGTCGCGGATTGAGTGGGACGATCTTTGAGCCAATGACTGCGTACAGAAGCACAACATCCACCAGCCTTACCAGAAGGAAGGTCCAGGCCAGAACCGCCAGGCTGCGGAAAACAAGCAGGGCGATGATACTGAAGACCAGCAGCGACGCCCTTTCGAAAATGACCAGGAGGGTGTCCCATTCGAAACGGTTGTGGGCTTGGAAGAATATCCGGCCTGTAAACTTGATCTTCTTGAGAAACGCCTCAAGGCCGAAAAGGGCGATCAAAAAACGCAGGTCCGCCTGATAGCCGAGCACCAGGGTGACTGCCATCATGACGAGAAAGCTCAAGGCGGAAAGAATGATCTGCCAGACGAACAGGTTGCCCAGGTATTTTTCTGTCAGGCTGAGGTCGCGGGAGATGTTCCGGACCCCGATGTCCCTCAATCCGAAATCCACAAAAATTTCAAAGAAGGTGACGAAGGCGATGACGAAAGTGAAAACACCCAGCTGGTCCACGCCGAGCATCCAGCCGATGACCAGCAACAGAACGAAGAGAAACAGGTTGGAGAGATTGGAGACCGCGGAGAGCAGCGTATTCCTGATCAAATTTACAGGTCGTGCAGGTGCTGTCATGTCCTCTCTTTCATCAAACGAATCTGTTCCTGAATCCCCATTCCCCGGTGCCGGTTCACCGATGATGGCAAAGATCTGCGCTCACCCCGACTCCGACAGCTCGCTACAGGGGGATACTCGATCTGCAAGGGAATGGCATTTATTTCCGCCCCCTTACAGATTCAACATTCTTCTGGCGTGCCGGTCGTTTCCCGTGAAACCATGCCACATGCCCAGCGCCTTTCCCCGGACGCCCATGAAACGTCCCCTCGGTGTTTCCCGGAAAATTGAGTAAACCAGCCCGCCCAGGGCGAAAAAAAGATATTTGAACCATTGCGGTAATGAAGCGTGTTTCTTCATGAAATAAACGGCATTCCGTCCGGCCAAGTATTTTTTGCGGAAGGAATAATCATCTCCCGGAGGTTTGTGCCAAACCCTGGATTTCGGGGCATAAAAAACTCGATAACCTTTTCGTATGGCCCGAAGGCAGTAATCCTGGCCTTCATACCAGTACCCCAGGAAATTCTCGTCGAGGAAACCGATTTCCTGTATAACTGCCTTTTTCACGAGCAGGGATCCGCCAAGAAGGCACTGGATCTCCTCCGTTCTGTCGTACTGGCCCCTGTCTTTTTCACCCCGGCCTCTCCCCCATCCGATATTCTGCGTAAAATCCAAAACCACCCCGGCACCTACCAGTTCTTCGGGATCATCCAGGTTGAGTATTTTCGAACCGACCATGCCGATGGCCGGATCCTGCACCGCCACCCGGACCAGCTCCGCGATGGTCAATCTTTCCAGGAGGACGTCATCGTCCAGCAGATAGACATAATCGATATCCCTCTGTACGGCAGCCTGCAGACCCGCATTTTTTCCGATGGAGGGGCCGTCGTTTTTCTCTCTGCAGATCAGATGAACGCCTGGGAAATGCATCCGGACCGATGGAACTGTCATGTCCGTCGAATGATTGTCCACCACAATGACGGATTCCAGGGGATGGTCCTGGGCATGCACTTTCTCTAGACAGCCGAGCAGCAGTTTTTCTCGATTGTAGGTCAAAATGACGGCTGCGACTTTTGCCGACGCCATAGGCGACGCCTTTCCATGCCACAGAATCGGTCTCCTCTTGCGAACGGGATTGAAGTCCCCGTCGCCCATGTTGGGGAATCTTCGATCTGCAGGCAAGGAGACATTTACATTTGTTCGCTTACCCCGCTGCAAACGCCGGGGAATGCTCTATCCGACGGATTCAACCCGATGGTATGGAATTCACAACGGCCGTTGAAGCATTACGGCAGTGTGCTGCACGGAAATCTTCATCTGTCATAAAAGAGGTTGAACGCGCCTGCCGTCAGATCCGATACCGGGATCTAACGGATGAGAAGAAGTTTGATTCTCTTCCTGTCCGGATCTGCAAAAACTTCGCAGTGATAAATGCCGCTGGCAACCGGATGACCACCCTGATCCGTTCCGTCCCAGATCCAATCGCGGCTTCCGGCACAACCTTCCGGGAAATCGGCGGACCTGAGAATTTGTCCGTTGGAATTGTAGATTCGGACACCAGCCGGTTTGCCTGCAGGCAGGCTGAAACGGATGACAGTGGACGCATTGAATGGATTCGGGTAACTCTGGACGTTGAGGGAAATGGCTGGAGCGGTGTCCGGATCGGAGGTTTGCATTTCCAGCCGGTCGCTCATGGAGCGGCCGTTCACCAGGAATTTCCGCATGATGGCCTGTGTCGGCGATCCGGCACCGGCGGTCCGTTCGAAAATGATCTCCAGGTCCGCATTGCAGAATCCCGCTGGATTCATGGCCGCCAGTCGAATGAGGCCGGGCAGCGGTTCATTCCAGAAAACCTGTATCCCGGATGCAGGCGAAAACCGCACATCCCTGCAGCGGAGAAAATCAGCATCGGTCTCCAGAACAGCGTCGATCGCATGAATTTTCCCCCCGCTCCGAAGGGGAACCCGCAAAATCGTGTGATTCCGGAGGGACTTCTGCTCGATGGCCGCCGGATGGATCTCAGCGGCCCCGGCATCCGCCTTGCCAACGCCGATACAGGATGCATCCACGTCCCCGACGATATAGCATTCATAATCCTGGCCGGTGAGGTCCGAGGTCAATGCGCCATAGCTGCGCGATTCGGGCGTGAAAATCCAATCGCCGACCGGATTGCCGCCTGCGGGCAATCCCACAGAGAAACGGCACATCCATACCGCGTCCATGATGTCCGCGTCCCCGTCTCCATCCACGTCTGCGGCCAGGGATTCGGGGGGGCTCAGAACCATCATGCCCAGGAAGGCCCTGGCTGCGAGAACCGCGTCGTTGGCCGTGATATCCGCAATGAATCCGGCAGGCTCGGCGGGCACACAGGTGCCGCCTCGCGCCGGGCATCGGATGCTGTACTGGCCCAATTCATCCGTCGTCGTATGTTGAGATGACGCCTCTTCGATCTTCAAAAACACATCCGGGGCAGGTTCTCCGCTCGCGAACTTGACGTTGCCCGCGATATCGAAGAACTGGCTCTCGCCCTTGTACACATAGACCTTGCCCGCCTCGAGTATGGGATCTCCATGATGCGGCGCGGAAATGAGGATGTCGCTTGATCCATCGCCGTTCACATCGCCTGCGCGGCACACCGCATCGCCCAGGTAATCGTCCGCGGATTCGCCTAAAAAAGTCGTGGCGATCTGGGAAAGATTGACGTTCAGCTGCCATCCGGTAGCTTTACCGTGGACGAGATAGGCCTTGCCTGCAAAACTCGCGTACTGGCTGTTGTAGGGAGCGCCGATGAGAATGTCGCCAAATCCGTCTCCGTTGACGTCTCCTGCGCCCGCCGTGTTCCTCATCCAGCCTCCGACGCGGTCGCCCTGAACCTCGCCGTACCAGGATGCATCGGCGTCCGTTTTCAGAAGGTAAGTCGTCTGGCCCCATTGCCGCCTGCCCAGCAGGAGATAAACCTTTCCGCGCATTTTATCGTACGAATACCCTCCGAACAGGATATCGTTCAGGCCGTCCCCGTTCACGTCTCCGGCCCAGTCCACGAATGCTGTTGCATCCGAGGTGCTGGTTTCACCCTGAAGGACGACATCCGCGCCGGACACATTGAACGGACGCGCCCAGTTCAGCGACTTTCTTCCGAAAAACACATAGGCTTTTTCGTATCCCATGCTCCAATCCGTCCGGTCGATCCGCTTGCTGCCGAATACGAAGTCCGGAACTTGGTCCCCGTTGACGTCTCCAAGGCCGGCCACCGCATACCCCACCTGCCGGAATTTTTCGGAAGAATAAAAAGTACATGCCGCGCTTGCAGTCGTAAGCTTGGAAGGCCATTCCTGCCTGGGCCTTCCCAGGAACAAAAACACCTTGCCGCTGTACGTATTGTACTCAGAGCTCGTTTTCGACGAGATCAGGAAATCGTCATACCCGTCGCCGTTGACGTCCCCAATCATCGCAATGCCGCCTCCGAATCCGTCTTTGAGTTCCGGGCTGTCGAATGTCACGTCCGCATAAGAACGGAGCGCGACATTGTTGCCCCAATCCGCCTTGCGTCTCCCAAAATACAAATATGCATGCATATCGCCCGCGTGAGCACTGTTGCCGTCCGCTGCTCCGATGATGAAATCATCCAGACCGTCGTTGTCGACATCCCCGCCTCCGGCGATCACCCATCCCGCTGCATCGTATTTGGCTCCAGTGAACCGCGCATTGGCTTGACTCATGTTCACGTTTAATTTCCAGTCTTCGGACTTCCTCCCAAGAATCAGGTAGGCGCAGCCGTAATCCTGCCCCTGGCTGCCCGAGAAAGTGAAATGATTCTGCCCGGTGAAGAAATCGTCATACCCGTCGCCGTTTACATCGCCAGCCTCGGACAGCCAGTATCCGAGCCTGTCCCAGGTATGCTCTCCCTTGAAACTGGCGATCTGAACATAGGTTTGGGAGAAGACCGCGGGTATCAGGAAAAAGCAAATCCAGCGAACAAGCCTTTTGATATGCCGATCAAACCCGTGTTTCATGTTGTTCCTCTTCTTACTCTCGCTCCGTTTCAACCTGACATCAGGACTGCATCCCCTTCACCGCCTTTGCCCCCTTCATGATCATGATGTTCAGCAGAGACTTTCTGCCCTTGCCCGGAAGCCGGAATAGAAAGTCCGAGTTTAATCTGTTGAAATAGACATGCTCCCGGTCCGGAGTTCCGAAGCCTGAGTCAGGATCCAATCCCCCAAAAACCAGTCTGTGCCCGGTCTCCCTCAACAGACGGGCCGCAGCTTCTCCCTGTGCATGATGCGGATAGGCGAAGGCAACAACGATTTTACCGCGAAGTTCCTTTTCCAGAGATGCTTTCGCTCTCTCCATCTCCGATCTTATTCTCCGCTTCTGCTCGTCCAGGGTTTCGAAGTCTGCGGATTTCACGTTCCCGGAAACCTCCCCCAAAAGCCTGCGGCGCCATCTTCTTTGATGAAAAAAGGCGGTTCCCCCCTGTTTGAGCACAAACTCTAGGCTTTTTTTTTCCACATCAGCGTTTCCCAGAAACCGCCTCCTATCGGAAAGCGACGACTCATTCTCGTAAACCGGGAATCCCCAGGCTTCCTGTTTCAGGGAAATCGCTCTATCCGGTTCATACCTGTCCCATTTTTCCTGGTTGCCGGGATGTATGAAATCGATGATTTTCCCGGACACCGCAATCCTGGAATGGGAAAAGGTGTGGGACTGGAAATCCACCACGCCGGAATCGTGCATTTCCCGTGCTTGTGCCCAGGAGATCCTTCCCGGCCGGCCGATCAATCCAGGAGATACAAATGCAATTCCATGCATTCTATATGATTTAAGCAAAGGATATGCCACCAGATACAGATCAGCCCAGCCATCATCGAAGGTTAAAACCACATTTCTTTCTTGAGCATGCTCGTGTTTTATATCAAGTATTAAATCTTTTATTTTCAAGGTCTTATACTCGTTCTTCTGCAGATAATTTAATTGACCCTTAAAAACTTCAGGTTTGGTTCTGTGGTAATAGAAAACAGGTAGCGCCGATCCCGGATGATTTCCCGTCACAAAAGGCGGATAATAGCCGTTTAGAAAGACTCTGATCATTTGATGGAATTCGCCCAGCATCCTGTATCCAATCAGTTCCGAAGTAACGGTTCACCGGGCAAGGCTTGCCGATGGATCGAATTCTGAATATTTCCATAAACCCGGTCCATCCACAATTCGAAAATGGTCAAGGCCCAGAGCCTGTGTGAGTGGTTCCGCCTGTAATTCACATGCTCCTCTATCATTTTCCTGACGAATTCGGGTTTCATCAGGCCTCTTTTCCGCATTCGGTCTTCCGAAAGATGATCGAATATGAAACTCCTGACGCCGGGATCATTCCGTATCCAGTTCTTGAGCGGGATGCTGTGCCCCAGCTTGTCCTTACGATGTACGATCTGATTCGGGAGCCAGTTTTCCACAACCTTTTTTTCAAGGCATTTCGAATCCTGCCATCCGGGCTTTTTCATGCGCGAAGGGATGGAGGCGAGAAGGGTGACCAGCCCCGTATCCAGCATGGGAAAGCGCGGCACGAGTCCGAAGCTCCTGGCCATTTCCATGCGCCGCAGATAAAACTGGACTACGCTCAAGTAATCCCCATACAGCGTCCGGGCAAGCGGGTCCACGTCGCCGGCTTCACGGTACCACCCGATCATTTCCTGGAAAATATCCTGCTGGAAAGCTGCTCCGCCTTCACCGGAGACCAGGGAATCGCCTATTTCATTCGGCAGATAATAGGCACGCCATCTCTGGGTCTGAAGCTCTTTCGGATACCAGTAACTTTCGGTGAAACGTTTCATCTTGACTTTCCAGTCCTTTTTCTTTTCCGAATCCGGAAGCTGTTTCCCGAGACCGGACAGGATTCTCAAAACACTCCCGGGCATTCGGTCCGTCAAGGCCGCGGCCTTGTCCGCCTGATAGACGGGGTGGCCGGCGAAAAGCTCGTCTCCCCCGTCTCCGGTGAAAAGGTCCACCACCCGACCCCTGGCTTCGGATGCCAGCAGGACCGTGGCGATGTTGATTCCGACGTCGCAGAAAGGCTCATCCATAAGCTGCACCATGGATTCGGCGAGCAAAACGGACTCAGGCTTGTACTCGACGAGACAGTGCCTGGTCTTGAAATGCTCCGCGACGAATTTCGCGTAATGGGATTCGTCGAAAGTTTCGCCCTCACATCTGAATGAAAAGGTCTGTATGTCCCTCACCCCGTGTCTGCTCAGCAGCGCAGTGACGGTTGAAGAGTCCAGGCCCCCGCTCAAAAAGACACCTGGAGCCGCCGGGGAAATCCTTCTCCGGACCGACTCGCTCAGGTTTTCGCGTATCTTTTGAATCTGTACTGTTTCGCTGTCCCCGGAAATTTCGGAAAAAGACAGGGGCCAGTACCTTTTTTCTTCTTGCTTCCCCGGCTTCCAAACCCATGCATGACCCGGCCGAAGCCTGAAAATTCCAGGGAAAAAGGTTTCCCTCCCGGGATTGTAACAGAAGGTGAGAAAGGAGACCATTGCCTTCATGGACGGACTCGCTGCCTGGCCGGACAGAAGAGCAGCTGCCGGTAGGCGCGAAGCAAAAAATACACCGCCCTTCACGGGAGCTGCGTACATCTGAAGGATGCCGAGAGGATCCCTGGCGAGAATCAGCTCATGATCCTGGTCATCCCACATGGCAAGTGCAAATCCGCCCGTCAGGTGCGATAGAAGCCGGACATCCCCACCGCGAATGATGTCATGAAAAAAACGGCAGATCCGCGAGATATCCCGACTTTCCGCCTGATTTCTGAAATCATCCCCGTAAAAGGCCAGTGCAAAACGGCCTTCCGAAGACATCCCCGTGAAACCCGGATCAGGATCGGAGGATCCGGAAGGTTTGCGCACGCCGAGACAGACCTCGTCCGATCCCAGAAAAGAGTAGCCCTCAGCGCCGGACCGGTTTTTCAACCGCGCCACGCATTCCCTCCCTGCAGCGCCTATGATCATTCAATCCTCTTCATGAAGTCAGTCCGCGGATGATACGCCAGTAAAGGGAGTAAAAACCGTTCAAAACCATGGCGATGAAACGGAACAGGGCGGAGCCCGGAAGATCTCCCCACAAGTTGATGCCGCGCCCGGTTAAAACGCGGCGATCCTTGACTGTTTTGATCTTTTGGACAAACCGTCGTTTTCTCCACGTTGCGGGAAGCGACCTCACAACCTGCCACATCCCCCTGATATAGGAACCGCCCTGTTTCTTGACAAGCATAAAACCGAATATCATCACCTGATTGACCAACAAGGCCGGTGAAATAACGATTAGCGTCCGCCAGCCCAGGTTTTTGAGCAGGAACCACCAACGGTTTCGAACCTGCCATTCCATCCTGACGAATCCTGTTTTCGCCTTTTTATGAAAAACCAGCGCCTTACTGACCTGAAGACATGGGAAACCCGCCAGGGTCATGCGGAAAGTGAAATCCCCATCTTCCCATCCCGAAAAAAAATCTTCATCAAAAAGACCGATTTCAAAAGCCCTGTTTCTGCGGACGAGTAATGTTCCCCCGCTGACCGCACCCACCTCCACCGGGCAATCCAGATCTAATGAATTCATGACAGCGCCGCCCACGTAATGGATATAGACACCGTTGTACTGGACCCGATCAGGTTGATCAAAAAAACGGATTTGCGCTCCCGCGATTCCCGCGTCTGGTCTCGCTTCGAGGGCTTCCTCAAGAAGGCTAATGACATCCGGATTCAGTGCGATATCGTTGTCCATCAGCAGAACATGATTGGATGCCGCTTCCTTGAGAATGGCGTTACGAGCCGCATTCGGCCCCAGATTCTTGCCCAGTTCGAGGATACGGACGTTGGGGAAATGACGTTTGATATAATCCACGCTCCCGTCGGTTGATCCGTCATCAGCAACAATGATTTCCCGCAGTTCGGGATAATCTTGTTTCAACACAGATTTCAGGGTGTCGCCCAGGACATGGCTTCCGTTAAAATTGACAATGCCCACGGATACAGAATCTCGGCGCCTTCCCGTCTTCGGAGGCCGTCTCTTTTTGAGTATTTTCGCAGGCACACCCGCAGCAATGGCGAAATCCGGCAAATCCCGGTTCACGATGGATCCAGCTCCGATCACCACATGTTTTCCTATTTGCACACCGTCGAAAACTGTCACATGCGCTCCGAGCCATCCGCCAGGTCCCACCGTAATACCCCGGGATTCCCTCCCCTGGTTCAGCACAGGGATGGATGGATCGTCGAAGCGATGCGTACCGCCCACCAGGTAGCAGTACGCGGCTATCAGGTTATCCGCTCTTACGCGCACACTGGAAGCGGAAAAAATCGTGCAATTGGAACCAATGTTGACGTTCTGCTCGAGAATAATATCGCCGTTTTGACAGTTTAGAATGGAATTCCGACCAAGGAAAACACCGTCGCAGATGCAAATACCCTTATTATCCTTTCCTTTGGCATCGAGAACGCAACCATCATCGATGATGACATTATCGCCAATTTTTATTTTTTGGGGATGTCGCAATACGACACCTGTACCGAAACTGACATTTTTTCCGACCCGACCAAGGAGTTTTTTATACAGCGTCCCACGCAATAATAGCCCTAATGCGCCTGGCATCCAATTTGTAGTGACCATAATCAATTCATACCGGAACAATTTAAAGAACTTTTTTTCTCCAAGTATCAAACTCTGATATCTGGAGAATTTTCCGCCCTTCCGAACAATTTCTTTTTGTATTTCGAGCATAGCTATCCTTCTCTTAAATTCAATTACTCAATCTTTCTATGTTATTTTTTTTCCCTTCAATTTGACATCCAACCGCGAATATTGCTTAATATTTTATAAAAACTATCAATCCTTGAAGGAAATAACATCGGGAACACATCAATGGGCAAGGGACATTTTCGACCGAGGCCATCCTTTCTTGCAATCAGCCAGCATGCCTCCATGTTCGTCCTGCCATAGTTAGAGACTTCTTGTTGATTGTGCAATATTTCGAAGCCGTTAAACATAAAAAGGGTTCCCAGTGAATTTTTAGTAAAATAATTGATATGCGTAACTGGCTCTGTTTCGATTTTTGGGCCCGCCCAAATTTCGATCGGAACCTCGGCATAGACAATGCCGCCCTTCAAAAGAAATTTTCGCAGGGTAGAAATAAGTGCGTGAAGATCACTCACATGCTCAAGAACATGGCTGCACAAAATGAGATTAAACCTTTTCTCTGTCTTTAAATTATTGATATCGTCACCAATTTTGATAATCCCCTGAATGGGGTTGTCATTGTAATCAACGATATAACATTCGCACCCTTGATCGAGGAACGGTTTCATCAATTTTCCGTTCCCTCCGCCATAATCGAGCACAATTATTTTTTGATCGCCCAAAAATCTATTGCATTTGTTATATATTTTCTTTGCACGAATATTATCCATTTCTTTGTCGCGTGCGTTTTGCCCGGATTGACCCCCGACGTCAGGTTCGAACTTTTTCAAAAATTTATATTTTGCAGATATCTCACAATCGGTAGGCCTTGGCGTATAGGCAATAAATCCACAAACCGAACAAAAGATTGAATGCAAGTTGATTTGATGCTCCCCTGGAAACCACACCACGAACAACACCTCTCTTCGGAGTCTTTGATGGGCGTTTAGTCTTTTGTAACTTCTAATTTGCCGCCTGGGTGCGGCAAATAACAAAATCTTCATGAGTTTAAATATTTTTTCGAGCTTCGAGATCCATTCTGAGGATCGCGATTGATCATTGTCCTTGATGGAATAAGTATATCTAGAAATTTTTTTCCAGCTCTGTTGATTGCAGACAGGGCATGAAAATTGATCCATCATATTCCGAATGTCCTCTTCAGGTCCTAAGCGAATCGCGAGGTTAAAGCAGGTTCTGCTGCCTGTACCATTCCGCGGTTCTGGACAACCCTGTGCGCAGGTCCACGGCGGGCTTGTAGCCAAGCCTCTGCCTGGCCTTGGTGATGTCAAACGCCCGGTCCTTGATGAAGAAATCCACTCTCCTCCTGTAGAGGGGCGGGGGAATACGCAGGGGACGGAAGACAAGCTCGCACAGGGCGCCGGCGGCCCAGACGGGCCAGGCCGGGATATGCAGCCTGGACACCTTCGCGCCTAAAATCTCCGCAATGATTCGCACCAACTGGTTCAGGGTGACGTACTCCCCGCCTGCAAGGGTGAAAATTTCTCCTTCAATGCCGGGCACCGATCCGGTCAGCAGTATCCCGTCAACCAGATCGTCGATGTATGTCAGATGGTACAGGACTTCCCCGGATCCGATCATCCTGAAGCGCCCGGATTGGATATGCCTGAACAGTTTCAGGAAGCGCTTGTCCCCCGGCCCGTAAATGCCGACCGGTCGGAAAACGACAACCGGAAACCCCTTTCGGGCGAATTCCAGGGCAGCGCGTTCACCTTCCATCTTGGACTGCTGATAATAATCGCCCGGCCTGTACGGCGCCTCCTCCGTGGCCGGCGGATGCTCGATCTCTCCCTGAACGCCCACGGTGCTGCAGTGCACGAAACGCCTGACCCCGGCGTCCCGTGATGCCTCCAGCATGTTCTGGGTCCCTGTCACATTGACGTCCCAGAAAAGCTGCCTGGGTATGTTTTCTTCATGATAGACCGCTGCAATGTGGAAAACGGTGTCCACGCCCCGGACAGCCCCGTCCAGTGTCTCGCGCCGGACCAAATCTCCCCGGATGATCTTGACGCCCGCGGATTCCAGGGAGGAAACATCCTGACCGGGAAGAACAAGCGTGCGCACATCGCAGCCGGACCCCGCCAGCCTCCGGCACAGATGCCCGCCCGTGAATCCCGAACCGCCGGTCACCAGTATTTTCTGCATGATCCAACGCCCTCTGTATGGGTCAGGACGGTTGAGCTGGATAAAGCATTTCCGTGTCCCGGATTTCGGATTGAACCCTCTCCTCGTCCCATTTCAGTTCTCCGGCCATGATGCGCGCGCATTCCTCCAGGGCCTTCCTGCCGGGGCGCTTGCCGGAACCCAGATCCGTGCGGCGGAGAACCGCGTCTGAGAGTTTATGGGCCATTTCGCAGCGCACCGCGTGCACGATTTCGGCCTTCAGGACCTCCAGCGATCCGTTGACAGGCTCCGCCCAATCCCTGTTTTCTTCGATGATCTTGAGAATGTCCGGATAATCGGATCCGTAATTGCGGACCAGGTGATGCAGCATCCGGCCGCTTAGCCTGTAGGCGTCGCTCATCATGACCTGATTCAGATACGGCTCAAACCGGTGTATGTCGCCGCCGCTGATGAACGAGGAACGCGTCGGCGAATGTCCTGCAGATTTCCCGAGTTTTTTCAGGACGAGGGTCACGACCTTTTCCGCCACGTCCCTGGCAGTCGTATACTTGACGCCGGCCAGGCTGAAGTAATTCTGCAGCCCGTCCGTACGGCCGTGATCGTTGATCCGATAATGCTTGGTCAGGAGAACCTCTCCCGACTTGGCGTTGATTCCTTCCATAGGGAGAAATCCCTTGTGAACAAACGTCACCTCGCGCCTTTCGATCGGCGCCCCCGGATAGGCCCTGTTAATTTCCGAAAGCGCTTCCTGAACCTCGGATTCCGTGACTTTCATGTCGTCCGGATCGCCCTCGTACGGCCTATGGAATGTCCCGGCGATCGTGAACTGGCGCCAGGGCGCGAGGAACAGTATGCGGGACCCCTTGAACGTCCTCCCGTTTTTTCGGACATGCCTGAAACGGCTCATGATGCCGGCCGCATGATGCTGCAGCAGTTCCCGTTCGATGACGAGGTTCATGGCCGTCGATCGTTTTCCGTAATATTGATCCGCCTGCTCTCCATCCTCCCGGTTCCAGCGGGTGATCCAGGCCCCGGATGCATCGAGCACCATTCGGGAGCGGATCGGGAATCGCCCTCCGGAAAAAACGTCCCGGACCCCGATGCCCTCCACGGATTTGCCGCTGCGCAGCAGCCCTTCCGCATGAAGGTAATTCGCCGCAGAGGCTCCTGCCTCCGCAGCGGACCGGATGAAGGCCAAAAGCATTCGGTCTGAATTGTACATCTGTGCATCCGTCCATGATGCGCATCCGGTGACCCTGTGATGGTCAATCCCCGGGATGCAGGCGACGCAGGAACGCTTCGAAAGAATCCTGCCGGGAGGGATGCTTCTCGACGGATCCATGCCGAAATTCCTGGAAAAGGAGAGAACATCGTTGACCAGAAGCCCGGCCCACAGGATTTCCGGCCCCTTCATCAGATGGCCGTATGCCGGCATGACGACGGGCAGCGGGTGCACGAGATGGGGCGCGATGCGCATCAGGATTTTACGTTCCCGTACCGATTCGAGGAATCTCTTCAAATCCAGGGTCTGCAGGTACCGGAGGCCGCCGTGAATGGTTTTCAGGCTGTTCGCCGAGGTCCGGCAGCCGAAATCGCCCCTCTCGACAAGCGCCACGCTTAGACCGCGGGAAGCAGCCTCCCAGGCGCATGCCGCCCCGTAAATGCCCGCGCCCACGATGACCAGATCAAAGGTTTCATCTTTCAGCCGGTTCAAATCCCTTTTCATCATCGCAACCTTCGTCCTCCGAACGGAATGATCCCATCAAATTTTCTAAAAACCCCGCAGGATCCGCAGACAAAATCAGCCTTTACGCGCAAAGGCCATCAAATGCCAGCCCCATTTCCGGACAAGCGGCCTGGGTATCGCGTTGAACGTCCCGACAAAAAAGGTATTGTAAAGGAATCCCTTCAATCCGTGATGCAGTTTCGAACGGACCGGAAACCTTTCCGGAACGATCACGATCTTTTCAAAAGGCGCCAGAAGTTCCCGGAATTCCCGTATCGAGTACATGTTCAGCACCGGCGCATCCTGGTGCTCGAGTTCGACCTTGAAAAATCTGGACATCTTGTTGAGCCAACCGTCCCGGTTGTAGACCATGGCGATGAATTCCCCCCCCGGCTTCAGGACGCGGCAGGCTTCCCCGACCATGCGGCAGGCGTCTGCAGCATACTGAAGAACGCCGTGGGCATAAACGGCATCGTAAGTCCCATCGGGAAAATCCATCTTCTCCCCGTCCATCACCCTGAACACGCCTTCCAGATCCCGGAACTTAAAATTTTTCTCCGCCAGTGAAATCGCAGTACTGGAGAGATCCACACCCGTGTAATCCGCCCCGTTCCCCGCGAATAAAACCGCATCGATGCCTGCCCCGCAGCCGATCTCCAGAACCTTTTTCCCCTTGAAGCGGGTAAAATCCACGCATGACTGAAGATAATTCAGCTTGTCGAAACGGTATTCCGCGAGATCTTCGAAAAAGCCGGCGGTCCCGACCGGGTGTTTGGCAACGGCCAGATCGTGGATGCGTTCATTCCAGTATTCCGCGATTTTTTGCGTCAGGGAATTATTTTTTCCATCCTGTTTCATGCCTCAGCCTTTCCCGCCGTATTGATCGTACCAGAGCTGGAAAACCATCAAGGCCCAGAGCTTGTGGCTGTGGTTTTCCCTGCCGCCCAGATGCTCCCGCATCAATTGATGGATAAAAACAGGGTTGAAAAATCCCTGCTCTCTCAGACGCTTCTCGGCCAGCAGATCCGTCATCATGCCTTTGAGGTCTCCGCGAATCCAGTTCTTGATGGGTATGCTGAATCCCTGTTTACCCCTGCGCCGGATCTCCGGGGGAAAATCGTCATGAAAGGTTTTCTTCAAGAGATATTTGGTCCTGAGCCCCCTCATCTTCAGGTGAGGCGGAAGGGTGAAGGCGAATTCCACGATCCGGTAATCCAGAAGCGGGACCCGGGCTTCCAGGGAAACGGCCATGGACATGCGGTCCACCTTGACCAGGATGTCGTCCGCCAGATAAGATTTGACGTCGATATGGCCGGTTCGCGTGATGTCGTGAAGCCCCTCCGTTTCGTTTGCGATCCTTTCAATGAAATCAAAGGTGCCGGTCCGTTTCCCAGGGAAAAAATCCTCGTGGAAAAGCTGCCGCCGCTCCTCCTCAGCCAGAAAAGTCATCCAGCGCGCATGATGGAGGGATTTGGGCAGCCGGGTGCCCTCGATGAAACGCTTGAAGCTGTTGACTGCCCCCTTTTTCTTGCCCGTAGGCGGCAGCGCCCGCGCAGCTGGCTCCACCAGGCGCCGCTTGACAACCTTGGGGAGCTTGTGATAAAACTGTCTGTCGAAACGCTGTGCCCGGTACGCATCATATCCCGCAAACAGCTCGTCCCCGCCGTCGCCGGAAAGGCAGACCGTGACAAAGTCCCGTGCCATTCGGGAAACCAGATAGGTCGGGAAAATGGAAAAATCCCCGAGCGGTTCGTCCAGGAATCCGACGAGCTTTTCCGCAAGATCCAGGGCCCTGGCCTCGATGACGAATTCATGATGCTCCGTGCCGTACCGGTCCGCCACGGCCCGCGCGTATCCGAGCTCGTTGTAGGAGGATTCCTTGAAACCGATTGAAAAGGTCTTGACCGGCCTGTCCATCAATTGGGCCATCTGGGAGACGACGGTTGTGCTGTCGATTCCCCCGGAGAGGAACGCGCCCAGCGGCACGTCGGATATCAGCCTCAGGCGCACGGAATCCCGGACCAGCTCCCGCAGGCGTTCCGCAGCTTCCGCTTCCTTCCATGGAAGCTCAGCCGGCTGCAATGTCCAGAACGGGCGGGTTTCCTGTTCCCGTCCCCTGATCTGGCAGTAATGACCCTGCGGCAGTTTCCGGATGTCCTTGAAAATCGACCCCGGCGCGGGGATGTATTCAAAGGTCATGAAACGGTCGAGCGATTCGGGATCGATGCGCCTGCGTACTCCGGGGCATTGGAGGATGGCCTTGATTTCAGAGGCAAAAACCCATTTTTCTTCGTCTTCATAGAGGTAGAGAGGTTTGATGCCGAGCCGGTCCCGCGCCAGCAGCAGCCTGTCCTGCCGGCAGTCCCGGATGGCGATGCCGAACATGCCGTTCAGCCGTTCGAATACGGATTCGCCCCAGGCCTCGTAGCCGTGAAGGATGGATTCGGTGTCGCTTCGGGTCCTGAACCTGTATCCGAGCCCCTCCAGCTCGCGCCGGAGTTCCATGAAATTGTATATTTCCCCGTTGAACACGATCCAGACGGAGCCGTCATCGTTCCCCATGGGCTGATGGCCTGTATCCAGGTCGATGATGGAAAGCCTGCGCATGCCGAGGCCAGCCCTGCCCAGTACCTTCTGGCCGTCGTCATCCGGCCCCCGGTGACGCATCGTGTCGCACATGCGCCGCAACACGTCCGTCTCCGTCTCGCGCCGCGGATCTTTGAAGAGTATACCGCAGATTCCGCACATGCTCAGCAGGCCCTCCCGGTCGCGGCAGCAAGAACGCCGGACAATTTCTTGCAGTAGGCGCTGTATCCGTACTTCAGCGAGGCGGTACGGCCGGCTTCATCCGCGATTCTCCGCCGTTTTTCCGGATTTTCCAGCAGGGACAATATGCCCCGTGCGAATGAATCCGCGTCCGGCTCCGTGAGGACGGCAATCCGGTCATCCAGGACCTGGGTATGCGTCCACAGCCGTGTCGCCACGACCGGTTTCCCGGATTTCAGATAACTGTAGATCTTGAGCGGCGTGTTGGTGCCCGACATGCGCGGAGACAAAAGGACTTCGCAGACGCGGATGTAGCTGCCCACTTCCTGGGGCTGCACCTGGCCCGTGAACACAAAATAGGGAAGCAGACCCAGGGTGCGTACCCTGTCCGCCTGCTCCTTCACCTGGGCCGGATGCCCTCCCACAAGCATGAATCGAACCCGGGGTTCCTTTTGAATGACGAGCCGGCTGCTGTCAATGATCAGATCGATGCCCTGATAGGGTTCGAATGTGCCGGCATAAAGCACGACTTTTTTCCCATGCAGGCCGTGACGTTCGCGTATGGAAAGGGATTCGTCCTTCTCCCCGAAAATCATGCCGTAATCCACGACATTCTCGATCAAGAAGGATCCCCTCCCCGCCTTCTCCCGGACATGCCCCTCCAGGTCCGGGCAGATGGTGATCACCGCACGGGAATATTTCAGGACCCAGGCTTCCAGGGCCTGAAAAAACCGGATCAGTCCTGGATTTTCCGAAAAACGGAAATTGGCCATCTGCTGGGGCAGGCTTGAATGCATGTCATAGATATGGGGAATCCCGAACAGGCGCGCCAGAAACAACCCCCACAATCCTGCCTCCTCATGGGAATGGACTGCATCGTACTTCCGCCGCATCAGGAGATGCAAGGTCGACCAGAAAAGAAGGAAATCCAGCGGGATTTTCGACAGGGAAGGGCCTATCTTGATTCTGTGCAGGCCGGGGATGCGGCAGGTCCGGAACAGTTGCACCCCGGGGAAACGCACATCGCGGCCCAGGGGATAGGTCAGAAGGTCTGTTTCATGCCCCATGTCCGAAAAGGCTTTCAGCCTGCCGACAACGCTCAACGGCGTACCGCGCGGTTCGAAAATGGGTTCGGGGGCAATCATCAGGATTTTCATGAAACAACCCGGTTTTTGTGATAATCACCGGCGGTCCGCTGCCGGGGATTCTTTGATCTTTTTGGAAAAAGACATTGGGATTGATCTTCGAATCCAGTGCTCCGCACGGGATTCTCGATCATGTACTGACGGGCGCAAAAAAAGCCTTTCTTCGGGGCTGTATAAATATTCGATCTCTTGGTTTCAAATATTCAACGTGCCGCCTGAAAATCGAACCTTTCCGGACTTTTTGTACAGCCCCGAAACCGCCCGCCCTGCTGGCGGCTGTTTTCTCGCTCGCCTACTGCAGGAAATACGATCCTGTTCAGATTGAAGCTCCCCGCGGCAGACCGCTGGGCATGCGATCGCTGTCAGATCCAATCCCTGTAGACGTCATGAGCGGGAATCGGGTTGGGGCCTCCCCATGCAGATGTAGGCGAAGCCCATCTCCTTCATTTTTTCCGGCTCATAGATATTCCTGAGATCCGCCACTGCCGGTGTCTTGAGTATCTTCTTCAGCTTCTCCAGATCCAGGTTCCGGAACTGGTTCCATTCGGTCATGAACACGAGGGCATCCGAACCGTCGGCGGTGTCATAGGCATCTTTGCAGTAAACGACATCCTTGAGAACCTTTCTGGCCTCTTCCATGGCCGCCGGATCGTATGCCCGCACGGAGGCACCGGCTTCTTGAATGCGGCGGATCACATCCACGGATGGCGCATCCCGCATGTCGTCCGTATTCGGCTTGAAGGAAAGGCCAAGCATGCCGATGGTTTTTCCCTTGAGATCGCCGGCAACCTGGCAGATTTTTTCGAATGCCGTTCTCCGCTGGGCCGCATTGACCTGGATGGCGGCCTGGACGATCCTGAAATCATAGCCGACCTTGCCGGCGATATCCACCAAAGCCGAGGTGTCCTTCGGGAAACAGGATCCTCCGAATCCGGGGCCTGCATGCAGGAATTTCGGACTGATCCTCCGGTCAAGCCCCATGCCCTTGGCAACCGCATGGACATCCGCGCCCACGCGGTCGCAGACGGCGGCAATTTCATTGATGAAGGAGATCTTGACGGCCAGGAAGGCGTTGGAGGCGTATTTGATCAATTCCGCGGTTTCCAGGTTCGTGCACACAATCGGCGTTTCGATGAGGTAGAGCGGCGCGTACAGGTCCTTCATGATGGCGATCGCCTCGGCGTCCTCCGACCCGATCACCACGCGGTCGGGCCGCATGAAATCCTCGATCGCCGAACCCTCTCGCAGAAATTCCGGATTCGAAACCACGCTGAAATGCTGCTTCTTTTTCTGATTCGTCCCTATGATGTCCCGGACCCGTTTCCCGGTCCCGACGGGAACCGTGCTCTTGTTCACGACCACCTTGTATCCGTTCATCGCCTCGGCGACGGACCGGGCGACCTGTTCAACGAACCGGAGATCCGCGGATCCGTCCGGCTTGGGCGGCGTTCCCACAGCGATGAAGATGACCAGTGCCCGCTCCACGGCCGTTTTGAGATCCGTGGTGAAGGAAAGCCTGCCCTCGCGCACGTTGCGCTTGATCAGGGTATCCAGGCCCGGTTCATAAATCGGAACCCCCCCGGCCTTGAGAATTTCGATTTTGGCGGCGTCGGAATCCACGCATGTGACATCCACACCGAATTCTGAGAAACAGGTCCCGGTAACCAGACCGACATACCCAGTCCCAACTACGCATATGTGCATTTTGCTCTCCCTGCTAGCGATGTAAGGGCCTGCTTTCTAGGCCGCACCGTATCCGGTCAGGACAACAAAAAAGGTGCGGACCAAGATCCTGAAGTCCAGCCACAATGAAAACTGGTCTATGTATTGAAGATCCATCTCCATCCATTTGCTGAAATCAACCTTGTTGCGCCCGCTGACCTGCCAGATGCAGGTGATGCCGGGTTTCATGCTGAGCCGCCTTCTCTGCCAGGATTCGTACAGTTCCACCTCCGCAGGCAGGGGGGGGCGCGGTCCCACCAGGCTCATGTCGCCCTTGATAACGTTGATGAGCTGCGGAAGCTCGTCGATGCTGAATTTCCTCATGAATCTGCCGAACGGCGTCACGCGGGGATCCCGCTTCATTTTGAAGACCGGGCCGTCCATCTCGTTTTTCTGGAGCAGCGCTTTCTTCCGCATCTCCGCACCAACCACCATGGACCTGAATTTGTAAACCGTGAATTTTCTCCCGTACCGCCCGCACCGCACCTGGCGGAAAAGCACGGGCCCTCTGGAGGTGAGTTTGATACCGGCGATGGTGAAAAGAAGCAGGGGAAGGAGAAAAACCAGCAGGAAAAGGGACAGGGTGATGTCAACGATCCTCTTGACCAGCAGCTGCCACTCGTTGGCCGCGCCGGTCAGGAACACGATCAACGGGATGCCTGCGAAATTGGACTGATGGAGCATGGCCAGTTTGGGCTTGTACAGGTCCACGGAAACGGCCGCCTGTATGCCTTCCCGCTCGCAGAAATCGATCGCCTCCTCGATGCGGTTCAGCCAGGCCCGGGGGACCACGAAGATGATCCTGTCGACCACCGTATTCCGGACGATGCGTGGGATATCCCGGATCCGGCCGAGAACCTCGTATTCGAGAACCTTCCTCCCCAGAAGTTTGGGATCATCGTCGATGAGGCCGGCGATATGAAGCCCCCAGTTTGCATGCTCGTTGACGATCTTGATGAATTCCTGCGCCCGGTTACCCGTACCAACGATCAGGAGATTCACCAGGTTGTATCCCTGGCGGAACGAGTAATCCAAAAATTTCTTCCACAATGCCTTTTCAATGGCGATGCACCAGAATGCCGTGGTGAAGAAGACCAGGATGTACATGCGACTGGTCAATTCCATCTTCATCAGGAACACCGCGCTGCCGAGTACGAGAAGGGCGATGCTGCCCGTCCGCAGAATTCTCCACAAGATTTCAATCAGCGGCTTGGTTCTGAAATTGGCGTAGACGCTGTCCACGGACATGAGGCTGATCCAGGCCGGGATGGTGACAACGACCAGGAGAATGTGGTTCTTGAGAAAGAACGCCAGGCCCCGCAGGTCCGTCGAGGGTGCGAAGGACAGTGCCCTCAGGCCGAGGTATTTCTTGAGAGCCAGCGTAAAATAAAACGCGCCGACAAATGAAAGCCCGATCACCGCCGCGTCGGACAGTTTCATCAGCCTGATGAGGAATGCCTCTTTTTCTCTAACCACCGCTCAGCTACCAGTGCCGCGGTTTTCCTTGAACCAGCGCACGAATTCAACAATACCCTTATCGATGGAAACGGATGGAGCATATCCAAGCTCTTTCCTGGCCCTGGAAATGTCCGCGTAGGTGATCGGGACATCACCGGGCTGGTCCGCCATCCGCTCGATGACGGCCTTCTTCCCCGCGGCCTGTTCGATCATCCGGATCAGGTCCGCCAGGGTGACAGTATTGGACTCGCCCAGGTTGTAGATATGGTAATCCCGGCAGAATTCGATGGATTTCAGCAGCCCCTGGATAATGTCCATGATGTAGGTGTAATCCCTCCGGCTGGAACCGTCTCCAAATACGGAGATCGGCCTGCCCTCCAGGATGTTGCGGGTGAAGCGATGAATGGCCATGTCCGGGCGCTGCCTGGGGCCGTAAACCGTAAAAAACCGCAGGCATGTCGCCGCTATGCCGTGCAGGTGATGATAGGTGTATGCGATCAGTTCGCAGGCCTTCTTGGTCGCCGCATAAGGCGAAACGGGATGGTCGACGGGATCTTCCTCTGAAAAAGGCACCTTGGCATTCGAACCGTACACAGAGGAGCTCGAGGCCAGGACGATCTTTCGGACCCGGTGCCGGACGCATGCCTCCAGGATTTTCAGGCTCCCTTCGATGTTCACGCGCTGATAGAGCTTCGGATCCTGAATGGAAGGACGCACCCCGGCCCGGGCAGCCAGATGAACCACGGTATCGAATGACTCTTCGGAAAAGAGAGCATCCAGCTTGACTTCATCCAGAATATCTGCTTCGATCAGCCGAAACCGGGGATTTTGCAGCAAACCGCGGATATTGTTCCGCTTGATCAGCGGATGATAATAGTCGTTGAAATCATCCAGGCATACAGTCCGATGTTGTCCCTGGACCAGGCTCTCGCATAAATGGGACCCGATGAATCCCGCGCCTCCTGTGACAAGCAGTCGCATTCGTTCCCGCCCGAATTGTGAATACCCTACCGATCCGGATATCATCCCCCCTAAGTTTAGCGAAATTTTTTCTTTAAAACCACCGTTTTAAGCTCCCCCCTCCGCGGCCTGCAAACCCGCCGCCTGCCGGTCAGGGGAACCTTCATCTGCAGGACGAGAGGCCTTTTCATGGCCGCCTGCAGATTCAACGGATGGACAGGCGCTCCTTTCAGTACTTGTAATAACTGTATCCTTCGTGGGCAACCTCGACGCCTGCGCCGTTGAGGATGACACCCACGATTCTCGCCTGCACGTTCTCGAAAAGCTCCAGGCGCTTCCGGACCTCTTCGCCGTTGGTCTGCCCGGCCCGGAGAATAATGGCCACGCCGTCCACCAGCGTCCCGAGTACGACTGCATCGGTCGCCGCATTCAGGGGAGGCGTGTCGAAAATGACGAAATCGAACCTTTTGGTGATTCCTTCGATGAATTTGCGCATGCGCATGGATCCCAGAATTTCGGATGGATTGGGGATCATGGACCCGCAGGTGATGAGGGAAAGATTCGGGATATACGTCTCCCGGAGAATGTCGTTGAGGGAGAGGACGCCCGTCAGGTAATTGGTCAGCCCGGGCTTCTTGGGCACATTGAAGGTATTTTGAAGCACCCCCCTCCGCAGATCGGCGTCAATGAGCAGAGTTTTCGACTTCTGCTGGGCCAGGGTGATGGCGAGATTCGCGGACGTGAATGATTTCCCTTCGCTCGGGGCCATGCTGCCGATGACCAGGGATTTCATGGTGCCGATGCTTTTCGAGAAAAGGAGATTGGTCCTCAACTCCCGGTATGCCTCTCCGACCGGCGTCGGCGAATAATCGTGGGTCACGATCTGGGAACTGATGCTTTTCGCTTTCTCGGAATCCTGGAACTCGTACGTATCGAACTTGACCTTCGGGATGCTTCCCAGGATGGGAAGCTTCAGAAAACGTTTGACATCCTCACGGGTCCGGATGCTTTTATCGGATATTTCCCAGGCCAGGGCGACGCACAGCCCCAGGAAACAACCCATGAGAACGCCCAGCAGCGCCCTCGTTCGCTTGTCGCCTGTGACCGGGCTCTGGGGAGGGAGGGCCGGATCGATGATGTGGACATTCTCCGCCGCAACCTCCTCGGAGAGCTGGGCTTCCTTGTAATTCTTCAGGAGCGACAAGGCAAGCTGTTCGTTCGCCTGACGCTGGCGGCTGAGCTGTTTGAGACGCAGTTCCTCCTGGGGGATTGCATTCAGTGTCGCCTGCAGCCCGGATCGCTGACCGGTCAGGCCTGCGATCTGTCCCTCCAAGTCCTTGATTTTTTGTTCGGCCAGCTCGATGATCTTGAACTCCAGGTTGTTGAGCCGGTCGCTGAGATCCACCATGTCCTTGTTGAGTTCGGGAACACCGCGCCTGAGCATTTCGGTTCTCTGGGAATTGATATCCCGAAATTCCTGCCGTACGATACCCATGTCCGCGTCGCCGGAGAAAACGGCGAGTTCGGAAATCTGGGGATAGATGTAGCGGGCGGATACGGACACTTCGAAGTTCGGGCTTTGCGGATTCAGCTTGTCAAGAAGCGACTGGAGTTCAGACTTGTTCCGGTTCAGACGGTTGATTTCATTGTCAACCTGGGTCAGACGGGTGGCCGTTTCCTGGGTTTCCTCATCCAGGCCTTTGATATGGGTGTCCCGGAAGCTTTTAATCTGTGCATCGGACTGGTTCAAATCACCCTGGACCAGCCGCAGCTGCTCCTCCAGATAGGTGCTCTTCAGTTTGTTCGCATCCCGCCGCATGCGCAGGATCTCGTCCACAAAAATGCCCGCCAGCATGTTCACGGTTTCGCTGGCAAGCACCGGATCCCGGTCCCGCACGACGATTTTCATCTGGCTTCCGGTTTCATCAAAACGGACATCTTCCCTCGCGATGAGGGATTTCGCCGTCTGCAGGAAATCATTGACCCTGATGCCGATCCGCCTGCGGGCGCCTGGAATCGCAGGATGGAGCATGAAGCTGAAACCGTTCAGCCGGAACGTATCCGTCACCAGTTTTTCCGTTTCAACGCTGTCCTTCAGAATCCCTTCCCGGTATATCGCCGTCTTTCCGGACGGATGGAATCTCAATTCGTAATCGCCAGAGATCTGATCCTTGCCCGTCCTGACCGCCTTGAATACATCCCCCCTCTTCAGGGAATCCTGCTCCTCAACCGCCCCCAGCTGCACCGTGAGCCCCATGTCGGCAGTCACTTTTTCCGCGAACGTCCTGCTGAGAAGGATTTTTCTGCGGATTTCCACCACGTTTTTGGGTGTGTTGCCTGTCAGATTATCGAATGCCACCCAGACTTCCGCCAGATACTCGGGCGGCTGCTTTTTCAGATAGATCAGCCACGGGACAGAAACGCCGCATGTCAAAATCAGGACAATCCACCACCGTTTCAGAATGCCGCGCAGATATTTCTTGAAATGAATGCTTTCACCTTCAAAAGAAGGGTCCTGAAAAATATCTTCCATGTATGCTCCACGATCCATACGAAAATCCAACTCCTTCCGTTATCTCCCGCCGGTCAGCCGCAGGTAGAGAAGTGCGAGCGAGGTGAGCAGGTTCACAAAAGCCATGAATATGTTTAGATTCCAGAAGCCTTTCGTCGGCGCGAAGATTTGATCCCCTGATTCCACGCCGATGTCTTCGAGGGAATAACCCTTTTCAAAACTGTCGAGCAGGTTAGGGATGACCTTCTTCCCGCCCCTTTCGATCGCCAATCTTTTCAGGTCGCAATCCCCCCTGGGGCCGCCCGACAGCGCGATGGCCTCCCACAGTGAAACGGACGGCGGCACGCGGTAGGCGCCCGGACGGATGAAGGCTCCGTGCAGGGTGATCCGGATCAGCGGCTGCACAGCAACCAGCGGATTCCTCAGGTAGGCTTTCAACTTGTCTTCGAGTACTTTTTTCAGTTCGAAAACAGTCAGGCCCTTGACCTTGATCTATCCCAGGATGGGCATGATCACATTTCCCTGGGGATCGATCGGATAATCATTGCTCAAATTCAGCGTGCTTCTTTCCTCATACAAATCCCAGACCTGGATGCGGACTGCGTCTCCTGGCTGAAAAATGGTCAATGTTCCGGCTGATTTGCTCCACCTGGAATCACCCCGGTCCTGGGCAAGGACGGGACAGGGTGCCGGAAGTTCCATAACAATCCACGCAATTCCAAAAATAACAAAGACAAACGTTTCCTTGAAAAAGGCTTTCATAATCATCATCCTTGCTCGCAAAAGACGCCCAAATTTCCTTTCTCAACACGCAAATGTCATACCATCAAGGGATTTCGATGCCCCTGTGGCTGCAAAAAAAATCCGGCGTTCCGACAGGCCGGATGCTTAAAATATACGCTGAAATTGTCACAGGATGGAATCAGCGTGACCGGTAGTACCTGTATCTTTTCTCCTTTGTCTCGAGGTTCATCTGCCGCAGGAGCTGGAACATCTTCAGCCATCCGATTTTGATGTTGCCGTAAGGCGGTGTATTGAGCGCCTTGCATATTTTTCCGACTCCCAACAGCGGGTTATCGATCACGATGAGCTTGATCTTTTCGGGAAGCGGATAGTCCTTCACCGCCAATTTGCTCACCGATACGGGGATGTTCGGACTTTCAGCCGCCCGGCCCTGCGTTTTGGCCCTGGCGCTCGGAGCCGTTTCCTGCGAGGCGCCGAGAATCAACCTTTTGGTTTCGGGGCTGTACTGGGTGATGTCGATTCCCCTGATGATGTCGAATTCGTTGATGGCTTCTTCCACGGATTCATAGCAGTTGAGGATCCGGTTGAATTCCAGCATTTCGAAGACTTCGTACACTTCCGGGGGCATGTGCACCAGCTTGATGTCTCCGCCCTGGTCGCGGATATTTTTGATTTCGCCCATGAAGACGCCCCAACCGGCGCTGCTGATATAGGACACGCCGTCCAGATTCGTGATGATGTGCACCTTTTTCTGCCTGATCAAATCCTGGAATTGCCGGGCCAGCTCCTGGCAGGTCGTTGTATCCACATACCCGGAAATGGAGAGAAGCGTGATATCCAGCCGGTTCCCCACCGGATGAACGGAGATTCGAATGCCTTGCATGACAACCCCGAATCAGTACGCCTGTATCGATCCTTCAAATCATTTTTTCCGAGACGCGCATCGCGAGTACAGCTGTGCATATTTTTTTGCCGGGGATTCCCAGGAAAAATCGGCGGCCATGGCATTTCTCATGATTTTTTGCCAGACGGCCTTTTGCGGGAACAGGTTCAGGGCCGCGCGCGTGGTTGCGACGAAATCGCGGACTTCCGCTGCCTGAAAAACGAAACCATTGCCCCTGCCGCTCTTTTGATTGAAGGGTGAAACGCTATCGGCCAGACCGCCGGTTTTCCGCACCACGGGGATCGTCCCGTAACGCATCGCCTGCATCTGGGTCGGGCCGGACGGTTCTTCCAGGGAAGGCATCAGGATGATGTCGGACCCTGCCAGGACCAGATGGGCGAGAGATTCCTCCCATCTGAGATTTACGCCGATCCGCTTCTTGTATTTACGCTTCGCGGACAGGAAAAATTTCTGATAGCGCTCCTGCCCGGAGCCCAGAACCACCCATTGACAGTTCTGTCGGAGGATGGCTTCCGCCGCATCGCACACCAGCTGAAATCCTTTCTGATCGGTCATCGGCGAGACCAGTGCCAGAACCGGGATTTCCGGGTCGAACGGAAGCCCCTGGTTCAACACCAGGGACTTTTTGATCTCTGATTTTTTCTCCAGCTCCGACGGCCCGAATGTAACCGAGATGAAAGGATCCGCGCCCGGATTCCACTGTGTCAGATCGATCCCGCTGTTGATCCCGGAAAAATCCGCTCGCCTGTGATGAAGCAGGCTGTGTAGTCCGTGATCCATGCCGGATGATCCCAGCACCTCGCGCGCGTAGGTTTCGCTGACCGTATTGATCGCGTCCGCATAGACCAATCCCGCCCTGAGAAAACTGAAATGATTCTCCCGGTCCATTTCCCTGAGCTGGGGGGACAGCCCTCCCTCGATGTTGAGGGCTTCCAGGCATAGCGGATTGAAATTCCCCTGCGATGCGAAATGGTGTACGGTCAGAAGCGTATTGGTTTTGAAAAAAAATGGATCATCGCGGTAGGCCGTTTTGAGCAGCAATGGGATCAGGGCGGATTGCCAGTCTTGGCAGTGAATCACATCCGGCTGCCACTGGAGCTTCTTCAGGGTTTCAAGGACGCCTCTGTTGAAGAGGATGAACCGTTGCGCGTTGTCCTTGTACTCCTTGTGGGTCTTGGGGTCCGAATAGAGCCCCTCCCTGAAAAAAAAGGGCCTGTAATCGATGAAATAGGCCTGGACCTTGGACCCAGGCAGAAAAGCGGATTTGACATGAACCGGAACCGTTTCCCGACCCAGGGGGACAGGGATGTTCTGCAATCGGATGACATCCCGGAGCACATATTTTCTCTCGTTGGTCGAACGGTACTGCGGTGTGATGACGCGGACATCCTGCCCGGTTTCCTTAAGCATCTTGGGAAGCGAGCTCGCCACATCGGCGAGTTCGCCTGCTCTCGCGAAAGGCGCGACTTCAGAGGAGACGAATAAAATTTTCATCTTTCCCTTCATAACGGTTAGAGCCTCTGACAGACGGCTGACCCGCGCGAATGCCGTGCTTCTCCATTACGGACGTTGATGCGCCGTGGAAAAGGAATATATCCCTCGGAATTCCCCCGCTTTGAGCCTTTCGGAAAGCTTCGACAGGCATGGGGGAAAAGGATTGAACTGCTCCCGTCCCTCCCCGGTCCATTCTCCGGGGGTGAACCCGCTTCCGGATTCATTTGCCGGGGATTGATCATGGAGCCGGCGACGGCCCGATCGTCGAGAGCGATTTTCTGGCCAGGCTTACATATTCGCTGGTCGGATAATTATCGATAAGCTTTTTAAGCTCTTCCCTGGCCCTTTCCGTATTGTTCAGCTTCAGGTAGCTCAGGCCGATCTTCAACTGGGCATCGGCCCATTTGTTGGATTTCGGAAAGAGAAAAACTTTTTCGAATTCCGCAATGGCATTCTGGTAGTCGCCCAAGCCGTAATGGGATTCTGCCAGCCAGTACTGGCAGTTATCGGAAAGGCTGTTCCGGATATCCTCGGTGAGAAGGGCTTTGAATTTTTCCAGCGCCTCGCGGTAACGTTTCGCGTTGTAGGCCTGCCGCGCATCGATGTATCGGTCCTGATAGGCGTTCCCCGTGATCCTTCGGTATGCGGTGTTCTCCTGGATGTTTTCAGTATCCTTGTACGCCATGCCGCCGCCGCTCTCCTCGGAGGCTCCCGAGCCGGCTGAAGACATCTCGCCCGATTGTTCCACCGACGAGCCGGCTTCTTCAAAGTTCTGGGGAGCGCTTTCCATGTCAACGGCCTCGTTATCAACCCCGAGCAGCTTCAGGACTGCATCCTCGTCTATATTCTCATCCCCGTTTTCGCCCAGCCCCAGAAGCTGGTCGATATCGGCCGAATCTTCCTCGCTCGTGATGACGGATCTCCCCGACGTGCCGCAGCCCGAAACAAGAAACAGCCCGGCGCACAGAACCGCCAACGTGAATAACATCGTGAATCGCCTGAACATGCCCCCCTCCTTTTTGTTTTTTGCCTGACAGGGCATTTATCTATATAATTTATTTAAAATAAAAGATAAAAGCAAGATTTTTATCTCAAACCTTCTTCCCTCTCAGGCGGACCAGCAAGATGCACCCGCATATCACCATCAGAAGCGAGATGGCCTGGTTGATGGTGAACTGGGTCCCCAGCAATGGGAATTGAACGGAATCCTCGTAATAACGGAAAAAATCCACGATGATTCGAAAAAGGCCGTATAGGATGAAGAACACGGACATGATGAACCCCTCCGGACGCGTTTTACGGTCCAGCATGAGGACGATCAGCATGAGGACGAATCCGAACAGGGACGAGTAGATCTGGGTGGGATGGACATGCGCTTCCGGGAGAGTGGCGCCGGCCGGACTGCTGAGAGGGAACACAACCGCCCAGGGCAGGCTGCATGCCTTGCCGAAACAGCAGCCGTTCAGAAAACAACCCATGCGCGTCAGCCCTTCGCCGAGAGCGAAGGAGGGCGCGAGGGTTTCGGCCAGACGCACGAAATTGAGCTTTCGGACCTTGCAGAAAATGACCATGGATGCCAGCACGAGCATGACTCCGCCCAGCATGCTGAGGCCGCCGATCCCAAAGGTCCCGTCGCTCTGCACCGGGTTGATCACGTCCAGCCACCTCCCCTTGAATTCCTCGACATGGGTCACCACATACAGAATCCTCGATCCCAGGATGGCGGACAACACCGTGATCAAAGCCAGATCCAGAATGGCCTCCCTGGCGATGCCGCGCTTGGGCGCGCATGCGGCGGACCAGTATATCCCGATGACAAAAGACAGGGCGAGAAGAAGACCATAGGCGTGAATCTCAAAAATACCGATTCGAAACAGGGTCGGATACATGAATATGCCTCCAATCTTTGCCGGGAATATTCGGTTTAATGACGGAAATGACGGTATCCGGCAAAGGACATTGCCATGCCGAGTTCATCGCAGGCCCTGATGGAATCGTCATCCCTCTTCGACCCTCCGGGCTGAATGACATAGCGGATCCCGTATTCCGCCGCAGCGCGTACCGTGTCGTCGAACGGGAAAAAGGCGTCTGATGCAAGCACCATTTCCGCGAATGCGTTCCTGCAATAGTCCTGGAAAGGGATACCCGGTTTCAGGACATCGTATTCGATTTGAAGGTTCTCGGCTGCCTTGGTGACAGCCAGCTTGCGCAGGGAATCGACGCGGTTCGGCTGGCCGGCTCCCATGCCCATCACCTGGAAGAAGCCGGGCCTGTATTCCCTGGCCAGGACGATGGCGTTCGACTTGGTGTGTTTGCACGCCTGGTAGGCGAATTCCGCAAGCGCTTTCTTCCGTCCGTCGAACAGCTTCCGGGTGACAACATGGAAGCGTTCCCATACCGGCAGATCGCGGTCCATCTCCAGAATGCCACCGACCAATTTCCGGTAGGTTTTCTGCTCCTGAACGTCCCGGCCCGTCCAATCGGCCTTCAGCAGGCGCAGGGTCTTGGTGCGTGAAAGCAAGGCCAGGGCTTCCGGTTCATAATCCGGGGCGATGACGACTTCAACGAACTTGCCGGGCACCTCCTGCTGGACGAGCCTGCCCTTTTCAACCACGTAACCGATGTGCCGGACATCCTCCCCTTTGAGAAATCGGGCGAAAGGCAGGTCCACCTTGATATTGCATGCGATCACGGAGCCGAAACTGGAAATGGGATCCCCCGCCCATGCGCGCTCAAGCGCCTCCCCCGGTGTTTCTCCAGTCGCAAATCCGCACGGATTGGTATGCTTGATGACCGCCACCCCGATACATCCCTTCAACTCCTTCACCGCCTCGAGCGCCGCGTCCGCATCCATGTAATTGTTGAAGGACATGTCCTTTCCGCTCAAAATACTGGCTCCTGCGGCCGAAGGTTCCCTGCAGCGGTCATCCAGATACAGCATGGCGCTTTGATGGCTGTTTTCACCATAGCGGAGGTCCTGGCCCCGGTTGAAATAGAGCCGGAGGGGAAATTCTCCCATCAGCTCCCGAGACAGGTAGCGGTCTATGGCGCCGTCATATTCGGAGGTCCGCCTGAAGACTTTCACCGCCAGCCTTTGGCGGGTCTCGAGGGAGGTGCTGCCCGATTTCCGGATCTCGCCGAGCACGCATTCGTAATCCGCCGGATCCGTGACGACCGTCACGTCCCGGAAATTCTTGGCCGCGCTCCTCAGCATGGCGGGCCCGCCGATGTCGATGTTTTCAATGGCCTCGGCCAGAGTGATCCCGGATTTTGAAACGGTTTTTTCGAACGGATACAAATTCACCACGACCAGGTCGATCCATTGTATCCCCCTGTCCTCCGCCTGCCTTACATGCTCCTGATTGTCGCGGATGCCGAGAAGCCCCCCGTGTATCCTCGGATGAAGCGTCTTGATGCGTCCATCCATCATCTCCGGGAATCCGGTCACGGTTTCCACTGGAATAACGGGAACGCCTTCCTTCTGCAACAGCCCTGCCGTTCCCCCTGTTGAAATGATCTCGAATCGCAGGTTGTGCAGCTCCCTCGCAAAAGGAACGATTCCGGTCTTGTCCGATACGCTGATCAAAGCCCTTTTCATGTGAATCGCATGACCTCCTCCCGGATAAAAATCGACCATCCCCGGCGGTCGTTTGGCTGATATGCTGTTACAGTGAGCATTTTCATGCCCCGGAATAGGGATTTGATCCAGCTTTCCGGAAAACATGAAAATCCTGCAAATGCGGTGCCGCGCCAGTCAGAATCCCTCGGCTATAGCCGCCTTCCCGCCCCTGACTGTCACCCTCCCTTCTGCAAAAAGCTGCAGGGTGGCCGGATAGATCGCGTGTTCCACCTCAAGAACACGGGCAGCAAGGCTGTCCGGCGTATCTCCCTCAAGCACCGGTACGCATCTCTGCGCAACGATCGGGCCGTGATCATAAATTTCATCGACCATGTGGACGGTTGCGCCGCTGACCTTGCAGCCCGCAGCGAGAACGGCTTCGTGCACATGATGGCCGTACATGCCCTTGCCGCCGAATGCCGGCAACAAGGCCGGATGAACATTCAGAATCCGGTGCCGGAATCCGGTGATGACGTTTACCGGGATCATTTTCAAATACCCGGCCAGGGCGATGAAACAGACATCGTGGGAGCGCAGCGACTCCAGCATCGCCCGGACGAAATCCGCCTCTCCCCCGAAATCCGCCTTCCGCAGCACGCTCACGGCTATGCCGCAACCGCGGGCGACCGCAACGGCGCCTGCCTCCGGATCGTTCGTGACGAGCAGGCGCACCTGCGCATCGAGCTCGCGACGGTTGATCGCGTCCAGGATGGCCAGAAAATTGGATCCCCGGCCTGACGCGAAAACCGCCAGATCCAGGGTGCGGGCAGCAGCGTTCCGTCCATTCATGATCCGCCATCACCTCAGTTGATCCATCACCTGCCAGAAAGGCGAAGTCAGCCTGTATTCGCCGAAGCCTGTCTGATCAACGAACACGAAATTCCGGTTGTACCGGTGATAGGACCAGATTTCGTACGGCTTGGAATCCGCTTCGAAAGGATGCCGTTCCACGTCGTTGGGAGCCCCGAGAAGGATATAAACCATGCCCCGGTCGCTTTTCCACCCGTCGATGAACGTCGTGAAGGTCGCATTCGCATATTCGATGCGTTTATAGTATTCTTCCATGATTTCGTTGATTTCGGTGCCGGGCGTCGGATCCAGGTTTTTCCAGAATTCCTGGAACAGGGCGGATTTCTCTGCATCCCGCGCCTTCTTCATCGTTTCGATGTCCTTGCCCTTGGCAATGTAGCTGAGCTGTTCGATGGCCTTGTCCAGATCCGTCGCGAATGCCGGCATTCCCATCCACCGGATCGTGATGTCCCGGTTCTGCTTCAAAACGCGGCTGCCGGCGGAGACGTCCGCAGTCAACTGGTACCTCCGGTTCTGCAGTTCCTTCCGGCTGATTTCGAGCACCACTTGCATCTTGATGTCCCTGAGAGCCTGCATCCGGTGAAACTGCTGGACCGGCTCTCCGATCGGATTGAGGATGCTGTACCCCACCCTGACGGAATCGAATCCGGCCGGATTGTATATTTCAAAACCCAGATAGAGCCGGGATTGCCCGTCCCCGAAATTCCATAGGACGTTCGGCGTCAAATTCAGGTTTCCAGTCGAATCCACGCTCATGTGGTCAGCCAAAAAGAGGGAACTCATGGAAAGGGAATCGGCCCAGAAATCGGGGCATTCGATCTTGGTCTTCCGGTGCCCGGTTTTCTTGGAGTCCAAGTCCATGAGGCCGATCAAGAGTTCGTATTTGTCCGGCCGGAGTTCAAAATCCGTGACGGAAAGGCTGAAATCGGTTGCCGAATTGGTGGCCTGATATCCATCAACCGTGACAAGCTTTTCCGCGCTCTTCGCCTCCGCCTGTTCCCCTGTCCGGTCGAAAACGGTGATGGACACCTCGTACGATGCGGTGTACAGACTGTCTCGTTTCAGAAACTGGAGCTCATCGAACGCGATTTTCGTAAATACCTGAAGCTGGCACTTCCCCTTTCCGGGCGCGGCCTGGACAATGTAATCATAGAAAAAATTGGGCACATCCATATCCTTGCTGAACATCAGTTCCGGCCTCTGCGCAAGGGCCGGTCCGGAAAGGCCCATCAGCAGGACAAGGACGATGGCGCGCTTGCGCGGAGTTCTGTTTCTCATTCCATCCCTCCTCTATGCATCCGTTTCCGCAGGGATGCCGTAAAGGTCGTATTCGGTGCTGTCCTCTATGGTGACCGGCACGATCTTCCCGACCGGGACATCGCCCTTGATCCAAATCGTCTGATCCACTTCCGGCGCATCGCCCTCGCCCCTGGCCTCGTATCTATTCGACGCCGGATCGAAACCGTCAATTATGGCTGGAATCGTCCTGCCCCTCATCCGGCTGTTCCATTCAGTGGAAATTCCCCTCTGCAATTCCATGAGACCGCGATGCCGCCTCCGCATTTCACGCCTGGACACTGCCCCGGCCATTGAACAGGAAGGCGTGCCCTCTTCGGGAGAATATAGGAATGCGCCCATCCGCTCGAAGCGGGTTTCCGCCGCAAAGCGGAGGAGCTCCTGAAAATCTTCACGGGTCTCCCCCGGGAATCCGACAATGAATGCGGTGCGGATGACGATCCCTGGGATGCGCGTCCGAAGGGTTTCGATGAGCGCTTCGATGGATCGGCGAGGCGTCCTGCGTCCCATGGCCCTCAGGACCGTCTCCGAGATGTGCTGGAGGGGCATGTCCAGATACCTGCATATCCTCGGTTCTCCGGCCATGATCCCGATCAGGTCACCCGTGACATGGGCCGGGTGGGTATAGAGCAGCCTGATCCAATCCAGGCCGTCGATGCGCAGAAGCGCCTCGAGCAGGCGGGTCAGGCTGCTTCCATCTTCCAGATCCCTGCCGTACTGCGAAGTGTCCTGCGCGACCAGGTTCAGCTCCCGTACTCCCCGGTCTGCCAATGCTTTCGCCTCACCGGCCAGGGCTTTCAACGGACGGCTCCTGAAAGGCCCCTTGAACTGGGGTATGGCGCAGAAGGTGCAGGCGTGGTCGCAGCCCTCGGCGATTTTCAAATAAGCAGAGTGCGGAGTGACGGACCTTCTCCGGTTAGCATGGGATTCCTTCCATCTGAACCGGCTGTCCGCGAGCAGGCGGACGAGCGGCTCAAAGGGCTCGATGCCGAAGAATCCGTCCACTTCAGGAATTTCCCGACCGATCTCATCCCGGTATCTCTCGGAAAGACAGCCCCAGACATAAACCTTTTTACGGCTGTCTTTCTTCTTGATTTGAACCGCCTCCAGGATGGCCTCGATCGATTCTTCTTTTGCATCCTGAATGAATCCGCAGGTGTTGACCAGTATCACGTCCGCTTCGCCGGGATCCTCGATGCGTTCGAGACCCGCATGAAGGAGCTGTCCTTCAAGCACATCCGAATCCGCCTGGTTTTTCGGGCAGCCCATCGTGATCAGGCTGTATGTGGAAATTTGCCTGTCCATGACTTCCGGATTGATTGGTTCTGCTGTTCCGCGCCCGCGCCGGCGCGTTCCGTGCACCGCTGGATGGCCGCATGATCCGGGGGAGAACGAACCGCGAATACACGATTATCCAGAATAAAAATACGAAGTTTTTTTGAAAGAAGAAACTGGTATTTTACATGATTTCTGAAGGGGAATATCGCATCATTTGAAGCGAACCGGGGCGCCG
>Ga0233423_10000068_pt1 | contig 61820 bp, 55 predicted proteins | sample Watercolumn_Mata_FD_180713 | JGI IMG/M metagenome (GOLD analysis project Ga0233423, IMG submission 180713) | Freshwater microbial communities from Lake Matano, South Sulawesi, Indonesia - Watercolumn_Matano_2014_112_MG | ecosystem: Environmental > Aquatic > Freshwater > Lake | place: Indonesia... | reverse complement strand
GTAAATCTACTAAATATTTGCAAAATGCAGGCAGGATTCATAAGGAGGGATAATTGAAAGGGTTGCGGCGCGGTAGGGTGGTACCTGGGGGAGCGTCCCCCTTGTCAGAAACGGCATTAAGGGGGTTTATTAACGGTAAACAACTACCGATACACTAGTAGGATCGCCGGTATAGCTCCAGAAATAAGCATAAACGTAAATTTGGAATTGCGTCGTAGTTCGAACGAAACCGTGTGGGGAGGGGGCTTCGGCGGTCGGAATGTATATGCTCGCGTTATCAATCTGGCTCATCGCGACCACAGCGTAGTTCGTATCGGCCATTGCCGAAGAAAGCGTCACGGTGTATTTCCCGGCGCTAACGCGTGTTACGGACGCAATTCCGCTGGAGGCACGAATGTTGCCGGTGGGGCCGTCAAAATTAACCCATGCTTGCAGTGCTCCTCCCCCTCCCCCCTGCTTTATCCAGGAAGAGCCATTGTAGGCATAGAGGTAACCGTCAGTGCTGGCATAGCCAACCTCGCCCTGTTTTCCTGCAGACCAGGAAGTGGGGCTGCCTGACTGGGGGTAAAGCCGCATATCCCCGGTTATGCTCGGCTGGTCAGAAGAGCCGGTGTAGCCTACTGCCAACTTGTTAGTCCCTAGCTGGTTATAGGTGCCGTAAGGAGAGGGGTAATAGGTGGTGATGGTCAGGGTTTCATTCTGGGCGAAAAGAAGGACAGGAAGAAAAACTAAGAGCAGAAAACAGAGAGAGAGAGAGAGTAATAAAGGCTTGTTTGGTTTAGGCATAGGGTGCCTCCTTTTTACATGTCTACACTGTTCATTTTAACGAAAACGGAACATTTACTGCTAACAATCTTTTATACTTTCTAATATTTTTTCTATCTAAGGTATACCTTAAATTTAAATAGATAAATTTCACATAATCATCCATAGATAAGCATCGTGGAGATGGTATTTTACCTTTAATAATTGGTAAATTCAGTTTTTTCATTCTTGCAGAGCTAAATCCTATCTAATATTCTATTGTAGAGTTCCTCTGTACCGTATTTCAGGCACATCTCCTTAAATTCGCTGCCTCTAACCTTTACTTTATTAACCATAATCAACTCTATAATATCAGGAAAGTCTTTATATTCGCGAATCTTGGGATTGTACTTTATGGCGTGCAGCTTAAGGGCAATTAAATGCTTGAGGCTTGGGACAATAAACCTTTGCCTCACAATACTAATTTCCTTTCCCTCTTTAATAATCTTATCTAGCGTATCTTTATCTACAAACATAAAATCAAGGTCCATTAGGCTCGCCTTGTTAGATTTTAGCCTGGCAAATACATCCTGGGCATAATCTTGAATAAATCCTTCTTTTTCTAAGCGGCTTAATATTTTTTCAAAGTCCTCTCTGGTAATCAGGAAATCCAAATCCGCTGTCTGGCGCGTTACCTTATAATAATTAACTGCAAATCCTCCGATTAAAACACAATGCACCTTTGCTTCGTTTACTATACTTGAGATTAAATGGAAAATGGTCGGGTATTTCATTTGCTTGAAAAAAGCAACCGAAAGGTCGCTTTTTTATGTCTGGCTTTAAGGTTCTGAAACTACAGCCCTTTATTTACGATATATTCGCACAGGTCTACGACGCGACAGGAATAAGCCCATTCATTGTCGTACCAGCCCATTATCTTGACGAGCTTAGAGTCTATAACCTTGGTTAATTCCGCGTCAAAGATGCAGGAATAATTGGAGCCGTAGAAGTCTTTGGAGACTAAAGGCACGGTAAGATACTGAAGGATTCCTTTAAGGTTGCTTTCCGATGCCTTTTTAAACGCCTCATTTACAGATTCAACTGTGGCATCTTTTTCCACAATGCAGGTCAGGTCTGTAAGGGAAACATCGGGTGTCGGAACGCGTATTGCCAAACCATCCATCTTCCCCTTTAATTCAGGCAAAACCTCTCCTATTGCCTTGGCTGCTCCGGTTGAAGTAGGTATCATTGAGACCGCTGCAGCGCGGGCGCGGCGTAAATCCTTATGAGGCAAATCAAGAATCCTCTGGTCATTGGTATAAGAGTGTATCGTGGTCATAATGCCGCTCTTAATCCCGAAATTATCCAGCAGGACTTTTGCCATTGGCGCAAGGCAGTTGGTGGTACAGGAGGCATTGGAAATTATATTGTGTTTTTTAGGGTCATAGTTTTTCTCATTGACACCCATTACTATGGTTATATCCTGGCCCTTTGCCGGAGCAGTAATAATGATTTTTTTGGCGCCGCCGTTCTGGATATGGCCGATGCACTTCTCCTTATCGGTAAATACGCCTGAAGACTCTATAACCACATCCACTCCGTAATCCTTCCAGGGGATTTCAGCGGGAGATTTAGCGCTTAAGACCTTTAATGTCTTTCCGTTTACTATAAGAGCGTCCTCTTTTGCCTCAACGCTTGCATTTAAAGCGCCGAAATTGGAATCATACTTTAACAGGTGCGCTAATGTTTTTGTGCCCACGGGCAAATCATTGACTGCCACAAAATCCAAGTCCTTGGTATTCTTCGCTAAGGCCGCCCTATATACGAGCCTGCCGATCCTGCCAAAACCATTGATGCCGACTTTTGCTGCCATTTCTTTAGTCCTCCTTTTTTATTTCTCTCTCAAATATTTTGCCGCCAATTCAGGAGAGGTCGGTATAACATAAAAACCGCTTCCCCATTCAAAACCAGCCACCCGCGTTAATTTCGGCATAAATTCAATATGCCAGTGGTAATAATCTATGCCGGTTCCGATATCGCCATTCACCGGAGAAGAGTGGATAATAAAGTTATACGCCGGGCTGGCAAAAATATTTTTTACTTTGGATACGGTATCTTTAAGTATCGTTGCCAATGCCGGTATCTCTTCATGAGGCATATGGCAGAAATAACCGTTATGCCTCTTGGGGATTATCCAGATTTCAAAAGGAAAACGCGAGACAAACGGGCAGAAGGCGATAAAATATTTGTTCTCCAGGATTATCCTCTCTTTATCCTGGGCCTCTTGCCTGAGCATATCGCAGAATATGCAGCGCTCCCGGTATTCAAAATAATCCTGTGAGCCTTTTATCTCTTCCAGCACGTTCTTAGGAACCATAGGCAAGGCGATAATCTGGGTATGCGGATGTTCTAATGAAGCGCCTGCTGCAGGGCCGTAATTTTTAAAAACCATTATATACTTAAAGCGCTTATCCTTGATAAGGTCTATTGCTCTTCGGCAAAGCATAGAGATAATATTCTCTATCTCTTCGTTTAACAAATCCGGGATGTCCTTATGATGGTAAGGGGAATCAATTAATACCTCATGCGCTCCCACGCCGTTTGACATATCGTAAATCCCCATTCCTCTTCTATCCAACTCCCCTTCAATCTGAAGCGCAGGGAATTTATTCGAAACCACACGAACCTGCCAGCCGGGCGTATTCGGCCTGGTGTGGGGGTCTCTAATGGAATCGATTTCAGGAGGTGTTAATGATTCGTTACCGTAACAAAACGGGCAGGTACCTCCCCGCCAGGTATGCGGCTCATGCTCAAAATCTTCCGGCTTACTGGGGTGCTCCGTATCTACTATTATCCACCTTCCCACTATGGGGTCTCTTCTTAATTCGGACATTGAATGAGCACCTCTCCTTTTAGTTTAAGCGAATTCAACCCCCGCCGTTTTGATTCGATTTTGCGAATGCAAAACGAATCAGCGGGGGTAAGTTCAGCCAATAAACTTACGTTCGCTATCGCTCCGTAAGTTTAGGCTTCACTTACCTCGCGTAAGAATTTTGCTGCGTCTTCAGGAGGCAAAGGGCAGATATAAAAACCCGTACCCCATTCAAAACCAGCCACGCGCGTAAGCCGCGGCATAATCTCAATGTGCCAGTGGTAATCATAATCTATACTTTTCCAGTAACCTACTTTTGGCCTGCGGAAGGGCGCGGTGTGCAGGACATAGTTGTAAGGCGGGTCATTCAGGCCTTTTTTTAATTTCAGAAGGACCTTCTTTATCACGCGGCCCAAATCCAGGCGCATGGACATCTCAAGGGTGGTAAAGTCGCAGGAATGTTTTTTGGGTAAAATCCAGATTTCAAAAGGAAAGCGCGCGGCAAACGGGGTTATGGCTATAAAACCGCCAATATCAAGTATGAGCCTGTCTTTAGACTCTATCTCTTGTTTGATTAAATCGCAGAATACGCACCTCTCATGATACTCGTAATAAGCGTGGCCGCCTACCAATTCCTCTTTAACGCGCTTGGGGTTAACAGGCGTGGCGATTAATTGAGACCGGGAATGCTTGATCCTTCCGGCTCCGGCTATCCAACCGTAATTTTTAAAGACCAGGACATATTTAAAACGTTTATCTTTCTCCAAATCGGTAATTCTATCTATATAGCAGCTGATTACCCTGGCTATCTGCTCTTCGTTTAAATCCGCCATATTGGCTATGTGCTGGTTTGTTTCAATGACAATTTCATGCGCACCTATGCCGTTCATCAGGTCATATAAGCCTTTGCCTCTTCTTTCCAGGTCTCCTTCTATCCTTAAAAACGGGGAAATGCTGGGCACAACCCTTAATTCCCAGCCAGGGGTATTCGCCGGAGTATGCCTAGGCCTGAACGCATATATTTCCGGAGGAGTCTGGGATTCGCTTCCCGCGCAAAAAGGGCAGGGTTTCTCAGGAGGAGTCTCCTGTGGCTGGCCGCCGAATTGGTCAGGCCGTTTAGCCCGCTCAGTGGCGATAATCACCCATCTACCTATAATCGGGTCTTTTCTTAATTCCGGCATATTCTAAAATTATATCATAGTATATATACTATGCAACTATTTTTTCCCCAATATCTCTCCAACGCAAATCTTATGGCCTGCGATAAATTCTCCTGCCCGCATCATCCTTTTGCCTTCTATTTGTAACTCCTCAATTGCCAGATTATCTCTTCCGGTAGCGACGGTTATGCCTCTTTTAGAAATATCTAATATCTCGCCGGCATTAGAACTTTCGAACCTGCTAACCCCGGGACAAACCTTTGCTTTGTATACCTTTAATAATTTTCCCTTATAATACGTAAAAGCACCTGGCCAGCCAGCGCATCCGCGTATAAGATTATTGATACCTTGCGCTGTATTTTCCCAGGTGATTAATCCGTCTTCTTTCTTGAGCTTCGGGGCGAAGCTTGCTTTATCCTCGTCCTGCGTGGTTAAAGCGTAAGTTTTGTTTTCGATCAAATGAAGCGACTTGATTAATAGCCCTGCTCCCTTTTTCGAAAGTTTTTCTTCCAGGATAACGGCTGTATCCTCGTCTTTGATCTCCATTTCTTCCTGCAGGATTATCGGCCCGGCATCCAGTTTTTCTGCCATCTTGATAATTGTAATGCCGGTGTTTTTCTCTCCGTTGATGATTGCCCAATTTATGGGCGCAGCGCCACGGTACTTGGGGAGGCTTGAGCCATGGATATTTACAGCAAATATTTTCGGCATCCTTAAGATTTCCCGCGATAATATCTGGCCGTAAGAGATAACAATAAATAAATCCGGGCTTAAGTCCTCCAAGAATTTTATTGATTCTTGCGCATTAACTGCTTCGGGTTGATAAATCTTAATGCCGTATTTGTAAGCCAGGCTTTTAATGGGCGTAGCCTCCAGATGGAACCCCCTGCCCTTTTTTCTATCCGGCTGCGTCACCACGCAGGAAATTCTATGTCCAGAATTTAATAACGCCTGTAACGAAGGCACTGCAAAATTACCGCTTCCAAAGAATATGACATTCATATTATTTATAAAGGGTCCACATCTACCGTCACTATTATACCAGAACGCCGGAAACTTTCTAACTCCATTTTTAAGAATCTGCTTAATTTTTCAGGATTATGGGAAGTGATTAATATCTGCCAATAGAAATTACCCCTTAGTTTAGGCGGCTCTCCCGGGTTAACCGAAATAATCCGGTTATTCTTATCTTTATTACGCGCTTTTAATCTTTCAAATAAAGAAAGGCCTGCCTGGTTAACCCTGTCTTCAGATTTAGCCCGTAATTTTACCAAAACGATGTGCTTATAAGGAGGAAAACCCAATTGTTTCCTTTGCCTTAATTCCTCTTTGTAAAACATACCGATATCTTTTTTTACCAGAGCCTGGAAACAGTTGTTTGTCGCTAAACTCGTCTGGATTACAAGTCTATGCCTGGTTAGCCCCAACAGGCCCATTAATAAAGCAAAGGTTTTCTCGCCTGAGCGTAGGTCAATGCGGTTTAGAGAATTATCTATGCCGAGGACCCCGACGATATCAAAATTGCAGTCGGTTTGTTTAATTACGGCGCTGGTTGCCACAAATATATCCGCATCTTTGAGAGCCAAAATCTCCCGTGTTTCCAATCTCTTGACCTTGGCCTTGGGAAATATCCTGGATAATTCGCTTTCTATCCTCTCAGCGCCTGTCCCGGAAAACCTGATGTAACCCGAGTTACAAGTGGGACAGATGTTTGGGGCTTCCATTTTGAAATTACAATAATGGCAATTTAATAGGTTGGCTTTAAAATGATAGACTAAATTGATATTGCAACGCGGGCATTTAAGGACTCTTCCGCAGGTTGAGCATGAGGCAAGAGTAGCAAAACCCTTGCGGTTTAAGAAAAGAAGCGCCTTGCCGCCTGAATTAAGGCTTGAGGCAATAGCGTCCTCTAAATACCTTGATAAAATTGCCATCCTTGGCTTAAACCCGCGGCCCTCAAACTTCATATCAACGAGTTTTATCTCGAGAAAATCCCTGCTCCTGGGAATTGATACATATTTAATCTTGTTTTTGCCGGCTAAGTAAAAACTCTCCAGAGAGGGAGCTATGCTGCCTAAAATAAGCCTTGCCTTCTCTGTTTTTATGCGCATAAACGCAACCTCTCTTGCGTGGTAATGGGGCACCTGGTCCTGCTTATAAACAGAATTCTGCTCATCTTCGATAATTACCAGGCCTAAATTACTTACAGGCGCAAATATGGCTGAACGGGTGCCTATAACAATATCTACCTTGCCCGCTTTTATTTTTGACCATTCTTCCAATTCTCCGGGTTGTTTTCTATATAAGGTACCCAGCGACAATGCCCCTAATCCGGATTCGATGAATTTTCTGGCATTTAAAATAGAATTTATATCCGGCAATAAGATTATTACAGACCTGTTATTATTCAAAGCCTCCTTTATATGCTCAAGATATATATCCCATCTTTTTTTGCCGTCTAAATCATGGATTAAGATAGCTTCGGGTTTACCTTTGATAAAGAGAGAGGGACAGTCCCCATTCGGGGACAGTCCCTCTTCTATCTTCCTTCCTTTCCTTAAACCTTCAGGTAATGCCGTTTCAATGGCTTCACCGAAAGTGCAACAATAATACCGGGATAATTCCCTGGCGAGTGAAAGCATATTTTTATTCAATATGGGCTGATTATCCAGTATTTGCGATATTTTTTTTAGATTTCTTATATTCGTTTTATCCGTAAGGCCTACTACATAGCCGAGCTTTATTTTATTGCGAAAGGGTACCCGCGCCCTGGCCCCCACCTTTATCTTCCGGTGCAGATTTCCAGGCACAATATAATCAAATGGCCCTTCAACAGGTAAGCCCAGGACTACCCTGGCATACAACATTGCATATCTCCTTCAGGCAATCGGGTTTCTTAAGCCTTCTGAGATTATCTTTTATCATTTCTAATTTATCCTGATGCTCTTTAAAATCTAACACTATATTCTTTATATCGTCAATTGACTCTGCGCATAATCCCAGCCCGTATCTTCTTAGGGCCTCTATGTTACCTGCTTCCTGTCCCGGTATCGCAGATATAAATACAGGGGTTAATTCCATACTGATAATTTCTGAAATAGTCAGGCCTCCGGGCTTGGTAATAATCATATCTGAGGCTGCCATCAGTTCCTGCGGGTTATCTATAAAACCGAATACCCTGACATTGGCAAGATTCCTATTCTTTAACCGCACATATAATTTTTTATTGGAAGCGCAAACAAGCAAAATCTGGACATCCTTGTATAAAGCCTCAACTATCTCCTCTAAAGGCCCTAAGCCGAAAGACCCGGTCATAACCAACACTGTAAATTTGTTTTCGTCTATATCAAGATTCCTGCAAAGTTGGCCCCTGTCATATTGCATCAAAAATTTTGGGGCTACCGGTATCCCGAATTCCTTTATCTTCTCTGCCGGCACGCCTTCGCAGAGGAGCCTTTCCGCGGTAAATCCGGAAGCAACAACAAAAATATCCGTATGCCGGGAAATCCAGAACGGATGAATACTGAAATCGGTAATTACGGTAACTAACTTGGATTTTATCTTTCCGGATTTTTTTAAATTCGAGGAGATTTCCGAAGTCAAGAAATGCGTGGAGACGATAACATCGGGGTTTTCTCGGATTAATAATTCAGCGAACCCCTTTGTATTTATCCGGTTTACAACCGAAACTACCGGCCTGCTAAAGATACGTAGAGACTTAAAATCCGTGAGCCAGAATCCCAGCCGCCATAGAAACTCAAGCCTTGTAACCAGCAAAGGATAACCAAATATATAAGTAAGCCTGAATAAGGCATTTGACTTCTTTAATGCGTCAATTATCCGGACATCAGCCTTTGGGCAATGCTCCTTTATATAATTGTATATTGCCTCTGCGGCCTTAAGATGCCCTGCTCCGGCTGAGGCATAACTAACAATTATCTTCACCCCGCCCTTCCTTCCTTATCTCTACCCCACCCATTAGGAAGGGCGGGGTTCATTCAATATTAAGTCCGCCGCTTCAGATAAATCACGGGCAGTAAAATATGGATGGTTATGCCAGTTGTCTTTATTCTCTGCCTTTTCTTTACCTGACATAACCATAATCGTTTTAAGGCCAGCGCTCTTTCCGGTTTCCACATCCCTTACTGTGTCGCCGATAAAATAACTTTTGGAAAGCTCTACCTCCCCGCCCTGTTTTTTTAGCTGGCCTATAGCAGCGTCAATAAGGCCGGTTTTTGGCTTGCGGCAGAGACAGTTATCCTCTTCCCGGTGTGTGCAGTAATATACACCGGCGATATCAATATTATGCTTTTTAAATTCATTTAACATATTGTTAGTAATCAAATCGAGGTCCTCTTGAGAAAATATGCCTTTGGAAACGCCTGCCTGATTGGAAATAATGAAAATTTTAAACCCTTTGTCGTTTAATTTCTTAAGGCTGGGCAATACTTGCGGCAGGAAATGAAATTCATCCCAAGATTTTACGTAATCCGCATCTCCGGGGTATCTATTTATTACCCCGTCACGGTCAAGAAAAATAACTCTCATTATCTTTAATCCATTCGGTAAGTTTTCTTATCCCATCCTTAACCTTTGTTGTAATCTTCCAATTAAGGGCCTTTTCTAATTCTGAGGTATCCGTAATATAAACCTTTTGGTCAGAGGGACGCCAGTCTGCAAAATTTACCTTTGGCCTCTTGCCTGTCAATTCCTCTAACTCATCCAGGAATTCAAGGAGAGAAATAGTATTATCCGGTCCGCCTCCGATATTAAACAGGGCTCTTTTTAAGCCGCTATTGATAAAGCGATTGAAGGCATCCACTAAATCATCGGCATAAAGCATATCGCGCACCTGCTTACCGTTACCATAAATCGTAATAGGTTTGTTAAAAAGCGTGGCAATAATGAACCAGGCAACCCAGCCCTGGTCTTCAAAGCCGAATTGCCGCGTGCCATAGGTGCAGGACATACGAAACACCGCGGTTTTCATCTTATAAATATGGCTGTATTCCTGGACGTACAAATCACCCACTAATTTAGAGACGCCGTAAGGGGTATGCCCGGTTAAATCTGTAGACATTGCCTCAGAGACTCCTTTTATCCCATCATAGACATACCTTTTATCTAATTCCTTCAGGGGTATCTTATCTATATTTTCTCCGTAGACTTTATTTGTATTTCCTGAAAAAACAGTTTTTCCTTCTCTTTCAATAAGAAAGTTTTCATTATCTTTAACTTTTAAGCACCAGATTACTCCATCATAATTAATCCAAGAAACATTTTTCTTAACTGCAAACCTCGGAGTTTTTGAGACATTAAAATTATAACTTCTCCCCTCTACTTTTCTTCCATTTATAAATGACCTACTGTATTCTTCATTAAAGCAAGCGCCATATCCTAACTTTGTACATAATTCAATAAGATCTCTTATTAATAGATAGGAAACAGTAGAGATGGAATTAGTTCCATTGCCATCGCTATCAAGAATTCCTTGCATTAAATATTTTAGGTGTTTTGGAGAATAATCTAAAGCCCATCTAGGAATTTTCTTTTCTTTTGCATTATGACCGCATTGATTAAAGATATTAAAGAATATTTTAGACGAGAAGAAAATTCGTGATTGGTTACTCTTAATATTTTTATAAGCATGATAAATGATATTGTTTCTTCTTAAAATGTCTTCTACCTGTTTTCTACATTTATCATTTTCTGGTATGTCAAAGAAGATCCCATAACTTGTCGATACTACCTCTTTTTTTATTCCATAATGTCCTATTGAAATAAATCTTCCGTTACAAGAATCTCTTGCAGCTTTAATATATTCTTTAGCTGTTAGACCACTCTTAGCAGGTAAATTTTTTCTTATTAGATTAAGACTACCGTCTCCTATATAAATACCTAATAGATAAAGCAAATCCTCTGTTTTAATAGATGAAAGCAGATTTTTCATGCTCCAATGTACTTCTGGATTACCAGATTTTTCTAAAAGATTTACTTTATCTTTATTTTTTCCGTTCCATTTTCCAACAGGAAGAAAGAATTGTGACTTTTTAGACATTTCATCCGCGGGCTTAAATTCAAATTTAGAAGGAGAACCTTTATTATTATGCTGGTATAAAATTCGATGATTAGGTGTTACCATAAAATTATATCTTTTACCCTTAAAGTATATCATTGAGCCTTTATATTTTTGAACTATGACTTCCTTTACCGGCTTTATCTCAATATTTCCTGTCTTTGGGTTAATAGACAAAACTTTATCGCCAACTTTAATCTCATCATATCTCTTTATCCCATCCAGTGTAATAGCCCTAGTTTTCTTATCAAAACAAGAACAATAGATAACAATCGTATCTTTTGATTTCTTACGCGCTTCTTCTAAAACATTCAAGGTCCCGAAGGCATTAATGCTAAAATCCTCCAAAGGCATACGCACACTGGAAGGAACGCCTGGCTGACCGGCAGTATGAATGACTACATCCACGCCGCATCCGATAGCCTTTTTAACGTCTTTATCGTTTCGCACATCCCCTTTGATACGTTCTATATTCTTAAATTTCTTTAAATAATTCCAATTATACTCCACTGAATCTTTATCGTAGCCGAAAATCTTTGAGCGCATCAGGTTATCCAGGACAATAACCTTATTCTTCTGATTGCCTGATGCGAAAAACTCAGCGCAGTGACTGCCTACCAGGCCTGCTCCACCGGTGATAAGTATTCTCATTTCCCTTGTCCCCTTTCTAAGATTATTTCGCGATACTTTAGATAACTGATAAATTGGTAAAGGCTGGCATTAAAAGCGACTAGAAAGCCGATAAAGCCGTCTTTATAGCCTCTCCTTCCTACATATGTGCGTATAAATCTGTCAATGCTTCGATAAACAAACCTCCCCAGGGTCATAGGTTTATTCTGGGCAAACCACTTCTGGGCTTCTCTTGTGGTCTGGTTATTCAACTTAGAAAAAAAATCTTCCAGGTTTCTGTAAGAGTAGTGTATTATATCCGATTTCAAATGTCCGCAGGGCTCATCCATAAAGGCGCGCGGATGCACGCTTACTTCTTCATAGCGGAACTTATCTTTCCTGAAAAATTTAAGTTGGGAGCTGGGATACCATCCGCCGTATTTTACCCAGTAATCTCCGATGTAATTCCTGCGCCGTATGGTAAATCCGTTTTCTGCGGGATTATTCTTTAGAGTTTTCTCGATTTCTTGCCTCAATTCCTGGGTAACTACCTCATCCGCATCCAGGCTTAAAACCCAGGTATTTTTTGCTTGAGCATACGCCCAATTCCTGTGTTTTCCTTCTATGTCCATCTTTCTTATTAATACCTTGTTGGTATAGCGCCGAGCAATTTCTACGGTCCTATCTGTGCTTTCATCATCAACCACAATAATCTCATCAGCCCATTTTACTGAATCAAGGCAGGCGGCAATCCTTTGCTCTTCATTCTTAGTCAGGACAACGACTGAAAGGGATGCTTTCTCTTCCATTTTATAACCCCAACCACATATTTAATCTGATTTTCTTTTAGATGCGGATGCATAGGCAAAGAAATTATCTCCTGCGCTACCTTTTCCGAAACAGGAAAGTCGCCTTTTTTATAACCCAGTCCGCGGTATGCTTCCTGTAAATGTAACGGTATAGGATAATGCACAATTGCTCCTATGCCGTTTTTTTTCAAAAGGAGCGCTAATTCATCGCGTTTTTTTACCCTTATGGCATAGACATGATAAACGTGTTTTACTGACATAGATACATAAGGAATAACTACTCCTCCTAAGTCTTTTAATAGATTATTATAGCGTTCTGCTGCCTCCCGGCGCATTTTATTCCAGGCATCTAATCTCTTTAGTTTCAGCCTCAATATTGCTGCCTGCAATGTATCCAGGCGCGCATTGTAGCCTATAACAGCGTGTTCGTATTTGGAGACCCGGCCGTAATCTCTAAGCATCAGCAGCTTCCTGTAGGTCTCTTCGTTATCAGTGGTAATTATACCTGCGTCTCCCATTGCGCCCAGGTTTTTTGAAGGATAAAAACTGAAACAACCGACATCCCCTATGCCGCCGCAAACCTTCCATTTACCGTTTGGCATTTTAATGCTTGCTCCATGCGCCTGGGCAGCGTCTTCGATGACCTTTAAATTATGTTCTTTTGCTATCTTTAAAATACGGGGCATATCTGCCGGCTGACCATAAAGGTGCACCGGAATAATTGCCCTGGTATTCTTAGTAATTGCCTTTTTTATTTTATCCGCATCAATATTATAAGTATCTTCTCTGATATCCACAAATACAGGCTTGGCTCCCGTATAGGAAACAGCAAAGGCAGTCGCAATATAGGTAAAAGCCGGCACGATTACTTCATCCCCCTCTTTTATCCCTAAAGCGGATAAAGCCAGAAATAAAGCAGCTGTTCCGGAACTCACGCCTACAGCGTAGCGGCTATGGCAAAACTTGGCAAACTCCTCTTCAAATAACCTTACATCTTCGCCTAAAATAAAATCGCTTTTTTTAATTACCTTATTGATGGCTTTTTTTATTTCTTTATCCAATTCTTTGTGCTGAGCATACAAATCTGAAAATTGTATCACCATAGCCTCCTTGCCGCCTCAAACACATCTTCTATGCCAACGGCTCTTATACAGTCTCTATTCCTTTCGCATTCTGGCATCCTGAAATTCCGATAACAAGGCCTGCAGGATATATCTTTTTTTACAACTATGTGGTCTTGGCTTGGGGGGTAGGGGCCATAAACCCTTTCATCAACCGGGCCAAAAATGGAAACTGTTTTTATGCCTAGCGCCACCGCCATATGCAGTGGCCCGCCGTCATTGGTGACAACCAGCCGCATCTTGCTTAATAAAGCTGAAAGTTCGCCTATTGTAGTCTTGCCTGACAAATCCACTGCCTCATTGCTCATATTCTTTATTACCCTTTGGCAAATTTCTTTCTCCGAAGAGTCACCCATTATTATAATTTTTGCCTGATAGTTTTCAATTATTTTATCCACTAATCCGGCAAAATTTTCAGGTGGCCAGTGCTTTAAATAGGCGTCTTTTCCCCAACTCCTCCCTGCTCCGGGAATAATGCCGACCATATTGGGCTGAGTAATTCCGGATTTACTTAAGATTTCCTCTGCTTTGTTTATATCTTCCTTTTTAAGAAATAATTCTAATTTCCTGTATTTTAATCCAACTCCCAGAAACTTAAGAAGTTCGGCATAATATTCTACGATATGTTTACCGCTATAACCGGAAAGCAGGATTTTTTTTGTAAGAAATCTTCCCCGCTTCTTATAATCGTAACCTATCCGCTCCCTTATCCCGGCATACCAACTGAAGAACCCATACTGCGTATTTAAAGAAAAATCCAGGGCTACATTAAAATGCTCTTTCTTTATTTGTTTTAGAAATACGCTAATATTCCTTAGCCAGATGAAAAATGATTTTTTGCGTAATGCCTCAAACTCATCTCTTTCATAGACAAAGACATAATCTAAATAAGGATTATTTTCCAATATAGCCTGGCCGCGCCTATTGCACAGATACCCTATTTTTACTCCGGCAAACGCATCCTTTAAGGCATGGATTACCGGCGTAGTAAATAAGACATCTCCGATACCAAAAGGGTTTATGAGCAGGATTTTCTTCAAATCTCTTTCTTGAAATCCTTGCGCTTTAGTATCTCTACTATTTTTTTAATATCCTGAGTCCTGTTTTTAAGACAAACCAGAAGCGCATCTTTTGTATCTGCTATAATAAGGTTGTCCAGGCCCAGGGTAGCCACGACTCTTTTATCAGACCAGACAAGAGAATTCTTGCTTCCTAAATCTATGCACTTCCCTTGAAAAATGTTTCCGTTTTTATCCTTTTTTATCAGGGTGTCTAATGCCTGCCAACTCCCCAGATCGCTCCAGCCGTAACCTGCAGGTAAAACCACTCCCTTTTTAGTCTTCTCCATTATGGCATAATCAAAAGAAATGCAAGGGAATTTAAACCACAGCCTCTCAATATCTTTTTTATTTTGCATCCTTGTAATTATTGAATAAGCCTTTGGCATTAATTTCCTTATTTCCTCCAAGAGTACCACAGGCTTGAATACGAAGATACCGTTATTCCAGTAATACCCTTTTTCTTTAATAAACTTTCTTGCCTTTGCTAATCCGGGCTTTTCAATAAATTTCTTTACCAGATAAAAATCTTTTAATCTCTCGCCTGCTTTGATATAGCCATAACCTGTCTCTGGCTTATCAGGGGGTATGCCCAGCGTTACAAGAAAACCCTGATTGGCTATTTTTATTGCCCGGGTTAATAACTTGCAAAACTTTTTCTTATCTTTCACAAAATGGTCTGAAGGCAATACCGCTATTACCGCATCAGGATGTTCATTATTAATCTTGTAGGATAAAAACGCTATCGGAGCAAAAGTGTTTTTTGCTTCTGGCTCTAAGAGGGTATTTCTTAGGGATATGCCGAGCCCTTTCAGGCATTTTTTTATGTTTCTAATGTGTAATTTATTTGTCGCGATATAAATGTCGCGGTTGCTGACCAGGCCACCTAATCTATTTACTGTTTCTTCGAGCATTGACCTCTTGGAATAGATATTAAGAAACTGTTTTGGCTCTAATTGCCTGCTTAGGGGCCAAAAACGCGAACCCACTCCGCCGGCAAGAATAATTGCGCAATTCATTCTATCCTAATCCCTCCTTTACTTTACCCAATACCTCATCCACGCTTATATCGGCAAGGTTAGGCTTTTCTATGACCGAATGCCCTTCTCCCCATGGCCCCCACCTTTTAGCGCTTTTAGCAGGTAAGTCATTCCTGAAGAGCGCTAAAACCCGCGTACCTACTGCGCAAGCCAGATGCACCGGGCCGCTGTCTCCAGAAATCAATAACCCGCACTTTTTTAAAAGCGAGGCTAATTGTATTAAGGTTGTTTTTCCCGTCATATTCACTATACCGGCCCCTAAATTATCAAAATATGCGCCTCCCCTGGTTAACTCCTCCTTACCGCCGACTATTATGACCTTTTTATTCAGTTCTTTTACCAGCCTTTGAGCTAATTCCCTGAAATTTTGTATCGGCCATTGTTTTACAGGGTCGGATGTAAATGGATGCAATGCTATATCCTCTCCCCTGATTATGCCATTATCTATTTTTAAAGACAATGCCTTATCTTCGGTTTTTATCCCGATTAAATTCAATAATTCAAGATTATATTCTACTTCGTGCTTTTGACCAAGATATTTTTTATCCTCCATTTTATGGGTCAATAAAAAAGCCCACTTACGATTATAGCCTACCCGTATGGGAATCCCGGCTAAAAAAGCGATAATATTTAATTCCCTAGAAGGATTAAAGATAACGCAAAGGTCAAAATTCCCGGCCTTAAGATTCCTGCTAAATCTATATATCTGGCTGAATTTATGTTTTGTATTCTCCCAGGCGATTACCTCATCTACGCAATCTATATACCCGGCAAGTTCCCGGACATAAGGGTTAACCAGTAAGGTTAGTTTTGCTCCTGGATAATTTCTTTTTAATGCCCTGAATGCCGGGGTATTCAGCAGGAATTCCCCGAACCTGTCGTTTCTAACCACTAAAATCCTTTTTATGCCCATCGCTTTTATGAACCGGCAAATCTTTTAAGAGACAGGGAAAACCCTGCAAGATACCAGAATAACACAGCCACCCTTGAATAATACAGGCTGCTCTCCGTGAGGCCGTTAACCAGAAACGCTATCAAACAGGCAGATAGCGAAAGCAAAACCGTTTTAAGAAAATCGTTGTTTAGAAAGTGGTAAATATTCATATATTCTCTAAATAATTTATATAGCAGCCAGAAAAAGATACCCAAGCCGATTAATCCTATTTCTGCCGCCATGTGCAGGAAGTTATTATGCGCATACATATAATCTAAAGTAACTATATTACGGTATTCCGGGTATTCCTTATACTGTTTATAATTTTTCATATATGTATTCGCGCCTACCCCGATTATAGGATGGGCTTTAAGCATATTAAGGGAATTGCGGTAAGCTGCTATGCGGTCGTCATTACACATAAACCTCAACGGGTTATAATCAACCTGCTTTGCCCAGTCCTTCACAGACGCAGGAAGTATGAAAGGAGCAATTAAGGTTACTATAAGTAAAACGCCGATTAAGACCTTATCCTTTCTTATTAATCCTAAGAAAAACAAGGCTGCATATATCGCTAACAGCGTAGGCCTGGAATAAGTTAAGGCTATTGCTGCAAGCCCTGCTAAACTCACAAAAACAAACAGGACCTTTTTCATCCCTCTTAAATAATAAAGCGTCAGCCCGAATATAAGCGGGGCTATGGCGCTCAGATAAATCCCAAATGTATTCGCATCCTTAAATGAAGCTGTGGCGCGCACCAGGCCTATATTGACAACAGGCCTGTAATGCCTGATAAAATCCCTGCCTGTGAATACCTGCCATATAGCGTCAACCGAGCTTAAGGTTAACCCAAACGCGATGGATAACACAATCCTTCTGATATGCCTTTTGTCTCTCACCTCTTCTGCCATAATAAAAAATATAAAGATGAATTGAACCAGCCTGAGTATCCCGCCTTTAAGGCTATCCCGGTAATCTATGGAATTAACCAGCGAGAGAACCGTGAGCGTAAAGAAAAATAACAGGGGCTTGCTTATTGCTGTCCTGACGAACAGCCGCTCCTTTCTTAGTATTTTCTTAACCAAGTAGGCGAATATCAGAAGCCCCATAAATACATTCGGAGGGGCAGGCGCGATTGATATGGAAAACGGGATAAATACGCAGGCCCAATAAATTACAAAATCAGAGTATCTGATTATTCTTTGCATCTCATCACTCCGTAAGGCGGTATTTAAGCATATAGAATATCGTCCATAAACCGTCCCACCATCTTATCTTTTTCCCTTGCCTATAGGTGCGCGGATAATAGGATACGGGGATTTCCAGTATGCGGTAATGCCTTTTTATGGCATTACAGACTATCTCCGCATCCATATTAAAACCCGAGGCTTTAAGGCCCAAGGCATCCCAGGCCTTTTTGCGGGCAAATTTGTAACAAGTGGCGTAATCATTTAACCGGGTATTAAATAATAAATTCAAGAGCCCGGTTAAGAGCCTGTTACCCAGCCTATGTGCAAATAATCCAATATGGCCCTTTAAGAATCTCGCACCTAATACGATATCCGCCTTATTTTCATCTATTGCTTTGACCATTTTCAGGTAATCGTTAGGTTCGTATTCCAAATCTGCATCCTGTATTATAACAAACTCGCCGGTTGCATTTGACAATCCGGTTAAAAAAGCAGCCCCCTTTCCTCTATTAGTCGGATGGTGAATAACTTTTAGATTCTTATATTGCATATCCCGCAATATTTTATCCGTGCCGTCGCATGAGGCATCGTCAACTACAATTATTTCTTTATCGATAGGCACGGATTCTATCTTCTCTAAAATGCCCCTTATTGTTTCTTTCTCGTTATAGACTGGGACTATTACGGAAAGTAACGGCATTTATTTATCTCCTGTATTTAACGAATGCCCGTAACGCATTAAATGCCCATCCCAGCTTATTATAAGTTCTAGGGGGATGACCGGCTCGTTATTGTTACATTTGTAGCCAGCTGTGACTACGGACAAGATTGCATTTTTATCGCATTTTTCCTGCCCCGGGCAAGATACGGATAAACTCGGGCAATACCCTTCGGCTGCAATTGACCTGACCTCCCTGCCGATGTTTAAAAGCGTCTGATAATCAGGGCCGTATTCATGGGGATGCCCCCCTGCCCTTCTTAAAAATAACAATACGCCTCCCAGAAGAATTATTGTAGATAATATTGCCGATGAAACAATGACCTTTAGCCAGAAAATCTTCCATATCTTATAAGCCGCGAATCCCGTTAAAAGGCTGTAAGAAGGAAAAAGGATAATAAAATAATGCAAAGGGGTGCGGACTCTAAATACGAAGTAACCTAAAGTAATAAATAATAGCATAAATCCGGCAATCTGCAAAGGAAGGGGGTATTCTCCAGGCGCTTCTTTAGAGGCATTAAACAGCTTACGGCCTTTTATCACCCAACTCAGGTAATATATAAGGCTGGCGGCAAAAAACGCGATTAAAATGCAACTTAAAGGATAAAGTATAAATTTAAAAATCCCCACAGATTTACCCAGGACGCCGAAAAAATCATCTTTAAAATAGTATCTGAAGAAATCCGTTGAAGCCATACGCAGATGTTCGCGCAAGAGCTTCCAGTAAACTGATTTGTGCCTGACCACATTAAAATAAGAAATAAGATTTCCCAATTCTTTCTCGTAAAAAAGATGCCATAAATAGGGCAGGAAAATCGCAAATGCAAAAAAACCCGAAACGGCGAATGTCTTCTTATTTATTTTATTCCGGTAAAGAAGGCCTAAAATTATAAGTATGGGAAAAAGAAAAAAACCTGACATATGCAATTGGCTGGCTAAGGCAGCAAGGATTACCAGGAAAACAAAATAACTGCCCTTGCTTTCTTCCTGAATTAATTTATAAAGGCTGATATGGAATAAAACCATTAAGAGTGGCAGGAGGGTCTGCGCCCAGATAATGCCGGCATAGGTTATAAATGCCGGAGAAAAAGCTAAGAGGATAGACGAAATAACAGCGTAAACCGCAGGCAAGGTAATATAAAAATAGCATATTGCCAGGGCTAAAGCGAGCATATTTGCCAGCATAAATACGGTCGTAATATAAAACGGGCTGCTAGTAAAAAATGTAAGTATCCCCATAAACCATAAAAAAAGCGGCGGATTATTCACGCCGACACCAGAAGCTACGCCGTGCGTAATAAGAAAGTGCGCCCTGCGCGTATCATTACCGGCAGATATGGCGTGCAGCTGGTCGCTCTTGAATTCAAAGAAAGAGAGATGATAAATACTTAAAGCAAAGGCCAATATAAATATAACCGCAAGCAAAAGAATAGTTTTAATCTTTCCTAAACCTCATAAAGATTGCCCAGACATACAGCTTAAGGTAACTGGGCAGCATTTTAAACATCTTAAAAGTAGATTTGCCTTTGGTCCTTTCCTGCCATACCGTAGGCAATTCTGTTACCTTGAATCCGGAATAATATGCCTTAAGCGGTATCTCCATGGACACCTCAAAACTCCTGGATTTGATATCTATATTATCTATAACCTCTTTGCGGTACATTTTAAAGGCGTTGGCGATATCGTGCGTCGGTATCCCCAATAAAAAATAGAGCGACCATCCTACAAAATAGGAGAAAAAGCCCTTGATTTTTGAGCCGCCGATACGGTCGCCTCCTTTTGTATAGCGGCATCCGCAGACAACGTCATAGCCCGCATTGATTTTATCCAGCATCTTTTTAATCGTGGATAAATCATCGCATAAATCCGCCATAACCGGGATAAACGCATCTCCTGTGGCATTGCTAAATCCAGTCCTTATGGCATTGGCAAAGCCCCTATCCAGTTTATTTTCAACCAGCCTGATATTGCCGTATTGCCGGGTTAATTGCTCTACAAGCCTCGCTGTATTATCCAGGGAATGGTCATTGACTACTATTAATTCAAAGGGGATATTTACAGAATCTTCTATTTTATTTATGACATCCGCTATATTATCTTTTTCATTGTGCGCCGGAACAATAATCGATACTTTCATTTTAATACCTTGTATATATGTATAGTCTCATTGGTAAAAACAGGTAAAAATTTATCAGGGTGAGCCTTCGCCCACTTATCCTCCATAGGAAACGCAATTTCTTCTGCCTGATGCAGAGAATAGATAAATAAATAATCTGTTTTTCGTTTCCTAAGATTACTCAGCCAAACCGAATAGTCGGCATCCGAACGGTAATTTCCCTTTTCTTCCAGGTTTTTATGCAGGCTTAAAAAGTCATAACCCCAGTGATAGCGGCTGTTGTGAAAATAATGGACTCTTGCCGGGTCTGTCTTATTGACCGAGACATAATAAACATTATTTTTAAAACCGCTTCCGTATAGGGGCAGCGGCACAGGCCTGCCCACATAGGCGATATTATTGCCGGATGTATTGCTATTCAGCCAATTCCAGGCTTCGGTCGCATCCGACCAGAAACCGGAATATTTTATCATTTTTATATACCTTGGGTACTCATTTCTTACATAATCCTTCTCCAGAAACATTAAGATAAAGATTATAAAGATTGAAGCCAGAAAAACAGCAGAGGGCCGGATATATTTCATTGACACTGGCAATAAAAAGAAGAGTAAAGATGTCAGCATAATTGAAATGCCCAGTTCCCGGTATTTGGCTATTTCTGCCATAGAAGCCAAAAGGCATATAACTACCAGGGTATTTACTATACGCCGGGGGATATTTAATATCTGCGCCGTATATAACCCTATAATCATACCTGCCCCCAACAGAGGATACAAGTATCGCGTATTAGCGAGAGGAATTATATACCTATAGATAAGATAGATTAAAACAGGCAGAGCCAGAAAATAGACTAAATTAAAATTTATGGATTCTCGCTTTTTTATTATGGCGACCGGCAACGCTAAAAATATGAAAGGAAATATAAATATTAATGACTGGGCGCCCAGCCCTTCATGAAACAATAATTTGCTCAACCGGTAATCCCCAATCTTAAAATGCGCGCCGTAATTATTCTTATCAATTACGCCCCTTAAAATAGCCTTGCCCCATAAGTTAAAATCCAGAGGGTATAACGGATTTCCCGTCTCCAGAAAGTTTCTTATATACGCAAACCCTCCTAAAATGACTACGATAGATACGGAAATTATAAATAGATAGCGCTTATCGCGATTCTTAAAACATAGATAAACAAAAGGTATAAATAATAATCCGCCATACGGCAAAGCTATGGTCTTGGTGCCCAAAAGCAATCCGAGGCTGGCACTGTAGACCAGGACATTTCTCAGGGAAAATTCCCTGTTTAACAAGAACAGGTAATTTACGCAAGCCAAAAACAGCGCTCCTACCATTACGTCAACATAGGCAATCTCCAATTGTTTGAATACATTGGGTATGAGCAGGAATAAACTTGCAGCGTAAAAAGAGAATTCTCCATTTACGCCAAGCTTTCTTGTGATACCGTATACAGCCAGGAATGCTAAAATAAAAAATGGCGCCTGGCCCAAATCCGCTAAAAACAGGTTCTTAAAAGGGAAGGTCAGCCATAGAAAAAACAGGCTGCCGTTTATGGGATAATAACTGGGAGCGAAATCATCGGATATGGTAATAGGCGTTTCAAGATTATGGTGCTTAAGCCATTCTATTGCAAAGGGGAAATGATAATTTAAGGAGTCCCAGCCAAACGGCGGGTTTATCAGGTTTATCCCCACCTTCACCAGGCTAAAACCCAATATTATAGCAATGCTCAAAAGAATTATTTTATTCCTTAAGAGTTCATAAAATATAACTCTGCCTCTATTTAAATCAAAAGAGGATTTTCGCTTTCTTGCCATTAGCCAGATAATTAACAGGATTGCCAGATTAACCCAAATAACATTATTCAGATAAAGGGCGCCTGCTATGCCTAAAATAAGTTCGCTGAATACAATCTGGCTAAAATAAACAATAAACCAAGAGATTATGCCGTCAATAAAACCGGGTATTTGAAATAACCTGTAGGTAATAAGAAAAGCGCTTGTAACTACAACCAGGTTCATCAACAAGAATATAATCATCTTAATTTCTCGACTAAGGACTTATCGATACCTGGGTTATGGAATATTAAAAATGCCTTATCGGCGCTGGAAAAAACCTGGCGGTACCCCCTCTCGGCGATATCGCTAAAATACGAATCTAATACGGCGACCATCTTAGCTGGAGCAAGAGTCAAATCCAAAACTATATACTCTGTAATATAACTTGTTTTTGACTGGGGATTCCATTCAAATATATATTTACGGTGCGACAGGTGCGGGACTAAGTTAAAATTAGTAGATACAGAGGCGTAAGCAGGAATCATTTTTAAATAAGACAGCCTGCGCAGCGTTTGACTGTTGTTTATGGTATATAAAAACCGCGTAAACTTATGTGCGTCTGTCTTCCCGTAAAACATTAACGAAGTAAAAATTATAAACAAACCCATAAGCAGGCTGGTTTTTCTATGGCGTATTCTTTCCAAAAGGCTCCCTGCGCCATAAATACCTGCGATATAAATAAAAGGTATGAGGCTTGCGGTGTAATGGGAAGAGATTTTATACCATCCGGAAAATTCAGGGCTGGGCATTAAGTTCCTCAATAACGGTATAGCTATTAAAATATAGTGGCTGGGGCTTAACAGCGGCAGGAAACCCAAAGGAGCAAAAAGTTTTATGCAATATTCGATTTTTGCCTTGTCTAAGATAAGCCGGCCAAGCAGCGAAGGACTGTTAAGGACTGCCTTTATATTATCCTGATATGTCAGGCCAAAGGGGAGCCTGTTCATATAATCGTATTGATGCAAAGGATTAAAATGCGGGATAATAATCTTTGTCAGGATAACCCATGCTGCTATTCCCGACATAAATAAACCTGCGCCCAGCCCCCTTCTTTTAAGAAAAAGGAATGCGAATATGCCAAGCCCCACGATTAAAAAGGCAGTATCTTCTTTGCATAACAGTAAAAGAAACAGTGAGAGAAATAAAAAAGTATTCCTTCTGGTTATTAAAAAATAGTAAGCCCAGAATAAAAGCGGAAGGATGAAGCATTCGGGATGAAAATCAAATAGCCCTATCCCGCGCAGGGGCCGGGACAATACGTAAGAAATAATAAAGGCAAATATCACTAAACGCTCTTTTAATCTGTATTTTGCAATGAGATACAGGGGGATTATCGCCGATGCCAACAATAAGGATTGTAAGATTACCAGCACATAGACGCTTGGCCAGAACCTATATAAAGGCGCTATGAATAACAATATCGGCTCAAAATGGTCTCCGAGCAGATTTATATTATTTTTTATGGAAGAGAATAGTATGTCTCCTTGCGCCGTGTTCCATATTGCCTGGTCAAACAATCCTAAGTCCCAGGTGCCTGAAGAGAGGCTTAAATGCCGTGCTATGCCCAACGCGGTAAATATAATAAAAATTGCAATAATCCCAAACAATAATAATATCTTATCATCTAGCTCGCCTATCCTTTTAATCTGCTTTATGAGCCATAACCCGGGAAAACTTTTCTTGTCAATTGCCCATCTCAGGAACAGCAAGAATATAAATAATACCGTAGGCCAGATAATATTAGAGACATGCCCGCTAGGGCGATGCAAGATTAAAGGAATAAATGAGTAATCAGTAATAAAAAGCCCCAGATAAAAAAGGGAATATAAAATAAGCAGGCTATCCAACATTTTTATGAGCAATCTCATCTTTTGCTTTCAAAGCTTTTGTAAAGCAGGAGCAACAAAATCTGATACAGATACTCTAAGACAGACTTTAATCTTAACTTGCTTTCTCCTTTTTTTCTATCGGCGAAGATGTAAGGCACTTCTTTAAAACTTTTGATATTGGCTTTAACAAATACCTCCAAGCCTATCTTAAATCCAATAGGAGTAAGCCTTGCATTCTCCAAGGCCTTTTTCCTTATGCAAAAGAATCCCGACGTATTGTCTTTTACCCGGGTAACGGCTTTACCGATAAAACAGGCAAAATGCGAAATTATCTTTCTGGTTAGTGGGAAATTCAGTGTGCCGCCGCCTTTAACATAACGGCTCCCGATGACAAGGTCAAATCCTTCATCCAGGCCTTTAATAAAATACGGGATAAGCTCTGGCGGATGGCTGCCGTCCCCATCCATTACCAGAATAATATCGCCCCTCGCCTCCCTTATGCCTTCCAATACGGAAAGAGAAAGGCTCCTTTTGCCTGAGACCCTCCTGATTGCCCGGCCTTTTTGACCTAACAACTCCTGGGCTATCCCGGCAGTATTATCCGGTGAGTTATCATCAATAATTAAAATTTCATATCTTTTACCTACTTTACCTAAAACCCCTATCAGCCGCGGCAATAAATCCGCGATATTCTCTGCTTCATTATAAGTGGGTATAATAATCGAAATAGACTCGGTATCTGGCATTTATTGTCTTATCTCTATAAGGCGGGCATTGATTAAAAGGCCGCTGGCAAAGACCTTTATGAGAATAGGGATATTCTCCTTTTCCTTCAATAATACCGTAGTAATACTGGACTTATGGTAGGGGTTCTTATCACGCCTTGCAATCTTTGCTTTCGCCAGAATAACCCTATACGCCTGCTTATGTATTGATATATTTTTACGCTCTGCAACACCTTTCAAAATATAATTTTTCTGATTGGTATTGATATTCATTTCGATATCTTCTGCCTTATCGAAATCCAAGTGCCTGATATTAAATATTGCCGAAAGCGGGTCTTGAGTATTAGGTAGTATCTGGCGTTTGACGCCGGCTATATCCATAATGCCGCTCTTCTGGTCATAGGTTACCTCTCTCTCAAGTGTCGGTTTACCTAAGATTGCTATTTTCTGTTTAAATGCCAGAGGGCAGAGTTCTTCAGTATCAACGTAAGAATCCAAGTGCGCGCTTGCCTTAAAGAATTTAGAAAATGCATTTAGGCTCTGGGCAGTAGCGCTTAAGTGATAAACTTTTTGCCCTTGATATTGTTCTATTTTCTCAATGCCAAAAACAGCGTCGCCAACAGGAAGAATGCCGAATAAATAAATTCTGTATCTTAATTCCCCCGGCCCTATACCGCCTTTTTTAGCCAGCCCTGAAATAATATTTTTAACATTGCTATTGTTGTAAAAGAGGAATGTTAAACTTACGACTATTAGTATAAATAAAACTAACCATTTTCTCATCTCTACCTCCGGTAATTTAAAATAGGGTATAAATAAAAGGCGCCACAGCCGAAGATTGCGCAAAAAATATCAGCAGCCCTAACAACAAGAGCATTATTATAATCGGAGCCAGCCACCATTTCTTGCGCACGCGCAAAAAACTCCAGAATTCCTTTAATATTGATAATTTACCCATTTCTGACCTCTCCTAGAATTGCCGTTCATAATTTAAAGGATTGAACCTCTTTTCCTCTTTCTTCCTCCAATAAGATTCTTTGTGTTTATCTATTTTTCTATCCAATAAATCCACGCCGAATAACCGTAGCGCCAGGCCAACAGGAGTAAAGATTAAATAAAAAATAACCAGCAGGATTAACCGCGTATTAATCCAGCTCAATACAAAAGCCAAGTTCATCCAGAATATATATACAGGTTTTAATAAAGATGGTGCAATAAAAGCCAATATAAAAAAAACTGCCGAGATTATGGAAGTAGGCAAAGTATTGTGCCTGTGCCTTAAGAAAATGACCAGGGTTATCACAAGAAACGCTATCCCCATAGTCACTCCAAATTTTCTTAAAGTTTTCTTATCCATTTTTAATCCAGCTCAAATACCTGCTTCCATTTTATATCTTTCTCCATCGGCTTTTGCTCTTTTTTATCCAATAAAAATGAGCCTATAACCAGGTAATCCATCTCGGTTCTCATAAAACACTTAAACGCATCTTCCGGGCTGCATACCAAAGGCTCTCCCCGGACATTAAACGAGGTATTTATTATCACCGGGCAGCCGGTTTTCTTATAGAAAGCATCTATTGTATCATAATAAAGCGGGTGGTCTTTCCTTCTTATAGTCTGAACCCTGGCAGAGTAGTCAACGTGAGTTACCGCAGGAATCTCTGAACGCTCTACCTTTAATTTATCAAACCCCTGTAATGTATCTATAGGATTATCCGCTTTTATCCTCTTATCTTCCTTGACCGGCGCCACCAAAAGCATATAGGGGCTCTCCCTATCCAAGTCAAACCAGTCTGAGACGCGTTCCTCAAGGACTGTGGGAGCAAAGGGCCTGAAGGATTCCCGGTATTTAATCTTTAAATTCATCTTTGATTGCATCTGGGTATTCCTTGCGTCTCCAATAATGCTTCTTGCGCCCAATGCCCGCGGCCCAAATTCTAAACGGCCCTGGAACCAGCCGATGACTCTGCCTTGCATAATTAAATCTGAAACCACTTGCGGTATTTCTGAATAGGATAACTTTTTATAAGGTATATTCTCTTTTTTGAGGAAACCCTCAATATATTCATCGCTATACCGGGGGCCTAAGAATGATGCCTTTTGTCTGTCATTTTTATCGTCGCTACTCCTTTTATTATCTAAGTATTTATACCAGATTAAAAGCGCTGCGCCCAAAGCTCCACCTGCATCACCGCTGGCAGGCTGAACCCAAATCTCTTTAAAGGGGCCTTCACGTAAAATACGGCCATTGCCTACGCAGTTTAAGGCAACCCCTCCTGCAAGGCAAAGTTTATCCTGGCCTGTAACTTTATGTACGTGCCTGGCGATTTTAAGCATAATTTCTTCTGTTATCTTCTGAATAGAAGCGGCAACATCCATATCCCTCTGAGTTATTTTAGTCTCAGGCTTTCTCGTCGGACCTCCAAACAATTTCTCAAACCGGTGATTTATCATCCTTAATCCATTACAATAGCCAAAATACCTCATATTCAGCTTGAATGAACCGTCTTCTTTAAGGTCTATTAACTTATCTAAAATTAAATCCACATATTTCGGCTCTCCATAGGGCGCTAAGCCCATCAATTTATATTCACCGGAATTTACTTTAAAGCCGGTATAATATGTAAATGCGGAATAAAGCAAACCCAGGGAATGTGGAAATCTCAAATAATACTCTATTTCTAAATTATTACCTTTACCGACTCCAAAGCTGGCGGTTTCCCACTCTCCTACCCCATCCATAGTCAAAAATGCCGCTTCTTTAAACGGCGAGGGATAAAAAGCGCTGGCAGCGTGGGATTCGTGATGTTCGGTAAATAAAATCTTCCCATGATAGCCTAATTCCTTTCTTATCAGCTCAGGTATCCAGAGTTTCTGTTTTAACCACAAAGGCATTGCCTGGATAAATTGCCTGACCCCTGTCGGCGCATAGGTAAGCGAGGTCTCTAAAATCCTCTCGAATTTAATAAACGGCTTATCATAAAATACTACAAAATCCAAATCTTTTACCGCGATGCCCGCCTCTTTAAGGCACCAGTTTATGGAATTTACGGGAAAATTAAAATCGTGCTTCCTGCGGGTAAACCGCTCTTCCTGAACCGCAGCAATAACTTCGCCGTCTCTCACTAAACACGCTGCGCTATCATGATAGAAACAGGATATGCCTAGAATATTCATTTTTCTCCTCTAACCTCATACACATCAATCGGGCCGCTCTTCTGAACGCACATTATGCCTTCATCAGGACATTCTTGCGCCGGGAAACTCCGGATAAATTTAAGGCCTTTATTCTTGGGAATCTTATCTAACTCTTCTCTGTCTTCAATTAAATCAGTCTCTAAATAACCTTCACGATGAACCAAGGCATATTTTACGCCTATTCTTTTAAGAATCCCTGCAGTGTTTTGGCTGGATAACTTAATTATTTTTTTAGCAACCTTGTTGGCATAGCTATAAGGAGTGCTGCCATTGATTATCTTCTTCTCATGGAGCGTCTGGTAAAACTTGTACAGCTCATTAGGGGAACCCGCATCAAGAGGATATTCTGCAATAATAATATACCCTGGATGTTCTTTAAGCCAGTAATACACTTGCGGAAACCTACCCACGTTGATAACCTTCAATGGCGGATAATTCCAAAACTCAAAAAGCAGCAGACTAAAAAATGTGCAAATTACAATTGCCCTGATTCTTCTATCGCTAAATTTCTCCAAAATAAATTTTAAACCAAATGCCGATAATACCGCGATTGCAAGCATAACTAAGATTCCGAAACGGCAAGACGCCCTGAACATCGGTAATAATCTGTATACAAAAAATGACGGCATATAAATTTTAATCGACCCAATTTCCCACCATGGCGGCTGCGAGAATAACCATGCTGCAATTGCCAGGAATGCGAAGAAACCGATATAAAAAGGCTCTTTATCCGTAACTCGTAACTCGTAACTCGTAACTCGTAATTTTTTACGTCTTTTCCAGCTTATAAAAGCTACAAAAGCTAAAATAAGCGGAATCCATCCCAGATAGAGGGTATGCTCGGTTAGGCTTTCGCCATATATGGATGTACCGATAAAACTCTCCGTAAACCTGCCAAAAACAGGGTGGGCAGTTGACGGTAAGAAATAACTTAAAGGACGGGCAGATTGAGCAAATAGGTCGTCAAAGGGCCTAACCACGCTCCAAGCTGATGGCCGTATACTCTCTTTTTGCAGAAAAGCTTTCTTAAGAACCGTGTTAGCTACAGCGGGAATGACAAAAATTATCCCTGCTGCTATTACTACAAGCGTCTTTTTTAAGAAAGGTAGATAATCTCCGCTCTTTTTTTTGCAGAATATAAAGTAAATTACCAAAAATAGCCCTGTGGCGATATATGCAAAATAGAAATAATGCAGCTCGGACGAAGCCAGTAAGAAAATAGCGCCGATGCTTAAAAACATATTCTTATAGCCTGGGCGCTCCTTTAATTTTACCAATGAAAGGAGGTATAGCGGCATCCATTGAATTTGCGCCAATGAAAGATGTTGCCAGGCCCGCGCAAAATGGTATGGGCAAAAGGCATAAATAACTCCAGAGAATAAAGAGGAAATTTTATCTTTAGTTACTGCGAACGCCAGATAAAACATAGTTACGCCGGATAACGCAAAACTGAATAAGATTTGAATGTTATATGAAAGAATATAACCGACAAAAACACTGAGCCATTTAGTAAAAGCATTCCAGAACGGATAGATTATATAGCTACTTATATCGATTCCAAAAGGAGCGGCAATAACTGAATATTTAGTATAGGGCAAATGATTTTGGAAGGCATACTTTAACCACCAAAAGTAGGATAACCAGCCAAAGGGTTCATCGCTAGTATAAGTGCCTAGGATATAACTTTTTAGCTTAAAAACAAGCGGAAACGTAAAAATCGCCGTAAGGATAAGGTAAAATCCCAGAATATAGAAAAACCTTTTTTTCATGGAAAAATTATTATGCCTTATAACAAGCAACTTTTAAATTTTGTTCATCAAATATAAAGAAAATCCGTAATATAAATCTAATTAAAATAAGGGGCAGGTACGTCAAATGCTTAAACATCTTCTTCATGAATATATTTTTGCCTTCCAAGCGAGACCATAATCCGTAATGCAAAGAGCTCGGAGTTGAAGCTATCTCAAGTATATGGTTCCTAAAGAAGCGGTCAACCCTAAAACCATGCCTTAACAAAAGATTTTTCAGGCTACTGCGCGTAAAACAATACAGATGCCTGGGCACTTCCAGGTTATAGTAATAAGGCCCGAAAAGAGAAAATTCAAAGAATTCCATATTCGGAACGTAGATATACACTATGCCGTCGTCTTTAATAATCCTTCTTATCTCTCTGAACAGTTCACCGAGCTCATTGATATGTTCCAATGATTGAAACATAATTATTGCGTCGAAAAACTCTGTCGGAAAATTACATCCCGTTAATTCTTTATAAAAAATACGGCCCTCAAGCGCTTGAGGAGAAAAGTCTTTTGAACCGGGGTTTAATTCGCACCCCCAGACATCAAAACCCTGTTTCTGCATTATCTGCATCAATCTTCCGCTTCCGCAGCCGATATCAAGGAGCCTCCCGCTTTTCTTATATTTTTTTAAATCATTTATCATTGACCTTTCTATCGGCGCTAAGCAGGCGCTTAATATTTTATATACCAGTGTCGGCGTTTCCCTGTTAAAATCCGGCGTGTAGAACTTTATTGCCTCTTCTTTTACGGGCCGCGGGCTCAGGAAGATGAAACCGCAGTTTAGACACCTGACAAGATTAAACATATCGTCACAGGTCTTAAGGCGTAAATCCCTAGCCTTAAAAACTAATTTATGCTCTGCGCCATTGCATGACGGGCAATTAATTTTCTCAAGCTGTATTTGCCTATTCTCGCTCGCTAGCATAAGTCTTACTGATAGCTTTTGATTTTCTGCTGAGTAACCTATAAATCCTTGCCCCTGCCTTGCCGTCAAAAACCAGGCTTCTGCCCAGCTTAAAGATAAACCTATTCCGGCACAATAAATATATGATTAACCCCAGCGCCCTGCCCAGGCGAAACTGCAATACCGTCAATTCATACAAGGCATATCCTTTTTTAAGGGCCCTGGCCCTTTCTTCTTTTGTAAATTCCTTTGTCTCAAATACGGGAGGAAAATCCCTGCTTCCTACTCTTTCCAAATAATCTTCTACAGGCATGGTAAATTTAGCGTTTTTACTAATCCAGCCAAATAGCTCTGTCCCGGGATAAGGAATAAGATTGTATATATTCACAAAATTAGTCTTCAGGGAAGCGGCAAACTTGAGGGTTTCCGAAGCTCTCTTATAAGTCTCTCCGGGATGGCCGATGATAAAATTAACCGAATTCCTGATACCCGCCTTGTTAGTCAAGTTAACGGCCTGCACAACTTTCTCCAAATCAAGGTTCTTGCCAATATATTTATTGACAATCTCCTGATTACCTGATTCACAACCGTAGGAAATAAAGATACAGCCGCTCTTTTTCATCTTCCTCAGCAGCTGTTCGCTCACATTGTCAGCCCTTATGCCGTTATAAAGCTCATACCGGATATTAAGCCTGCTCTCCGTGATTAAGTCGCAAATTCTCTCCGCTCTTTTTGCATCAAAGGCAAAGCAATCATCGTTGATTTCAAAATGATTAATCTGGCATGTGTCATTCAGGTATTTCATCTCTGCTACCACATTTTCTGCGCTGCGCGCCCTGAAATTCCTCCCCATCGTGAGCCTGATGCAGCAATAATTACAGCCATAAGGGCAGCCGCGGGATGTTATCAATGGCATAGAATGTTGGTTGTATGAAGGGTATCTTTCTATGCCGAATGCTTCGTAATCAGGAAAAGGTATGCTGTCTAAATCTTTAATATATTCTTCGGTCCGGTTCTCGATTATAATAGAGCCATCCCTCCAGATAAGATTATTAATGCTGCTAAGGTCGCGGCTTGTGCGTTCTAATTCTTTTAAGAACTTTATGAAACTGATTTCGCATTCGCTCTTCATCGCAAAATCCGCCTTTGTAGTCTTAAGAACGTGCTCTTTTGTCGCAGAAACATGCGGGCCGCCGGCGATGAGCAATACTCCGGGATATTTATCTTTAATCCCGTCAATTACCGCTTTGGCGTATTTATAGCAAAAACTAAAAGTAGTGACGCCTATCAGGTCAGGATTATAGGAAGAGATAAGCGAAAACAGCCTGCTATCGTCTTTTTCAAGGCCCTGGTCAAATACCTTGATATCCTTGTATCCTTCTTTTTTACACGCGGCTATAAGATAAGAGAGGCCGATATGCGGATGGCCGCTGACCTGCCTTTCATCTCCAAACAAGGATTTAGTCCAGGGGTTAATAAACAATATCTTCATGGTTTAATTACCTGCTAGCTAAAGGCATGAACAAGCCGTCTAAGGCGCCTTTTAATGCCGGCTTCAATAAAGCGAACTTGCCGTAAAAGGATAATAGCGCTAAATTATAAAGCAAAAAAATATTATTAAATACCGCTATAAATAAAAACAGGCGTATGCCGCTTGAGTTTTTACGCATAAAAATAATCCTGTTTCTTGAGACAAAGTAAACCATCTCGGGATCCCCGCCTTTAAAAGACTTATGCCCCTCCCTTCTCCCCCGAGATACGTTATGCCAGACTTTTGCCTGAGGAAACAAGACTATCGCAAGGCCTCTTCTTTTTAGCTTTTCCGCCAAATCAGATTCTTCGTAATGCATAATATAATCTTCGTCTATGCCGCCAACCTCTTCAAATACAGCCTTAGGCACCATAAATACATTCGGGATATGGTGGACTTTGATAAAATCGTATTTGCTGTACTGGCCGTTATCAATCTCGCCGCTACCCTCAAACAAAGTAATGCTGGTCAACAGGCTCATCCTGTTATTTACCCAGGATAGACGCCTAGGTTCTGATTTATAATACATGAAGGGGCCGCTCATACCGATAGCTAAATCCTTATTTCTCATAACCCCCTGTACCATATTACTCACCATATCCCTATCTACGATATTATCGCTATCTATAAACAAAAGGTATTCTCCTTGAGCAGACCTTGCGCCGAGGTTCCTGCCCCCTGCGGCATAAAGGTTTTTACTGCTTTTTATTAATCTTATTTTGCCGCCGTATCTATCCTTCAGCTTCTCACTGGTGCCGTCGGTAGAAGCATTATCCACTACGATTACCTCGATAGGCTCGTAGGAGGAGCGCAAAACAGAATCCACGCATTCTACTACATCGCGCTTTCGGTTATACGTAACTATGATTACGGAAACTAACGGCTGTTTATCTAACATAAGCGTTTCAGGACCAAGGAAATTGCCGTTTTGATAATTGAAAAATTACCGCTTCTAAGCACCGTGGCAGCATTAAGCCACTTGGCAGCCCTGATAATGGTCCGGGAAAGGCCGGGAAGATTAAGTATGGAATCGTTGGCGTATAGCTTTAACTTTTGCTTACGCTCTAAATCTACCCACCCATTCCTATAACACTCATCTCCCAGCACAGTCCCTTTAAAAGGATAATAAACCGAAGTCTGCACGCTATCGGGAGCAAGCCTCAGGTTCAGCCGGATAGTCTTCCATAAAGACAACGGCGTCTCATGCGGAAGCCCTACCATATTAAATGATTTGGCTTTGATACCGGATTTTTTGACGTCCCTAAAAGCCTGAATAATTATTCTATCCGGCATATCCCTGCCTAATACCTCCCTACGGATCTTCTCATCGCCGGATTCTACGCCTATAGAAACTTGGATGCAGCCAGCATCTTTCAGGGTGCGCAGGGTTTCAGCTATCCCTGACTCTGGCCGGATATTGCAGATAAATGGCAGCCTAATCCTGGCTTTGTATTTATCGCAGAAGTCCTTAAGCCACTTCTGGTTTGCCGTAAACGTATCGTCGTCAAATTGGATAAGCTTAAAATGCTCTTTTTCCAAACAAATTTCTATTTCTTTTATTACGTTTTCTGCTGAGCGGTATCTCAAATAAGGACCTTTGCCGGAATATATTTTTTTAAGAGCATGGTTTGCGCAATTAGTGCAATCAAAAGGGCAGCCGCGGCTGGCCATAATTTCCAGAATGCCGTTTTTCCGGTTTCCCGAAGTGAATAACTCTCGGTCAACAAATGGCAGCTCATCCAGATTACTCATTAGGGGACGCAAAGGGTTCCTCATTATGGTTCCGTTATCCTTAAACCATAAATTATAAATATCCTTGTTTCTTGCTCCTTTTTTGCGTGAATCTAAAAACTCAAGCACCGGATACTCTCCCTCCCCGACACAAACTATATCTATGGCAGGATGCCTTAAAACTTCTTCCGGAGATAAAGTCGCATAGTATCCTCCGACAATTATCGGCGCTTGTGGATAAATTTCTTTAAGGTAATCAGAAATCGATTTAATCCACTCAAAACTCATCTCATAAGAACTAATCCCTACGATATCCGGCTTAAATTCACTGACTGCATTGCTTAATTGCTCCCTGTGCTCTTTAGAAATATCCCCCCTTATAACTAACTCCTCATACCTGACTGCATGCCCCTTGGATTTAAGAAAGGCGGAAAGCGCGGCGAGCTGAAACAGGTAAGCCGGTAAAGCTAAAGGCATTACAAATAATACTTTCATGCTAATAACCTTATTTCTATGTGCGCTTTGCTAAAATCCAAAAAGAATCACGTAAATAATAAAACGGGTAGAGATTCACTATTGATAAAGGAACCATGATAATCTTACGAAAGGCGCCGGGGCACTTTATATAATCGGGGAGCTTATCTACCTTAAATAAAAAAGATAATTTTAAGTTTTTAAATCCGAAGGCTCGTAACTTATTTTTTAAAAATTTTATATCAACTACAGAACAATGCCCCCATTTCTCTTTCTCGTCTTTCCAGGTATCGGTGAATTTATGCATTAAACCGTATTTATTAGGAATAACTATAAAAATAGCTCCTTCCTTTGATAATTTTTTATTTATTTCTTTAAAAAAACTGTCCCAAAGGTCAAGCGGTATATGTTCTAATACGCTATTTAAAATTATAAAATCGAATCTTTGGTCAGGCAAAGTAAGGCCGTCTGTTAAATATAGTTCGTCATATATGCCCGAACAAAGGCGCAAGGCTTCCTTGCCGATATCCGCGCCTGCCAATTGCCTGCTTTTTGCCTTTTTCTTAAAATAAAAGCCAAATCTCCCATCCCCGCAACCATAGTCTAATATTTTAGTATAACTATTTCTTTCAATGATACTTGTAATAAGGTCCAGTACCGGTTCATAAACAGGGCGCTCCTCTTCTTTCTTGGCCTTAAATTCATCCCCCCAAATCTCCCTGTTTTTCAATATTTCCGTCCTCATATGCCTGCTATACCCCCAGTAATTTCCTTATTCTGGTAAAAATAACAAAATCCACGGGGCAGATAAATATTTTAAATTTCAGCCTTAATCTCGCTAACCAGTATCCTAAAGTAAAGCTCGCCCGGAATATATAGCGGAATAACCTATTTTTTATTTTACTGCCGAGCCACCCCTTTGCGTCTATATCCATCATGCCAAAGATATACTGCTCCAGCATAGTGATTAAAAAGAACTGTTTATCGGTAATCCATCTCTCTTTATAACCGGGGTTTTGGAATATGTCTTCGGGGCTGGATATCAAGTCGCTCCATTCCTCTAAAGTCTTCGGCGGCCTGAATCCACATTCAATTGCTTTATAGTATAATTCGCTTCCCGGCAGAGGCGCATAAGCATAAATCATAAACCTGTTTCTGTTGGAAATTTTAAGTAATTTATCCACTTGCGTCAGAATTGAAGAAATCTCTTTATCAACTTTTACCTTGTTCTCCTTGGGGTTGCTCGACCAGGGGATACCTGACATATAGGAAAACAGGACCTTAATCTTATGGTCACTGCAGAGCTGGGTAAACTTATATATATCTTCTACCGCAGCATCTTTTTTTATCAAATCTAACGTTTCCTGCTCTCCGGACTCCGAGCCGGTCAGAATCATCGAAAGCCCTGCCCTTTCCATCAATTTCCAGACTTCTTTCTCGTATTTGACTAACTGGGGTATCCTCCCGTTTAGATTACCCAGCCTGATTTTTATCTTATTTCTTATCAGGCCTTCGCATATATCTATCACCCTTTTTTTATCGACAAAAAAATTGCTGTCGTATATGGCAAGCGAATCAATATTATACTTCTTATATAAATAAGCCCATTCATCAAGCAGGCGCCCTGCGCTTAAGCCTACCCATCTACGCTTACTCACTATAGGCTCTATGCAGAACGAACACCTGAATGGGCAGCCATAACTGGAGATATACTGCAGGGTCCTATTGCCATATTCTGTCGGGCTGATGCATCTGTTTACATCTATAATGTCATAGGGTGCCCTAGGGAAATTATTCATATCTTCCACAGAAGGCACTTCCGTAATAAATTGTCTTCCGTCTCTTTTATAATATAAGCCGGGGATTCTATCAATTTCTCCCAACTTATCATACTGAAGGCATTTAACTAAATCATAAAACTTCTTCTCTCCCTGGCCGACAATGACCATATCAACATTTTGATTTTCCAATGTTGATTCAGGCATAATAGAAGGATGCCACCCTCCCCAGACTATCGGCAGGTCAGGATAAAGCTTTCGTATCTCGGAAGATAACTTTAACCCGTTAGAAATCTGATTCCCCGTCAAGGCAGTAATTCCCAGGCAGACGCTGTCTTTGCACTGCCTAATAGCCTCGCCTAGATAATCGTCATATAAAGCGTCGGAAATAATTTTAACCTCAAAGCCATCCCTAGCCAAAAAAGAGGAAACATGTAAGAGCGCTAAGGGCACAATGTTTACTCTCTTCTCAAGGGCGCTGGCAATCCCCTGAAACAAAACCACCTTATTTTTCATTCCTTTTCTTTTCTTGCCTCAAGATAAATACTAATCTCGGGAAAAACATCCAGGATATCCAGGTCAGGAACGCCGCCCTCCCGGAATTTCTTTCTTTCAACATTTCTAAATCCGGCTAAATCTAATAACCTGGTTAATGAATCGCTGTCATACATCCACAAATGAGGCCTGATAAAAAGAGAGGCTATTTTCTTTAGCCTTGCCTGCTTAAACCTATTTGCTTCGGGATAAAATACGCCAGACAATAAATCTGCCAAGGCAAGATTATTTGCAGCCTCTCTATCGCCGCAATAGAATGTATCTATAAAAAATTGTTTATCTTTCTCATTATATTTTTTCAGGATTAATTCTAAATCCGGGACAGCAATCCTTAATACGCCGTTATCCTTTAATATCCTGAAGCACTCCTTTAGCACCCTCTCGGCTTCAAATCTCTTCAGGTGCTCCAGAAAATGTGAGGAATAAATATAATCAACCGAAGAATCATCAAAAGGTAACTTCTTTCTGCAATCATATAACTTTAGATTGCCCGGCCATTTCATGCCATAGCCGGATGGCAAGAGCCTAAGCATCATCAAAATCTTTAAGAATAAAGGCATGGCGTGTAAAAAAGCAAGGCCCCCCCAGTCAATGTTAATCCAATCTTCTTTCCCGACAGGACCGCAACCTAAATTAACCTTTTTCATTTTTAGATATATTTACTTATAATTGCTTCTAAATGCCTTGCGTAATTAGGCCAACTGTATTCCCTGGCAGCCTCTAAGGCAAGCCTGCCCATCTTTTCTGCTTTACTTAAATCAGAAAAGACAATATTTACATACCGGGTTAATTCCGAGAGGTTATTTTCTCTCGGGAAATAACCGTGCACGCCATGTTCAAATAAATCCGCTACTCCGGAGCCAGCCGGGACGATGATGCACGCCCCGCAGCCAGCAGCTTCCAATGTCTGCATTCCGAATGCCTCCTGGTTAGGGTGCACATGAAGCCAGACCTCCGAGCAAAGCCTGTGTATATTATCTTCATCCAACGGCCCTAATAAGTCTATCCTCGCTTCCAAACCGCGTTTCTTTACCTCTCTTAAGAAATCCTCTTTTATCGTCTCAGGGTGCCAAAACCCACCGATTTTAAGCTTTATATCCGTATTGATATTCTCCAAAAGCCCTAAAAATATGTGGGGTTTATTCCCGATGTCCCAGCGGTCATAGGTTAATATTGCCTTCTCGCGCTGGCTGTATGGCCTGAAAGACTCTGCCGGAAAACAGCCAAGCCGCAAAGTCTCTAAATGGCCGCTTGAAATCCTATGCATCCTTTCCGCGTGCAGCTTGCCGCTGGCAATCGAAGCCAGGGCGCCGCAGGCGGCAAATTTATCTAACCCCCAGGCAAAAATATAGATAAAAGGATAAAAAATACTTAACCATGTCTGGCTATACGTTTTCTTAAGGGTATAAGTGCAGGGGTCAGCATGGACATAGAATATGTAAGGAATATTTCTGAATAACTTAATCCCCAGTGCTGCAAACGCGGCAAATTGACCGTTGGCAATAACAATATCATATTCTTTATTCTTAATCAAAAGTGGAGCGATAAAAAAACTTAAGAGATGATGTAAAGAGAAAAAAGAAAATCCCGGGAATCTAAAATCCCATTTCGGCCTTTTACCAAAAATGTATCTTATTTTTACTCCGGACAGATGAAATTTATATACGTCGGGAAACCTTTCCTGCAGTCCGTTATCAATTAAAACCAAGGCTGCGCATTTATGCCCTAATTTCTCTAAACCCTTAAAGGTCTGTCCTATTACTTTGGGAGCGCTGCCAGGGGCAAGTTCATTAATTAAAATACCTATTTTCAAGAAAATCATGCCTGCTTAAGTTTAATAATAGATTTAATAAAGGAGTCTTGCCAAACCACTGTATCTTCTCTGATGTACACATTACCATTAACCGGATTTATTCAGTATTTTAACTAAATCCTCCATATGGGTTTCTATCCCGCCTGTATTTGGGCTAAAGGTAGACACGATAATCAAAATCCTTTTTTTTCGATCTTCCATACAAGAGGTAGTGTATCCCTACTAATACCCTGAGAATATACATCCCTAAAGCTAATCCCGGATGTCTCAGAAGTTTTTTCCACTTCCCTTCCTCACAAAATACTCCAAAATACCTGTAGCGGAAACCCAATTGTTTCTTTATGATTAAATCATCCCTACCCCATTTTTTAATGTACTTATCAAAGGATTTAGAATAATAACTCTTTTTCTCCAAATATCTGTTAAACCTTAATTCTCCTTCATTGTGGTATACGGCTGAGTTTATGATGTCTACTCTGCCAACCGCCTTAATTCTGCGGTCAAAATCCCAATCTTCCGGGCCAGTCAAATCTTCATCAAATCCATGAATTTCTAAGAACTTATCCCTCCTGATAAAGCGAACGCAATCTATGCATGTAGCATTGTAGAAACTTCTCTCAAAATTTCTGGCTTTTATCCAGAAACCCCTGCCAATGATTCTTTCAGGAATATATAATGCAATGTAGCCTTCTCTTTCGCATTTATCTACACATTCCTTTACGACATTCTGCGAAAGCGCCATATCGGCATCTAAATACAAAATATATTTTGCGATTGTTTGCCTTACCCCGAAATTCCTCTGAGTAGAACGCTCTGGCCCAAAATTATATACCTTATCAGTATATCTCCTGGCAATCTCTTTAGTTTTATCTTTGGAATTATTATCTACCACAATTATTTCGATATTATCCCACTGATAAGTCTGATCTTTAATAGATTTCAGACAATCCTCTATAGACTTCTCCTCATTTCGTGTAGTAACAATAACAGAGGCACTATATGTTTCCATCTATTTTAACGGCTTTCCATAATTAAAATAAAGATACAATAACATAACCAGGATTGCCAGCGTAACAGCATTAGCTAAAATTATAATTGCATCTTTTAAATATATTCCATAGATAATCCATAACGAAATACCTAAAGAAAGTTGCAATAGAGTAAATAAGCTAATGTCTTTAACAGATTTGGTCTTAATTGCTTTGATAATCTGCGGGACGAAAGCAAGCATAGTAAGGAATGCAGCGATTGAGCCAATTATAGTCCAAATCATTTATATCTGAACCTCCGGTAATCAATATTCGTTTACGATTGTAATCATCAGCCATAGTTCTATCTCCCGATATCTTTTTTAACCCGCTCTAAATCCGCATCCACCATAATTTTTACCAGCTCTTCAAATTTTACAGTCGGCCTCCAGCCTAACTTTTTTCTGGCTTTACGGTAATCACCCATTAATACATTTACTTCGGCGGGCCGGTATAACGCCTTGTCTATTGTTACGTATCTTCTCCAGTTGAGGCCCGCATATTTAAAGGCAAGTTCTACGAATTCCTTTACTGAATGCACCTCTCCCGTAGCAATAACATAATCTTCCGGTTTATCCTGCTGCAGCATCAGCCACATAGCCTTCACGTAATCGCCGGCGAATCCCCAGTCTCTCTTCGCCTCCAGATTCCCCAATAGCAGCTTATCCGTCAGGCCGAATTTAATCTCTGCTACGGCATTAGTAATTTTCCGTGTGACAAACTCAAAACCCCGGCGGGGACTTTCATGATTAAAGAGCATACCGGAAAGCGCAAACATTCCGTAAGCCTCGCGGTAATTCCTCGTCAACTCAAAGCCAGCTACTTTAGATATACCGTATGGTGAACGCGGATGAAATGGCGTATCTTCGTTTTGAGGGACCTCTTTGGCATGACCGAACATTTCGCTTGAGGCAGCAAAATAGAATCTGCACTTTGGGGCTCCTTCCTTAATTGCGGAAAGAATAAAATGTGTTCCGTTTATATTGGTATTAATTGTGGAAAATTCGTCTTCAAAAGAATAACTGACAAAGCTCTGGGCAGCTAAATGATAACATTCATCCGGCTTAACCTTTTCTACCACATTAAATAAACTCGCGTAACTCTCCAAAGATCCCGGATGGATAACAATCTTATCTAAAATATGTTTTATTCTCCAGAGATGATGCTGGGGGTCTTCAATAGCTACCCTTCTGATAATCCCATGAACCCTGTATCCTTGCTGAAGAAGGAATTCTGACAAATATGAACCATCCTGTCCGTCAATTCCGGTGATCAGCGCCTTTTTCATTATAATCTCCCAAACATTTATTTTTTATAAAGAGCGGCTACATTCTTCCACTTACTGAAGAGCCAATCCTTGTGTTCTAAAGACCATTGCACCGTCTGCTTTAGGCCCTGCGCAAAATTAACCTGAGGCATCCAACCGGTTTCTCTGCTGATTTTTCGGCAATCAAGCTTATATCTTATGTCATGGCCCGGCCTGTCTTTTACAAACTCAAAACCGTCCTGAGGGGCATTGAGTAGCCGTAAGATAGCCTTTATGACTTCTAAATTCTCTCTTTCCTGATTACTACCCAGATTGTAGGTCTGGCCAATCTTTCCTTTTTCTAAAACCTGTAAAATTCCCCTGGCACAATCTTCCACATATAGCCATTCCCTAACATTTCTACCTTTTGCATAAACCGGTATCAATTCCTTCTTTAAAACTTTTAAGATAGCCAGAGGTATAAGCTTCTCAGGATATTGCCAGGGCCCATAGTTATTACATGGCCGCACAATAATAGCTGGAAATTGATAGGTTCTAATATATGCTCTTAAGAGTAAGTCCGCTGCTGCCTTGGCCGCAGAATAAGGAGAGCTGGGCCTGAGGGGGCAATCTTCAGAGAATTCACCTCTTTCTATATCTCCATAAACTTCATCGGTAGAGATATGGATAAATTTCTTAACTTTATGTTTTTTTGAAGCGCTTAAAAGCACTTCAACGCCCAAAACATTTGTCCGCAAGAATGCCTTGGCACTATGTATGCTTCTATCCACGTGTGATTCTGCGGCGAAATTTACTACTATATCGGGCTCTTCTTTTCTAAAAATTAACCCTACCTGTTTTTGGTTACAGATATCGGTTTTATAAAATTTATATGCGCCTCTTACCTCCCCCAGCCTTCTTAAGTCTCCGGCATAAGTAAGCTTATCTACGATAGTAATCTTGTAGCCTTTTTTTACCGCGTATCTGGCAAAGGCACTACCAATGAATCCCGCACCGCCCGTTACTAATATTTTAGATAATTTTGCACGCATTCTTCTATAATTTAGAATTGCTATGTGAAAACAAACTGGTTGCTATCCCTAATAGAAGCCAAAAATAAAGAGAATTATTTACACCTACGGTTATTATAGAACTGGAAAGCGCAAAGATTAAAATAGCGATTATTGAGCTGAATAGGCCTAAGAAAATTGCATGATAATCAGGAGAGAGATTGCTACCGGGATAAGAAATCAACCTTAATGCTTTCCTGAAAAATACCGCAAAGATAAAAATAAAAGACAGGAATCCCAAAATCCCTGTTTCGGCGCCTAACTCTAGATAGGTATTATGCGCGTGAAGTGTAAGCCCTTTAGGTATGGGGTAATTCTCCGGCAATTTATATTTAGCGCTACGCAGGAGGTCCTCAAGCATTCCTATCCCTGCGCCAAATACAGGATAATCTTTCCAGATTGAGAGCGAAGATTTATATAAAGGCATCCTGAAAGACCATTCGTAGGGATTAGGGATACTCCTAATCCTCTCTTTTACTACAGGTTTTGAAAATAAGGCGCCTAATATTATTACTGACGCTAAAGACAACGCAATAATTAAACCTATCTTCTTATTTTTTAAAAAAGCTGACAGCAATAAAGATAGCGATATCGAAATCCAGGCAGCCCGCGTGAAGTTCCAAATACAACATAAAAATAGCAACACGGCATTAATCGAACAAAAAACCTTAAGCCATTTATTCTTCGCAAAGACAGCAATAATAAAATTAACCGGAAGGAAATATGTCAAATACAGCGGAAACCCGTAATAAGGGATAATCTTGTCGAATACCGTCCAAATCCTCTCGTACATACCGGGGGTCTTTGCAATATAGCGGAAATAATAATAATCCCAGGCAGCACCCAAACCAAAGATAAGGCTGGAAACCAGCAGTGCCCCCGCCAAAATATATAAATTCTTCTTAGAACCGGAAGCTAATCCCACTGCAATCCAGAAAATACCGGCGTACATTAAATACCGCTCCACAAATACGCTCTGGCTATGATACGGATTAAGGCTTGCGATTATCGAAAATAGGCAGGCAATCCCAAAAATCAAAAGAGGCTTATTCAGGGCATTATGGGGAATAATCTCCCGGTAGAACTTCTGTTTATATTTCAGGATATTTATCAACAGCCATATACCGAGGCCGGCCAAAAAACAGGTCTTACCGATATATTTATGGTCGTAAGGAGCGAAAATTAAGAAGACGGCGAAAACCAGCAGAAGAAGCGCGTTATTCATCCAATATCCCCTTTACTTTCCTGTACGAAATACCGCAATCTTTGCAGATTTCGGCTATTTCAGAGAGACTTTGCGAATCCAGCGATACCGTAGCAATTATAAGCTCCTGAATATCATGGAGCTGGACTAGATTCTTTATTTTATCGCGCGAACCCAGTATAGGCACCCCGTGTATTTTATTGCCTATTTTATACGGATCATCGTCCACGAATCCGACCGGGTTATAATGCAGAAATTTATTCCTTTTGATTTCGCGAAGGACCATTTCTCCGGTATCGCCGGCGCCGAAAATAAGTACCTTTTTCTCTGCGTTCTGCACACGGCTGAAGAACTCTCCGATAATCCTGAACAGAAACCTTGAGCCGGTAATCAGGAATAATAATAATAACCAATCGATAAAGAATACTGCCCGGGAGTAGTTCGTAAACCTGAAAACAAACGTGAGGAATAATATGGAGGAAATGGAACCTAAACTTACAACTTTAAATATGGTGATGAAATCGGATATGCCCATATACCTCCATACCCCGCGGTAAAGGCCGAAGATAAAGAACGCCGACATCTTTATCAAAATAATCCAAATTAGAGATTCTCTTATTAAATACAGATTACTAACCAATAACGAGCCTTCAAAGCGTAAGAAATAAGCAAAATAATAAGCAATACATATAAGCATAAAATCTAATAAAATTTCTATCATTCTACGCTTATGTAAGAATAGAGTATTCAAGATAACTTTATTATTATTGTTGTTGACAGTCTGTCTTGAAAATTTTAATTTGTTATTATAGGAGGTCCCTTCAAACAAAAAAAGCCCAAAGAACATAAGTATCACTCCACTTAAAAAAGCAATTATGGAAACAAATAAAATATTCAATCTCACATATAACATAGCAATTGAGCCAAATATTATACTTATGGTATATAATAATAAAACTGTCTTTCTTTGCGAAAGACCCAAGGCGACTAAATGGTGAGAGGTATGGTCTTTCCCGCCCTCAAACATTTTCCTGCCTTGTAATTTCCGAAGCGTCATTACAAATATAGTATCAAATATAGGGACGCTTAGTATAAGAACAGGGACGAACATGGTTATAAAAAGATTGGAAATATACCGCGTTGTTCCGCTTATTGAAATTACTGCTATAGAATAACCTAAAAACGTACTACCAGAATCACCCATAAAAATCTTAGCCGGATTAAAGTTGTGCGGTAAAAAACCCAATGCCGCTCCAGCTAAAACAAAGGCGAATATACCCAATGGATTGTTGGAGAATACAATTGATGAGAAAAATAACATTAAAGAAGATATAGCGGTAATACCGGCTGCCAAGCCATCAATATTATCTAAGAGATTAAAAGAATTAGTAACTCCGACAATCCATAAGAGAGTCAAAGGAATGGCTAAGATAATATTGAGAGGTGGGCCTATAACAATTCCAAACAAAATGGCGATACAGCCAGCAACAATCTGAATAAATAGCTTAAGATAAGGCGTAAGATGAAATTTATCATCAACTAACCCAACAATAAACAAAAATGTCGCGCCGATAAATAAACCTAATACGCTTTTATTTACAATGCCTAAAAAAATGGCAGGGATGACAGAAGCCAGATATATACTTATCCCACCAAGCAGTGCGGTAGGATGTTTGTGCCAGCGATCGGTACGGGGGTAGGATATTAATCCATTTTTAATAGCGAATATACGGACTAAGGGCGTTAATATTAGACTCAAAGCAAAAGATAGCAAAAAAAATAATAAATATTGCATAGGGCATATTATACTACAGAATTTATCAAACTCAAGGCTTTAAACTATAGCCTCTATTTTATAAGAATAATCAATTTTTATCGAGTTCCTTGATTTTATTTCTTGCTATAGACAGCCATTCGCTTCCAGGATAACTAACAATCAATTTATGAAATGTATCCTTAGCCATTTCATAATCATGGTCTATATCTATATACAATAAAGCCAAAAAAAATAAACCGTCATCGCTATATTTGCTTTCTGGGTAATTTTTTATTAAACTCATATATCTATCAATAGCCAAATCTCTTCTATAATAAATTTGATAATTCCTTGCGGCAAAGAAAAGCCTATAATCAATTTGTTTAATAGGGGCGAGCGTTAATCTTAAATAAATATCCTGGTATGCATTAATAAACCGTTTGCCAAAACAAGTAACATATAAATCTAAAATTTCAGTAAAGATACTGTTTCTCTCTGTCCAAGGGGCCGAACGCTCTGGCTCCATTGGTAATGGAAATAACCTTTGCCAGAATACCTTTGACCCCTCATACGCATCTTTGTCAGTTGTCTCTAAGCTTTTTAATTTAACATGGCTAAGGATAATTTGCGGTCTCTGGGAAATATCGTTTAATGTCGCATAATTACCATCGTCCAATTTAAAATAAAGGTAATCTTGCGGGTCAAAAATAACCCATCGGTTGTTAAAATATACCTCTGAAACAGTATGCGGAGATACCCCTTCTTTATCTTTCAAATAGACATAACGCGCAGGAATATCCTTTTTTGATAATAATTTATTAAAAACATTGGCTTGATGGTCGCACCATCCAACTCCTGTAACAAGATAATCTAATAAATTTGCCTCTCCTGGCACGCTGCGCTCTGGAACAAAAATATGCCTATTGGCATAATCAAAAAACCTTAAAATTATATCTTCTTTAGATTTAGCAAGCCTTGCTTCCTTATTAGCAATTACCCTATATGTAAGATCTATATATGCGCGATTTCTATATTTTTTTGACGATAATAAAGATATAAAAGGCGAGAGGCAGAATAAAAAGAATATAATTGCTACTATTATGGTTAATGGACGTATAACTATTCTATAGTTTACATTAACCATTTTCAACCTTCATATAAAGGTTCTCTATATCTCTCATTAACCTATCGCTCGTAAAATTTTTTACCGCAAAATCGCGTCCAAGCATACCCATCCTCTTTCTCAAATCGCTATTTTTTGATATAAATATTAACGCGCCCGAGAAACTAAGAGAATCCATTGAATCAACTATTATTCCTCTTTCTAAAATTTTAAAATTTCCTTTTACTTTATCAACAGAGTCTACTGGATTGCCCAGAAGATCTGAGACCCCGCCTACGTTGGTTGACACCACTACCTTCCCAGAAGCCATTGCCTCAATTAAGGATACCGGCGTTCCTTCATTTATAGAAGTCAGGGCAACTATATCTAAATTAGAGTAAACTTTAACGAGGCTTCTTTGCCATCCTAAGAATTCCACTCTTTCGCGTATCCCGAGGTTAGTTGCATATCTTTCAAGGTCATTCCTTAATTCCCCATCACCAATAATCTTAAATCTCATCTGTATGCCTGGATTATCTGAAATAATCTTAGCCACGGCTGCTAAAAATAAATAATGATTTTTAATTGGCACGAGCCTACCAATAATACCGATGTTTAAAATATCTTCGCTTCTTTCTGGTATATTCAGGAATTTATCTAATTCTAATCCTAAAGGAATAACCTCAATCTTATTTTGTCCTGAAACACCAAAAGAAATAAGCTCTTTCTTTATCGATTCACTCACGGCTATGATTTTACAGGTAAATAGAGCCAGGAATTGTTCAATCAGAATAAATATCCCGGTCTTAAATCTACCAAAATAACCATCAAATATATGGCCGTGAAAGGTATGAAAAATCTTGGTCTGTTGAAAGGGATGCAAAAAATTATAGGCTATGGCCGCTAGTCTACCCACAGCACCAGCTTTAGCGGTGTGTGTATGAACTATATCCGGACATTCAGTCTTTATAATATAGTATATTTTCCTAAAAGCATTGATATCGCTAAAAAAATCGATCTCACGTTTCAATTCAGGGATAAAAATGGGTCTTATATTTCTATCCAGAGCATAATAAGCCATATCGCCTTCAAATTTACCTATCTTTCCACAAACAAGCACAGAATCAAATTTTGATTTATCCAGACCTTCCGTAAGTAAGACTGCATGGATAGCAGGGCCGCCGATATTAAGCCGGGCAATAATCCTTAATACTTTTTTCTTTTTCATTAACTGTTAATTGGATAAGAATCGGGTAAGTCTTATATGAGTTGAGTGGCTATGATTGCAAGTATTTTACTATATCTTGAATTATCTCTCCTAAGGCGTATGAAGGCCTGAATCCGATTAATTCGTTAACCTTGGTCGTGTCCGGGACCCTGCGCTGCATATCCTCAAAACCCTCTTCGTATGCCTTTTCATAAGGGATGTATTCTATTTTAGACCTGCTTTTGGTTATTTTGATTATTTCCTTGGCTAACTGCGCGATGGTTATCTCCTCCTGGCTGCCGATGTTAAAAACTTCTCCGACAGCTTTGGGCTCTTCGCTTAATTTAATCAGGGCCTTGATTACGTCCTTAACGTGCACAAAACACCTTGTCTGGCTGCCTGTCCCGTAGACAGTGAGCGGCTGGCTGTTTAACGCCTGGGTAATAAAACGCGGCATAACCATACCATACGCTCCGGTCTGCCTGGGGCCAACGGTATTGAATAACCTCACGATTACCGATGGGACATTCTTCTCTTTCCAGTATACATAAGCGAGCATCTCATCCACCGCCTTTGCAGTGGAATAACTCCAGCGTGTCTTTAGAGGTGAGCCTAAGATGCGGTCATCGTTCTCTTTTAAGGGGCCGTTTACATTCTTGCCGTAAATCTCGGAGGTGGAAGTTATCAATACCTTTTTATGGTACCTGTTTGCCATCTCCAGGACTACTTCGCTGCCTCTAATGTTAGTAGACAGCGACTCCAGGGGTTTTTTAACTATTAACTCCACTCCCACTGCCGCAGCTAAGTGAAAGATAACGTCGCATCTCTCGGCTAATTTATCCACCAGGTTTTCGTTCAATACCGTATCTATGACCAGCTCGCAATCAGGATTATCCTGGAAATGGGCGACATTCTGGAGCCTGCCCGTAGAAAGGTTATCCAGGATAACTACCTGGTTACCCTTATTTATTAACTCTTCAGCCAGGTGCGAGCCGATAAAACCCGCGCCTCCGGTAATCAACGCTCTCATAATCTATCCCGTTATTAATACCGTTTTATTTTGTAACTAAATATTGTAACCCTAATTTTGTATTTTGCAACGGGTATTTATAAATTTAAGGATAAAACTTGTATCCTTAATCTCCTGCCATGTGGCGCTGCAGAATAAAGCGCTTAAAGCCAATAATAACAATAACCCCCGGATAACCCAGCCTGATACCCCTATTTCTTTCTTAAACAATAGGGAGAAAAATATGTTGCTTAAAACCGCCGCGATTAAGAGAATACCGGCTGTTTTTACCGGTAGAGAAAAGAAATCATTTTTAAATTCCTTTGCCGAGTTTGCAAATTTGCTTGCCCCGGCATAATTTATTATGCTCTCTTTGCGCGTATTATAGGCATTCAGCAGCCATCTGATGAATTTACTATTATTAATGCAGCTCTCTGCCGATATTTGCGTAATCCTACCTAAAAAGCTGTACTTAAGATTAATCCTGGCTCCTTCATAGAATGCCCTGATTAATCTATATATAAGGCTGTCCTTATATGCTTCAGCCAGCGAAGATTCTATAAGGCGGTATCCCCTGATGGCTTTCTTTAAAAACGATATAAAAACGCTGTCATCATTCATAAGATTATTTTTCTACTTTTTCTATGCTGATTATTGTGCCGTTTATATCATATTTATCCGTAGATAGAATTATGTTGCCGCCTATCTTTACCGGCTTATCTTTTAAAATTAGTTTCTTGCCTTCTTTGATGCAAAGGGCATTTATCAGTAAAATTACATCCCTCTCACGGGGGTGTTCGGTAATATGAATGCTGCCTCCTTCCTGGACCATAACTTCGCTGGGGATGTTGCTTATAATGGATTTGACTTCCATAAGAGAATTTCCTTCCTTATCTTTCTCTTGATCATCTACACTGATAGAGCCTATTACCTCAGGCATTAAATTCTTAAGTTTTACCCTTATCAATACGCTCTGCGTTAACATCGGCTTAGGCTCAGATTTAACTATGCCTGCAATATTATATTTATTCGTCTTGAGATTTATGTTGAAACCGGCGCCTATTTTCTCTCCCTGATAATAAAAAACATTGTCCTTTACTTCGCCTAATAGCCTTACCTTGATTAAAAGTTGTTTGCGGGTGGGATCCTGGCGGGAAACAACGTTACCCCCTCCTAAATCTACGGTATATGAATAAGTGGTGGGCTCTCCTACGTTTAATATTTCTCCGAGCTTAGCGCCTGTGTCATCAAGAAATGTATCACCTAAAGAGATGGAGCTTACTTTATCCGGGTCAATTGCCTTAAGGTCAATATTCAGCTCTACGGAATCAAGGTAGGAAGTACGCTTAGGTTCTGATTTAATTATGCCTGAGATATTATATTTGCTCGTCTTGAGGCTTATTTTGGAACCGACAGCTACTTTCTCTCCCTGATAATAAAAAACATTGTCCTTTACTTCGCCTAATAGCCTGGCTTTAATGAGGATTTGCCTGCGGCTCGGGTCCTGGCGGGAAACAATATTCCCACCGCCTAAATCTACAGTATATGAGTAGGTGGTGGGTTCTCCTACATTCAAGATTTCGCCAAGTTTATTTCCGGCGTCATCAATAAAGGTATCCCCTAAAGAGATGGTATTTACCTTATCCGGATCAATGGCCTTGAGGTCAATATTCAGCTCCACAGAATCGAGATGGGTAGCGGAAACTGCCCAGGATTTAAATTCACGACTCAGCACATCTTTACTGCCCTCCACACTTTCTACTATACAGCTTATTTTATTGTCTTTATATATATTAAGGTCCACGTTAGAGCCGATACTGAATTCCTTTTCCTTATAATAAAAGACGCTATCTTTTATTTCGCCTAAGAGCCTAGCTTTAATAAGGAGTTGCCTGCGGGTAGGATCCTGGTAGAAGATAGTACGGCCACCTCCCAGACTCAAAACATAGGAATCTTCTTCTGGTTTACCTATGGCTAAAATTTCCCCCACTACATTATTTTTCCTATCATAATCTTTATCGCCTACAGATATGTGCTCTGCTATTTCCGGAGTCAAATTATGCGCCACGCAATAACAATCAATAGAGGCAACCGTTGGTAACTTAGTTATAGCAGGAGCCTCCAATTTAATGCTGAATATCCTGTATCCAAAATAAAATACAGGAATGATGCAAAATAAAAACAAGATTACCAGAAAATCAATAATATTTATTTTTCCAAATAATCTTCCCTTCTCATCAATTATCTTCATTAATCCTCCTTTTTATAAAACTTTGAAATACAAGGCATATACTTCGAAAAAAACATTTGCAGGCCTTTAGCAGTAAAAATTAAGAAAATCGGCTCTATTGCCCAGCGGTGCCTGCCTTCGATATAAAACAAACTCTGAGTAAAAGAAATAGTTAATAGCATAAGTAAAATAAGCGCTATAGCGGGCTTAGCCCTGAACAGGCCCTCTTGATAAGTAGAATAAATCCCTGTCAAGCCTGCAGTAACTATAAAAATATAAAGTATCTTATATAAAATAAACCAAATCTTATGATACAATAGCCCACTCTGCGGGCTAAACCACCAAAAATAATAGAACTTTTTGATGGTCCTCTCTATAAATCTCAAAGGATGTTCATAGATGTATTTAACCGCAGCAGTTAAGAATTCCTTATTCTGTGCTGCCTCATTTAAGGTGTAAGTCTTTTCTTTAAAGGCTGCGGGAGCCGAATTAAAGACCGGTTCTCCTTTTATATCCAGAGCCGAACCGGAAAAATTCGGGTTATTCCCAAGCCAGAATACAAAAGGAGTATTGGAGCGCGTTAACATAAATTGCTTATGCATAAAATAATTCCTCAGGCTCCAAGGCAAAACTATTATTCCAGCGAATACAGAAAAAATAATAGCATAATATATGCTTTTGGCAAAAGGGATTTTTTTGATTTTAAAGATATAGATCAGTGCCAGGGGCAAGAAAACCAGAATAGTCGGCCGGCTAAGAATACACAAGCCGCTGATTAAAGCCATAATAATTATATTGTCCCGACCAATCTTAGTGGATAATTTTATTACAGCCAACAATACAAGGCTGAACAAGAAAGCATCCAAAGTAAGGGGATGCAGTTTTGTAGTATAAATAATAAGAGCGGGGTGTAAAGCGACTAAAGCACTAGCTAAACAAGCAACACTACGACTGTAAAAATTATTAGCGCAGAAATATATTACTACCGCAGTTGCGGAAGAAAAAATAGCCTGGGAGAATTCCAGCATCATAACATTATGCTGCGTCAGAAAATATATTACTGCATTAAAAAAAGGATAAACGGGCTCGCAATAGGAACGATATATAGTTCCCATGTGTGGATAAGTAAACCCTTTCCCGACTAGAATATTATTAGCAATCTGCTCATATTCCCAAAATTCTGGCGGGATTAAAATAATAATAAAAACTCGGATTGCTAAAGCAAAGAAAAAGATATGTATATAACAGTAATGCTCATTAAAATAATTAATATTTTTAAACTTAAGCATCGCTATAAAGAGGCCTTGATTAGATATACCCTTTAAACCAGTAGTATAAAATTCCCAGATACTCGTGAAATATACCTTTAATCTGCTGCAGGTTTATCTGTTTCCAGATTCGTCTGCCATAAATGTCTTTATCGGGGTGAGAATAGAATAAACTCTTCGGTAATGGGGTACAGGCTAGTTCTATGTTTTTAGCAATTTTATTCAAGACCAGCGATACCCGCCGCATATTATAGGGAGAACTTACTAATAAAATTTTATTCCACTTCTGTTTATCTAAAATTTCTTTTGAAAACTTTACATTTTCATAGGTATTCTTTGCTCTGTCTTCTAAGATAATCGCGGATTCAGGCACATTCAGAGATACTGCCAGCGCCTTCATCACTATCGGTTCTTCAAAGGCATAGATATAACCTGAAGAAAAAATTAGATGGTTAGCATATCCTCGTTTATACAATTCTACCGCATACTGGACTCGCTCCTCATATCCTTGGCCTGCCCTACCGGACTCCCCAACCCCGCCTGCAAAAACAACAATGCAATCTGATTTTTTTGGTGTATCTGAAATCTTTAATGGACTTGCTATAAACCACAATAAAGGTGTATAAAAAATAAATGAATAACCTAATGCAAACATTAAGGCTAGCCGGACAAATTTCCTGCGCGCTCTCCGATAAAGGAATAATAAACCCTCCCTCCATCTTGCTTCTCTATCTGCCGTTTTCTTTTCTACGGTTGTATCTATAATATTGCTCATTTGTTCTATGCGATTCTGCCAGTTGTTCTCTTTAGCCGCTTCTATACGCATTTGCCTCAATGAATCATTATCTTGATTAACCGCATTGTTAATATAGGTACAAAACTCTTGTGCTGTTTGAGCTACATAAACTATCCCTTCATATTTCTGGTTAAAGAATCTGACCTCGGGTAAATCAGTAGAAACAACCGGCTTACCCATAGAAAGATATTCATTTAGCTTTGTAGGATAGACATTTCTGGTATAATCATTAATAAGATAGGGTATCATAGTTACGGAGAAATATTTTATCAAATACGGCAGTTCTTTATGGTCCTTATTCCCCAAAAAATATATATTTTTAACATCAGTTAAATTTGAAATATCAGTCTGCAAAGGCCCTACAAAAACAAAAGCAAAATCGGATAAATTTAAAGCGATAGTTTTTACTAACTCCTGGTCTATCCACCTATGTATTCCACCTATATATCCTACTATAGGCTTACTAATACCTCTAAGCTCTTGGGGTACCTCGGTTCTGGCTAACCTTACTTTTTCAAAATTACTTATATTAACCCCGAAGGGAAAAATACTCACATTATTATTGAATTTAGCGCAGTAATCATATAGCGCCTTAGAAGTCACAAAGACCAGGTCGGCTTTTTTTAGTAGCTTCTTCTCAGTTATCCTCACTTTCTTAGCAGAAGACGAACTTACACAGAAGTTATCAATACAATAGTATATTATAATTTTTTTATTAATATTGTTTATTATTTCAAGTGTTATGCCGGTAGGCAAGAATGTCCAGATAATTGGGTCAGTAAAATCCAACAATTTCATCCATTTTTCCAGAACGGACAGGAGCAGAAATTTATTGACCTTACGGGCTATCCAAGAATAAGGAAAAGGCAAAATTATAGGTGAAAAAATATAAAGATTATCCTGTTCCTTTCTAATCCCTTTTATTCCACTGAAATAGTTCTTTATCCTTTTCTTGATACGCGGAATATCCTTTATGCCTGGCGGACGGACGCCGGTATTCTCGATAAAAAGTACTCGATTACTATTTTTAGCAAGAATGGACATGATCTCCTGGTGCCCTTGCCAGATAAAATCCCAGTCTATAGATGAGATACAAATTATATCTTCATTTTTTAACATATTCTTCTATCTTTATCTGCATATCAGTCATCTTTATTAAAAAGATTTATCCTAGTAAATAATCTAAATCGGTAGTCTCTTCCATTATAATTCTTCTGAAACAGAATGTATCTTTTTTTATGCGATTATATCCATGGATATTTAACAGGCAAGCCTGGAAACCTACATCTTTTACATAATCAATCAATTTTTGATTATAATCTTTTTGGCAACCAAACGGAAAAGCAAAATTCCGGCAGCTTATTTTGATATTATTTTCGATAATCTCTTTGCACTTTCTTATTTCTTGGGTTGCTTCGGTGAAGGAAATCCTCGATAGAGAACTGTGACTGGTCCCATGACCTCCTATCTCCATACCGTTCGCACTCATTAATTTCGCCTGTTCCCAAGTTATACATCTGTCATTTAAATAATCAGGAATTATTTTTTTACCTGCCTGTTCATTTAATAAATTTAGAATATTTTGCCTTCCTTTAGAAGTTAATGATTTCATTGAATCGACAAGCGAATAAATAAAAGATAATCTTGGTTGCATAATTTTCTGATGGATAAGTTTATCAGCTATTTCAATGCGCCGTATATCTGTGTTTATAGATAATATTTTTACTAACTCATCAACCCATATTGGTTTGCTGCTATTGATGTAATCAGTAGCAATAAAAAAAGAAGCTGGTAACCCTTTTTCTTTTAGGATTGGATAAATAATCTCATAACTATCGCGATACCCATCGTCAAAAGTTAAAACAGTCTGTATTCTGTTTTTTACATATCCTGATTTACACTGATTAACTGAATCGCTTAAAGGTATAATGGGATATTTTTTTGCCAAAATGTCTATCTGTTTAGTAAATGTTTTCAAAGATATTATGGTGTTAAAAGGACTAAATTTATACTCGGGGAGCACGCGATGATATACTAAAATTATAAGTTTTGGCGAACTATCCGCTATCGAATTTTTGAGATGATTTATTTTTCTAATATTTCTTTTTATATAGTGCTTAGATGTTGTTAAAAGCGAATTCATTTTTTAATAATCATTATTCTGAGTTATCTAAATCCGCTGAACTCATTCAGGATTTTATATTTAGCTTTTAAATTGTTGGCAAATTTTGCTACCGGCCATTCTATCGGAAACAAAAAAAAGTCATTTCTAACCCTAAAAGATTCTAATTTATGCAATAACCAGTATATCCACCCATTCTTGCTATCTTGGAATCTTCTCTTTAAATTATCCGACGGGAAAGCGAGTGGATAGTACATCTTAACAAAACTATGCAACCTGTCACTATACCCCTTTGTTTTTATCCACGGTGTCCTGACTTCCAGTATATTCCAATCTATCCATCCTTCAAGACAAAATGGTACTTTCAACCCCTCTTTTATCGCTAGATTATAGAGCGGCGTTCCAGGATAAGGAGTATAGAGAAATGAAGTAAATTGATGATTGGGATAGAGTTTTTTTATTTCCTTTACCAGCAGAAGAGTTGCATTAAGATCTTTTAAAGGGTCTTTAGGAAAACCGACCATAACATATATTTCTGCTATCATTCCTATTTTAGCCAACACTCCAGCCATGCTGAATATATCACTGATCTTTATATTCTTATCAATGAGGTCAAGGACTTCTCTTGACCCTGATTCAGCACCGATAAATAGTTTTATGCATCCGCTTTTCTTTAATAATTCTAAAAACTTATCATCAAGCAAATTTATCTGGTCAACCCTTACGCTTGCCGCCCATTGTATATTTAATTTCTTTTCTATTATTCCCTGTGCCATTTCAAGGACCCTTTTTTTATCAACAAAGAAGTTTGTATCTACGAAATTTATGCCATTTATGCCGTATTCTCCATTGAGCCATTCCAAGTCCCTGATAATTTTTCTTGCTGAAAGTCCTTTCCAATGCCTATTATATACTTTCAAACTACAGCAAAAACCGCAATTAAATGGGCACCCCCTGCTTGTAACCCAGAATATTGACCTAGAGCCGAGTTCGGTTTGATGGATATAATCAGATACATTAAGTAATCCCATAGCTTGTCTTGATATCGAATCCATCGCATCTATATTATTCGTTCGTATATTATTTATAATCTCTCCATTATTTTTATAAACTATGCCTGATATACCAGAAAAATCAGAACTTCCTATTATTATTTTCTCGCATACCTGCTGTAACGCTCCTTCGCCAGGACCTATAACCCCAATATCTATATAAGGATTTTTTAAGGCCTCTTCGGGCAACATAGATACATGCCAACCTCCCCATACAACTGGAATTTTTCTGTTTATAGCTTTAACAAAGCGCGAAGCCTCTAGTCCGCCCTTTATTTGATAGCCAGTCATCGCACTTACTCCAAAAAGAATAGCGTCCTTCAATTTCTCGGAAAGGTATTTTCGGTATTCAAAATCCTTTCTTTCATCAATTATCTCTACGCGATATCCGCTATTTAATAAATCGGAGGCGATGGATAACGCAGGCAAAGGCATATGCATATTGCTATTTTCTTTATCTGTCTTAGGATAGAATAATATAATTTTTCCTTTTATCATGCCTGATTTAATCTTTAAGAAATTTTAATATGCAGAGGTTTACCATTAATCTTAAAAACCAATTATTTGATAATTCCCATTCTCCAATGTGCTCTATAAAGTTCCCTCCGATGCCTTTCTTAAAATTAAATATTCCCTTGTGCCAAAATGGATCTACCCCGCTCATATCAAGATATTCAATATTTCTTTCCTTGCACCAATTGATTATCCCCCAGATAAGAAAATGCGATGAATACCTCTTCCTTCCTTCATAAGTAACCGCTGCAAGTAAATCATATGCTTTTTTTCCTATAACACCAATAATCCTTCCGGAAAGAATTGTTTTATCAAACATAGAAAGAAATAAATTTAGGCTTCCAAATGGAGGTAAATTATTTTTTATTGAAATCAGGTCTCTTATTGAGTAATGTACATTCATTTTATTTCTATCGGACATTTGTAGATAAATTTTATAAAATTCAGAAAGGTCTTCCAGAGAATCAGAATGCTTAAAAGTCAATCCTTCCCTGAGCGCTCTCTTGAGGTTATGTTTCCAATTAGATGATAAACCATCTAATATTTCATTTTCAGCCAATAAAGTATTTATATGATAAGTAAAGTTATAATTTATGCTCTGTATCGGTCTTTGAAAACCCATTTCTCTAATACGCAAGATAATATTAGAGTCATAATCTTGCATAGGATAAATTCTTACATAATATCCTTTATTCTTAAATTGATTTAAAATAGCTGTTAGTAAATAACGGAGGTTGTCTAAATTAGGAGGAACCTTATCTTTAAGAAATACAGGGCCTCCCGGTATCCAGACTATATATATTCTTAATAATTTATAACACCTGTATAAACACTGCAATAAACCTATATCTATGTTGCCATTGTAGCAAATCAATCTGAGCACGTTCCAACCCTGTCCTTTTTTAAATTCACCCCACCCGAATGTCTGATATATATTGTAATCGGCATAACAGGATAACATGTCGTCCCACTTAATGGGTGTATCTTCAGAGAATTCCCTTACTGAATAATTATTTCCATTCATAGTTGATTAACATTTTGGCATCCTAAGTAGTGAGATGCGCTCCTAGCAAGGCGTGGCATAATTAATGCGGGATTATTCCATGCCCTTTTTATCATCAGAACAAAATGCCTCCTCTTTCTTAATTTCTGAAATCGCCAATATAATTGATAAAGCCTCTTTCTGGATATTTTTTCTGAAAGAATTATTATATCATCTTTGGATTCGTTTATATTCAAGGCTAACCTAGACCAAGGCATAGAATCCGAAACCAATCTTCTTTCTTTTGCATAATCCCAAATCGGCGTGCCTGGATAGGGAACCAAGGTATAGATACTAAAGCCAGTCAGTGGGCTCTTATTAATAAAATCTAATGTCTCTAAAACGTCTTCCTCTGTTTCATTGGGTGCCCCGATTATAAAAAATCCATAAGTAAATATTCCTGTTTTGTGCAAGAGTTCTACGGCTTCCATGTTTTTTTGGACGGATGAGGTACCGCATTTTAGGAAATCTAAAGTCTTCTGGCTTCCAGATTCAATGCCTAAAGAGACAACCGTTACATTCATTTTCTTTAAAAGTAAAACAATTTCTTCATCGATACTATCAACCCGGGCCATCAGATTAAATTCGGTCTCTTTATTCATTCCCGAATTTTCTATCATTAACACTAACCGATTTAATCTGTCTTTACTTGTCAAAAAATCATCGTCATAAAAAGTTATGGCCTTGGGATGATATTTAGCCATAACTTCCTTTAATTCGTCAAATACATACTCCGCTGAAAATAATCTTATCTTTTTCCAGAAGCGGCTATTCGAACAAAAAATACATCTATATCTGCATCCTCGGGAAGAAAAAAGGTGTAAAAAACTATTTTTCTTTACGCCCAATAAATCTCTATTCGGAAATGGCAGTTCATCCAGATTGTCAATGAGTTTCCTCTCCGGCGTCATAATTATCTGTCCCGAATCATCGCGAAAGACGATTCCTTCTATATTATGCAAGGTATGTTTTTCAAAACCGTGTTGCGTAAAAGAGTTTATTAAATCTACAACGGTATCTTCACCTTCTCCGATAACCCCTACATCACATCCTTCTGGCAAGCTTTGAGGTAAAGAAGAGATATGAATCCCTCCAATAAATACTGGAATTCCAAGACGATTACATTCATTCGATATAGAGTTAACATAATTAAAATTTTGCGAAACCGAGGATACCCCTATCAAATCAGGCGAAAATAATTTTAATAACCCGGAGATATTCTTACCATTCGAATTAACAATTTTTATTTCTATATTTTTAATGAATTTGCTTAAATAACTGGCTATATACCCTAAGCCTAAATTAGGAAAAACTGTTTCTGAAATACTGTCTGTATTTACAGCATTAATTAACAGAAGTCTCATTTTTATTAGTACTATCTGTTATATTATCTAAAATTTTAGCCAGTTCCATTGTTAAGTTCTTTCTCATATAATTCTTAATATTTTCCCGCGGAGCTAATCTTGGCTGTAACTGGCCATTTTTAAAGGAAGACCAAAGAGAAAGGATGTTATCTTTAATGCCAGATAAATCATTAAAATGCACTACGCATCCCGATTCTGTATTTAATATTAATTTAGACAAAGAGTTTTTAGGATTGGTTAAGGCAATGATGAATTTACCAGAGGCTATATATTCGAAAGTCTTTGAGGGAATAATAAATTCGCCATCAATTACATCAAATTGCGTAAGCAAAAGAATATCCGACTTTCTTATAATATCAATGGTATCTTTATGAGACAATCGTCCTTTGTATTCTAAGACGCCGATGCGCTCTAATTTCTTTACTAAATCCACGTTTAGGTCCTCTTGATGCTCTGGTTGACCGACAAAAATAATCTTAATATCCTTATCGCTTATTTTTCCTTCGTCAATAAGAGATTTAACGGAAGCAAGAAATGTGGAAGGGAACATATCGTGATAAAAGGTTCCGGTATATGCTATATTAAGCCTCTCTGAAATATGCCCTATTTCCTGCTTTGCTTTAAAATCCTCTTCGTCAAAACCGTTAGGGATGACGGCGATCCGTATCTTCTCATAATTCCTGATACGGCTGATAAATCTATTCTTTATAGCCTCATTAACAGATATTAATTGACTGGCGCTTGATAAAATCATCCTCTCTAACAAAATATCCAGCCAGGAAAACGGGGGAATCTTTTTGTAACCATAACCGCCTGTCCAAGGGTCCTTAAAATCAGCAACCCAAGGTTTCTTTGTAATCCAATGAAGGAGCATTCCTACAATATGATTGGTATTAGGATTATCTATGGAATAAATCGCATGAATGTTATTTTCACGGATTATTTTTACACCTAGTTTCACGGATCTGGGAACCCAAAAAATAAATCTGTCCGGCACCATAACGGCTCTTGAAATTAGCCTCGGAAGGAGCAAAAGACTATTTAGATTTATCATTTTGAGATTTCCAAGCAGACTCGTGTTAGCCCTACCTTTGGAATTTCTTCCTGTTCTAAAAATACAACACAAAGGAGATAACTCTTCGAGTAATTGATGGTCTTGGAAATCGTATCTTTTATTTACCGTCAAAACAAATGGCTGCCAACCAAAGTCAGATAAGTATTTAGTAAATTTTAATTGCCTTAATACACCGCCCCCGCCTTTTGGAGGGAAGGAATAGCTTATTACAAGCACTTTTTTCATAACTAAATAGACAGCCTTACTTTATTTCCCTTATCTCTTTTTTATGTTTCAGATACTCTCTTTTACATTTAAGACAAGAGAATTTTCCTTTACGCTTACGCTTAAAATTTAATTTTTCACCGCATTCGCATATCCATCCTTTAACTACTGCGGGGACACCAAAGACCATACTAAAATCGGAAACATCCTTTGTCACAACAGCACCTGCGCCGATAAAACAATAACGACCCAGCGTTATCCCGCAGATAATTGTTGCGTTTGCGCCTATTGTCGCCCCTTTTTTTACAATGGTCTTCAGATAAAATTCATCGCTATTTCTCGGATAAGCGCTACGCGGATATTTTATATTAGTAAATACTACCGATGGCCCGCAAAAAACATCATCTTCCAAAACAACGCCGGTATATAAAGAAACATTATTTTGAACCTTAACATTATTACCGATAATTACTCCTTTGCCGATAAAGACATTCTGCCCAATTTTACAGTTTGTACCGATAACAGCGCCCTCCATTATATGGGAAAAATGCCATATCTTAGTACCTCTGCCTATTAATACATTGTTATCAATGAAAGCGCTTTTATGAATAAATACTTTCTCTTTTCTCATTCCTTATCACCCTTTTAATATTTTTTATTTTCCTCCAGCAAAAACTTAGTAATTTATAACCGAGTGAACTTGCATAAGAAGAGTAATCGTCAAATTGTTTAGGCGGTAATGCCATAATGCCTTCGAATTCTTTCTCGCTAAGCCTAAGTTTTTTTATAACGTATTCTTTATCCTCTTTCTTTAATTCTTCGGAAGGGTATGGGTCTTTCTCTATTTCTCTAATCGCCTCTTCTCTTGTTATTTGACCAGAACAAATAAGCGCGGATAAATGAGCCCTTCGTTTATCATACCTAAATTTTTTTGGTAAAATATATCCTTGAAAGAAACGGGTATATATGGACTCGCAATGTTTTCCGCCATAATTTCTCCACTCTAATCTTTCCTCAATTATTTTTATAGCCTCTTTTTTGTTATAATTTACATAATCCAGAATATTAATAAATTTTGGATATTTGATATAAAAATAAGACAACCATTGAATAAAATTATAGTGAGGAAATGTCCGTAGTTTAATTTTACCAAATTTTTTATGTATCCCTCTGATATATTTCCAGTCTCCATGGCCGCAAGACCAACGCGGTGGCAATATGGCTTCGGTTGCGATATTCACACCTAAAATAATATATTGTATATTATTTCTTAGTGCCACCTTGGATAATATAGCGACTATCGCATGGTCAGTTGGAATTTCACAATCAGGAGTAGAAGCCCTTAAAAATGCAAGTTGCAGGTCTCTGAATTCTTCCCAATCAATTATATATGTATATAAATCTATCTTAAGTTTTTTTAAGGTTCTTTCAATATTACTAACTGCTAATTCGGAATCCCAACCATTATCAAGATGAACTGCGAGTGGCCGTAACCCGAGATTCTTAACAAGATAGGCCGTGTAGGTACTGTCCGTGCCGCCACTAACACCGATGAGGCAATCATATTTTTTCTTTCTCCCGCTTTCTTTTATTCTGCTTACCAAATCTTGAAGCCTCCTTTGACGCTCTTGCGCTGGAAAAAGATTACTCTGCATCAATTCACCATATTTTCTGCAATGGTTACAGATGCCCCTTTCATCAAATTCTATTTCGGGGTCGCTGGTGTCCATAATGCACCTGCGACATATTTGGTACTCTCTTTTCATCTCTGCCTTAAAACTTTCTCCAACTCTTCTCGTGAAGGGACATTAATTAAAAAGGACTGATTCTTGTCTTGATAGACAAAAAAGCTTCCTGCGGCTACGGCAGACGCTCCTGCCTGAACTGCTTTCCCG